>Ga0182030_10017146_pt1 | contig 14003 bp, 13 predicted proteins | sample 812S3MmetaG_FD_121299 | JGI IMG/M metagenome (GOLD analysis project Ga0182030, IMG submission 121299) | Permafrost microbial communities from Stordalen Mire, Sweden - 812S3M metaG (Illumina Assembly) | ecosystem: Environmental > Terrestrial > Soil > Wetlands > Permafrost | place: Sweden...
GAAGAGGGTAGGTCTGCACCAAACGCAATTATGAAGAAAAATCCGGCTCCTTCCCTCGTAAGCCTGTTGCCGAAGGGGTCAAAAAAACCTAAAACCGCCCTCCAGTAGAGAAAGTCGGGCTAACAGGGTAAAACTATGGATTCACCCGTTCGAACGACAGACCCATTCAGCCGTGGCGACAGCCAGTGCAGCATGCGGCCCGTCAAGCCGGGAACCAAGATTCTACTGGCGTGACTATCCGGCAGGCGCCAGATGTCGGGTTGCCCCCAAGCGTGCCAGAGTGCCTCCATGGAGTTCCTGTCCACAAACAAATCGTGGATGCATTCAATCAACAATATGTTCTCCCTGGGAACGCGGGGCCGGAGGGTGGTCAAGTTCAATGCCGTTCGATTCAACGCCTCACAGGCCGGCTGGTGCCTCAGCAATTCCTTTCGGAGGCAAGGCGAGACGATGTGCTTTGCGGCAGAGAGTAAAACATTCCTGTCCAGGCCAGGCGCGACCAGAACGACGGCAGACAGGCGCGCATCGCGGCAGGCGGTTAAACCGGCCAGCGCGCCGCCGTAGGAATTACCCCAGAGTGCCACAGCGGGACAACCCGCCGCTAAAAGCCAGCCGGTCAAAGCGCGAATTTCGGCAACCGCCTGCGCGTAGCCTATCTGCGCCTCCAGCAGGTAGTCCGGGAAATTCAGTCTCTTCTCAAGCTGACGGGGCCGGCGTTGAAATTGGAAAGGCAACATCAGCGTCGCCGCGTTGAATCCCACTCGATTGCAATGGCGAGCCATCCATGGAAACTCCAAATAATAGTCCCGTCCACCGGCGCCGTGCAGCAGAATAAGCACCGGCCGTTTTTGCCAGCCTTCCGCACAGCGATAGAGCCGGCCATAAACCACGTTGTTCTCGGCGAATTCGCATGGTCGCGGTGTGGGAAACCGGAAGTGCAGCCCTGAGCGGGCAGGATTGAATTCAAGCCGCGCCGGCGGGCTTTCGACGGGAATAAAGTCCGGGCCGTTCAGGAATTGGAGTGTTTCTTCCAGTTTCTGACTTGCCGCAGAACTCTGCAGTTTCAGCAGGGATTTGACACGAACTCCCCACACCAACTGGATAGCCAGCCAATCCAGCAATTTTGCCAAGGGGGCGATCACACGCAGGCAATTTGCAGAATTTCGTGACTATCGCAAGGAGAATCGGCGGAATGAAGGTGGCATCAAGCTGCCTGAGCGACCCCCTGCTCCCTTGTTTTGGCCTTGGCCCACGCCGCTGGCGTGAACTCCTTGATCTGGGCGATCTTGGGGGCTGGCAGGCGGGTGAACAAATCCTTCAAGTAATCAAACGGGCTGATGCCATGTCGCCGACAACTTCCGAGCAAGGTGTAAATCACCGCGCTACGTTCGCCGGCTTCAGGATGTCCAATGAACAAAAAATTCTTTTTCCCGATAGCACTGGGACGAAGGGTCCTGGCCAAACTTCTGATATTCATGGGCGCGGACCTTTTTTAAGACGGTTTTTTCGTTTTTTTGTTTTTTCTTGCCCCGTATTCTGGCGTGGCTTCATTGAGTACTTCCACAGCCTCTACGGATGCTGGCTTGTTAGGTATCAACTCGATTTGCAACTTTGCGTTTCCAAACAGCGACATATTCTCATCCAACAATCGTGAGGCGGCCAATTTGCAATAGGCAGTATCGAGCTCAACGCCAATGCTGTTTCTGCCATACTTCATCGCCGCCACCATCGTTGTCCCAGTGCCGCAAAAGGGATCGACGACAGTATCCCCTGTAAATGAGAACATTTGAACGAGACGGGAAGCCAGTTCGAGGGAAAACGGCGCAGGGTGTTCTTTAGTGGATGCCCCCGTTAAATTCCAAAACTGCTGGAACCATTTGTCAAATTTATCCTTGGGAATCATACTTGACTGGCGCTGGCCCTCGGTCGGTTTGCGGTAACCTCCTGGTTTGCGCTGCATAAGAATAAACTCGATGTCATTTTTTATGATGGCGTTTGGTTCGTATGGCTTGCCTAAGAATTTTGAACCATTGCTGACTTCATAACTGGCATTGGAGATTTTATGCCAGATAATGGGGTTCAAATTGTCGAATCCAATCTTACGACAAGCCACACAGATATCGGAATGCAGTGGGACCACGGTGTGGCGTCTGTTATTTTCTTTCCGGGAAAGGCAAACATCGCCGACCACGCAGACAAGGCGACCGCCAGGAACCAGAATTCGAAAGGTTTCACGCCATACCCGATTCAATTCCAATAGGAACTTTTCATAGTCCTCGACATGTCCCAGTTGCCCCTCTGATTCGTTATATCGTTTTAACGTCCAATATGGAGGAGAAGTCACAACGAGATGGATTGATTGGTCGGGAATAAAAGAAAGGTCGCGCGCATCTCCCTGCACCAAACGATGCACCATTGCGAAATCGTAGGGCATCTGTGATTGAACAGCAGGATATTTCATAGGTTTTTGATTCGACCGGAGAATGCCGCGACATGCCTCACTAAAGAATTGGCGAACATTTGAAAGGTCAAATCTGCCGCGGGCTCGGAATATTCCCCATTCGCTCCCTTTTCAGCATTCGACATCATGAATGACGAAGCGTCATAATGGCGCTCCAAGACAAGACGGCGGCAAAATAATTCGTAACGCTTCGCGTAGGATGAGTCTCGGAACTCGGCGAAAACTTTGAAATGTGGTTCTTTAACGGCGATAGGACAGGTTGAACGCACACAGTCCTCAAGAAGAAACGTGTAGCCAATCCAGGGGCGAACTTTTGAGCCAAAAGCCTGCTCGCGAAATGCCGTCCACAAATCCAAGGCGCTTCCCATGGCCTCCTCAGTGCGATTATTGAAATTGTTGCCAAACGACGGGCCCACTTGGGATTTGGCTTCAATCGCCGCCACTAACTGGCCTTTCACGACCACAACAAAATCCCACCGCTTGTTAGGACGGAAATACCCCGGCAATTCAAGAGCGAAAATTGCGTGAGGATTTCAATTCTCCCGGCCATCATCAGCGAGGTTCTCTACTGCCAGTTTGTTGATTACTTTCATATTCACGGCAGGGAGAAATAGTCGGCGCTTTGGTAGTGGCCGTCGGTGGACTTGACAATCTGCATGAGAACATCATTCAGCAGTGTGCTGGCTCCGATGCGGAACAATTCGGGAGTGAGCCAGTCGTCGCCCAAGGTTTCTTTGACCATGACGAGGTAGGCCAGGGATTGTTTGGCGGTGCGAATGCCGCCCGCCGGTTTCATGCCGATGCGCAGGCCCGTCTCGAAAAAATAATCGCGGATGGCCTCCAGCATGACCAGCGTCACCGGCAGGGTCGCCGCCGGTTGGATTTTACCGGTCGAGGTTTTGATGAAATCCGCTCCCGCCTCCATGGCCAATTGGCTGGCCAATCGCACGTTGTCGTAAGTGACCAGTTCGCCTGTTTCCAAAATGACTTTTAAATGTGCCGTTCCGCACGCTTCTTTCACGGCTGCAATTTCATTGCTCACCTTTCCATATTCGCCGGATAGAAATGCGCCCCGGTCGATGACCATGTCGATTTCGTCCGCGCCGTCACCGGCCGCGCGCCTTGTTTCCTCGAGTTTTGTGCGCAACGGATATTGGCCGCTGGGGAATCCTGTTGCCACCGAAGCCACCCGCACCGGCGAGCCATCGCCCAAAAAACGCCGGGCATGGCGAACCATGTTGGGATACACGCAAACGGCGCCACAGGGCGGCACGTCATATTTGGGCTCAATGGGCTGGAGGGCTTTCCGGCATAGGCAGGCGACTTTGCCCGGGGTGTCTTTGCCTTCCAGCGTGGTCAAATCCATCATGGACACCACCATCTTCAACCCGGCCAGCTTGGCGCTGCTCTTGAGGCTGCGCCGGGTGAAAGCCGCCGCCCGCTCTTCCACCATTATTTGATCCACCGTGGGGACGCCTTCGCCTTTGGACCGCAACGAGCGCTGTGCTGAAAGTAATTGAGTCATGGAGGTGGCGCGATTAAAGGCCGATGGGATGCCAGGCCGTTTTAAATTCCATTGTGTCAAGTATCCAGTAGGCGTCTTCGCCGCCCGCGCCGAACCAGTCCGCCGCCGCCAGGCTGCGCCGGGCGTAACGCTTGAGATTGACCGCTGTGCCGGCTTGCAAAGCCCGATGGGTTTCCTCCACGCCGGAAGCGTTGACGATGGCGTTGATGTCGATATGGCCGGCCAAATACGGAATGAGTTCGCCGCGCGCGCCGCTCAAAATATTCACCACACCCGCCGGCAGATCACTTGTCGCCAATATTTCCGCCAGAGTCAGTCCCGGAATTGGAAATTTTTCCGATAAAATGGCCACGGCGCTATTGCCGCTGAGAATGACCGGCGCGAGTGTCGAGACCAGCGCCAGCAGCGATGGTTCGTCCGGCGCCAGCACCGCAACGACGCCCGTCGGCTCCGGCACGGTGAAATTGAAATGCGAGCTGGCCACCGGATTGACCGCGCCAAAGACCTGGGTGAATTTGTCCGTCCAACCGGCGAAATAAACCAGCCGGTCGATGGCCAGATTCACCTCCGCGCGGGCCTTGCGTCCGGTTGCGCCGGTGCAACGGACGATTTCCCGTGCCAGCGTGGCCGCGTGGTTCTCCAGCATTTCCGCCGCGCGATAAAGAATCTGGCCGCGCAGATAGGCGGTTTTTTTTGCCCAGCCGGTCGTGGCGGATCGGGCGGCCGTGACCGCGTCCCGCAAATCCTTGCGTGAGGCCTGGCAGATATTATCGAGCGAGCGCCCTTTTGCGTCGTGGGCCGGGCAAGATCGTCCGCTTTCGCTGCGAACAAAATTGCCGCCGATATAAAGCTTGTAAGTTTTACGAACGTCCAGTCGGGCCGCACTCATGAATGGCGGACGATAGCAAACCTGCTGAACCTCGCACAGAGAAAAATTCCCGCCATAAATCTTCCGGGCGCATCTTGACACTGCTACCGTCCGCCACCAGCTAGTGCTGCGCTGCCGCGCGGCCTCCCTGGACGCCTCGGCGAGGCGTCCCTACCAAAAAAAGCTGAGGAAAGGCTATGGTAACAGTGTCAAGATGCGCCCAATCTTCCCGTGGCATAAATCAGTCCGTGCGGGTGCAAGGCGGCATGGCGGCAGCGGGCAAGGCGTCGCTTTGTGGGAAGAATTGCCGTTTTCCGGGATGTGAGTATCTTGGGCCGAAAGGGCGTTACACCCGTTACCCCGAAAGCTTTCGGGGTTGATAGCCAATGGGTTAAGGTGTTACATGACCCGTTACATTGTAACACATGTAACGGGTTGGGCAACTGTGCGATGATTTTAGGCTCTCCTGAGCAGTCTTGATCCCTGGTCGTTTCCCGATACCATGCCGGCTGTGTTTGAAAAAAAATGCACAAGGCCGGCCCGGCTGGCTTTCTGTCTGGCGGTGGTTCTGGCCCCTTTGCTGTTCGCCTGCTCGACGGCGAATCGGCCTTCCGCTGATAGCGGCTGGCAAACCAATGACATTCCCACGGCTCTTTCCGGCGCGCTGCAAAGGGTAAGGCAGAAATTCGCGCCTGATCCTCATCTGGCCATCTTTAAAATCGACGTTCTGCGCAAGGGCAGCCATTTCCTTCTCAAAGGTGATGTCGATAACGCCGAGGCCAAACAAGAGGCGATGGCGGCTGCCGCTGCCACGGGCCTGAAAGTGGCCAGCGAAATCAGCGTTCTGCCAGAAAGAAATCTTGGCGAGCGGGTGTGGGGCATCGCCACGCTGAGCGTCGTCAACGTCCGTGAAAAACCAGACAACCCCGCGGAAATGGGCACGCAAATCCTGACTGGCGAAGTCTTGAAAGTGTGGAAAAAGCAAACCAACTGGTTCCTCATCCAAACTGCTGATAATTATGTCGGATGGGCGGAAGCCGGTGGTTTTACCAATTGCACCCGCGCGGAAGTGGACCGCTGGAATGAGGCTCCACATTTAGTCGTCACCAACTATGAAGACCGGATTTTGGAACGGCCCGAAGCCGATGCCCTGCCGGTTTCCGATGTGGTCATGTGTAGCCTGGTCAAGCCGATTGGCGATTCCGGCGATTGGTTCAAGGTCGAGTTAGCCGACGGACGCACTGGGTTCCTGCCCAAGAAATCCGCCACGGATTATGCGCAATGGCAAGCGAGTCGTCATCCCACGGCGGAAAACATCGAAAGCACCGCCAAATTATTTCTGGGCCGCCCCTATTCCTGGGGCTGCAATTCGATTCGCGGAATGGATTGCTCCGGGTTGACCAAGTTTGTATTTTTTCTCAATGGCATCCGGTTGGATCGCAACGCCAGCGAGCAATGCCATCAAGGCGTGGAAGTTCCACTGGACGGGAACCTGAAAAATCTTAAAAAGGGCGACCTCCTTTTTTTCGGGCGTCGCGCCAGCCGGGGCAAACCTGAAAATATCAACCACACCGGAATTTATCTGGGCGACAAATTATTTATTCAATCGTCCGAACTGGTGCGGATCAGCAGTCTTGATAGCTCCTCACCCTTGCGCGATGAAAGGCGGATCAAATCTCTACTGCACGCGCGGCGCATTCTGCCTGGGCAATAACGACACCCTCTGCATAACCGCAGTTGGAACAAAACCGAAAAGAAAAGGCTTTTGTATAATTTCGTCATTGATTTGGATACAAAACTAATCCAGATTTCCGTCAACAATGACAACGACCGTGGATCAAAAAGGGAGCGTACCACTTCCGGAAGAGGTGTTGCGCGATAGCGGCGTTCATCCGGGTGACAAGCTCGATGTTTCCGCAGAGGGTGAAGACATCATCCTCCGGAAAGTGACGCAAGCGCCGCTGGAGAGCTTCCTCGACATTTTACGGGGATTAAAAGGGTTGCCATTGCCAGAGCGGAATCATAGTTCGGTACGCGATGTCCAACTATGAAGTTTCTGGTGGACACGAATATTCTGTCCGAGCCCACCAAACCTCAACCGAACGCCCGGGTCGAAAAATGGATAGCAGATAACGAGGCGGACTTCTACACCAGCTCTCTGGTGATGGCGGAATTGCTCAATGGTTTGGGAAAGCTTCCAGAGAGCGAACGAAAACGCAGACTCGCGCAGCAGATCGAAAAACTCATCGAAAAATTCGGCGGCCGGATTTTATCCTTCAATCTTCGTGTGGCTCGTGAGTGGGTTTGCCTTCAGGCTGAGTTAAGGTCCAAAACCTATGTAATGCCGTGGGAAGACGGCATCATCGCAGCTACCGCCCGACATCACGGATTGACGCTCGCCACGCATAATACAGCGGACTTTCTACGGGCTTCTGTCCGTCTTTACGACCCATTCACCTATGACGGAGGAATGGCTTGAGGGGGCTGCTGCGAAGCGACCGTAATGTTGACTAATCCTACCGTCCACCCACAATGCACTTCGCCATGATAAGCAAACTAACTTACGTCGCTACCGCTATCGCGCTTGCCACTACCCTCCACGCCGCCGAGTTTCACGTGTCAGTCGCCGGCAATGACGCCAACTCCGGCACAAGGAAGGCGCCCCTTCGCACCATTCAACATGCGGCGGATATTGCTCAACCGGGCAACGTCATCACGGTGCATAAAGGCGTTTATCGGGAACGCGTCAGCCCGCCGCGTGGCGGTGAATCGGACGACAAGCGCATCGTTTATCAAGCGGCTCCAGGCGAGACGGTCGAAATCAAAGGTTCGGAAGTCGTTAACAATTGGGTGAAGGTTCAGAAGGATGTCTGGAAAGCGATGCTGCCCAATTCATTCTTCGGCAGTTTCAATCCCTACAGCGATCTTATTCACGGCGACTGGTTCAACGGCAAGGGTCGCCCCCATCACACCGGAGCCGTTTATTTGAATGGCGATTGGTTGATCGAGGCGGCCACTCTGGACGAAGTGCTTGTTCCTGCGGGAACCACGGCGTCATGGCAAAATTCGGCAGCCCAGGAGTATCTGCTCAACGTGGCCTGGCTGCGGCCCGGCGCTGATTCGGAAAATGCCCAGCGGATTCCTGCTTCGTCCTACGTGGCGCATCATGGGACGACCAACGCCCCCTGCTCGGAGGGCGGCGATTGTGTCGGTTGGATCGCGGCCGGTGACTGGGTTCGTTACGAGGGAGTCGATTTCACCAAGCACACTGAGCAGATGGAATTTCGCGCTGCTTCTGTCACCGAAGGAGGGATTATCGAGATTCACCTGGATTCGCCGGATGGGAAGCTGCTCGGTTCCTGCCGGGTGACAAACACGGGTGATTGGCAGAAGTGGGCTTCCTTTAAAGCGGCGATCAAGCTCGTGAGCGGCGTCAAGACGATTTGCCTGGTTTTCAAAAACCTCCAACCCGCCCCGCTCAACGCACCGCTGTGGTTCGCCCAAGTTAATGCATCCAACACCACGATTTGGGCGCAATTCAAGGACGTCAACCCCAACCGCCAACGCGTCGAAATCAATGTGCGCCGTACCGTTTTCTATCCGGAAAAAACCGGGATTAATTACATTACCGTGCGCGGTTTCACCCTGCGCGACGCCGCCACGCCGTGGGCGCCGCCGACCGCGGAACAGATTGGCATCATCGGCACGCACTGGAGCAAGGGTTGGATCATCGAGAGCAACATCATCAGCCATTCCACCTGTTCGGGCGTTGCGTTGGGCAAGTATGGCGACGAATGGGATAACCGGGCGGAATCTGCCGAGGGCTACACCGCCACGCTTAAGCGCGCGCTGACCAATGGGTGGAATAAGGAAACGGTCGGCAGCCATCTGGTGCGTAACAATGAGATTTCGCACTGCGAACAAGCGGGCGTCGTCGGCAGTCTGGGTTGCTCCTTCAGTGTGATAACCGGCAATACCATCCATGATATTCATGTGCGGCGATTATTCACCGGCGCGGAGATGGCTGGCATCAAGTTTCACGGCGGCATAGACGTCCAAATCACTCGCAACCACATCTACCATACCTGCCTGGGACTCTGGTTGGACTGGATGGGACAAGGCGCGCGCGTTTCAAGAAACCTTTTTGACAACAATAGCCAGGACATGTTCTTCGAAGTGGATCACGGCCCAATTCTGGTGGACAATAACCTTCTGCTTTCGGCCCGCTCGCTTGACAGCCGTTCACGCGGGGTAGCCTTGGTCCACAACTTGGTTGGCGGCACGGTGAATGTGAATGGATACGACGGCCGGCAGACGCCTTTTCACAAGGCGCACTCGACCGAGTTGGCCGGTTTTCATGACAACCCGCGCGGAGATGATCGCTATTACAACAACGTATTCGTGCAATATGCCGATCTAAGTCAATACGATTCTTCAACGACGCCGGTGGCCATGAACGGCAACGTCTTTTTCAAGGGCGCCAGGCCTTCCAAATTCGAAGCGGCGCCGCTGGTTAGGCCCGACTTCGATCCGGGCCTCCGGCTAATTCAAGAACCCGGCGGCTGGCATCTTGAAATCAACCTTGATCAAGCCGGCAGTGCGGCGCCGGCCCGCCAGACTGTTACAACCCAACTCCTGGGTCGCGCCGCCGTCCCGAATGTTGCCTTTGAACAACCGGATGGCTCGCCCATTTGCATCAACAGGGACTACTTCGGCCAGAGCCGGAACGAATCAAATCCCACGCCGGGCCCATTTGAGAATCCCGGCCAGGAGCCGCTCAAACTCAAAGTCCGCTGAGCACGATATAGCTGATGAGGATGCGGCGAAGGAAGACAGGACGCGGTTGCTCCTGCGCGCTATCGCCGATTTCCAAATCGGCGGACCGTCCGCAGGTTGGGACACCTGCGGCACGGCAGACTTGGAAGTCTGCGCTACGAGCGTCCAAGCATTTTCATCACACTACGACGTCTCCGTCCATCCGCGTCCTCTTTCCGTGATTTTGGGTGGGGTCATTGGCATGTTCGCTGCCAAATCGCTGCATGGTCACGGCTGGGGGCCGAAGATTTGGATCAGATAGAATCCGTGCGATTGAGTGGCGTTGGTATCGGTAATCGTGACTTGGGTGCCGTTGGTGACGGGAGGGATGGACGAGGTGAGCGGAGTCCACGGGCCGTTGAGCAGGCTCGTGCTGAATAGCGGCGTGTAGGTGCATCCGGCCACGGCAGGACTGAAAACGAGATTCTCTTCGGCGGGCTGATTCGGAACACTGACAATATTAAATACAAAGACGGAAGACGGGTTGGTGGGGTTCAGGCCCGCGACGTACTTGAAGAGGTTGTTCTGGCCAGTGCCATCAGCGTCGGCGGTGGGTTGCGCCTGGGGGGAGTTCGTGCTGCCAAAATATTGTAATTGCCAGGCTTGGAAGGGAGTCAAAACGGTGATGAGAGAGATGTTCGTGAGGGTGTTCGCACCGCCGGGCCCGGTGACGGTTTCCGTCACAGTGTAAGTCCCAACAGTGTTGTAGATGTGACTTACGATGGTTGATGTGGAAGTGTTGCTGGTCGCGCCATCGCCAAAATTCCAGAACCAGTTGGTGATAGTGCCAGAGGAGGAATCGGTGAAAGTAACGGCAAGCGGAACCACCCCATTGGTGGGCGCGGCGGAGAAGTTTGCCGCCGGCGGTTGAATAACCACTATGTTGTAATCGCCAAAAATGGGATAATGGTCGCTGCCTGTGAAATTCGTGCCGGTGATTTCAATGAGGTCATTTATAACCGTGGTCGAATTCGGAGTGGTATTGGCCAAGTCAGCCAACGAATTATTGCCAGCGTAAGTCACGGCATCGCCATAAGGCACAGAACCATTGTTGCCCAGGGTTTCAAACGCGTAGGGAAACTGCGAAGCTGGATAATTCGAGACATCGTAGGGATCTGAGGTATTGGGCGCGAGTTGCACACCACCCCGGCTATTGTAGGCGGCGAACATCAAGGCATTTGGAAGCTGAATGTCGAGGCGGGAGGTTGTCCCGTAAGATCCTTCGGTCGCATCGTCATAGAGATAAAGGGCGCGGTCGGTGGTGAGGTTCGACCAAACTGTCGTGGTCGGCGGAACGGTTTTTGACATGGGATCGTATCCCTGGGTCTGGTTGGTATTGGCCCAGATAGCGCTGTTGTCCGCCCAGTTGACGCCATCGGAGGTTATTTGTCCTGTCAAACACTTGTACGCGTTTTCCCCGCTGCCGTTGAACAAATTCCAATCTCCGGCATACAAGATATGGACGGAGGCAGGCAGATTATATTTCGCGTCGCTGCGAATCTCCTGCGCTTCAGCGTATCGCGCATCGCCTTGTGAGTCATCACTGGTGCTGCGGGCGTGGCTGACGTACATGTAAAAATCAACGTTGGCGCCGAAACCGATTGGACGAAGGTGATAACAAAGCGGACCGCGGGTGACGCCATTGTTCCCGCCGCCCGGGGAATGGGCCGAAACGTAAGCGCCGTTCGATTGCAACAGCACGGTTTCCCCCGTGGGCAGGCAACGGCCCGAAATGACCTGGATGGTCTGCGTATTGTAAATAAGGCCGTCCGGGCCGCCGCCGGTATTGGTGTCGACCGTCGGATCGAACGTATAGCTTCCGTACCCGTAGATATTCGTCAACGCCACGGTGAAGTTAGAGAGTGTCGTTGACTGCAACTCTTCGACATTCAATACGTCCATCCTTTGTGCGTTGGTGCCAAGATGGTGCAGGCCGATGCCTTGTATTACGGTCGGCAAACTGTGTTGGGGGCCTGTGATGTTATGGTCACTGGACTGATCGGAACAATCGATATTGTAGGAAACAATGCGGAGGGTTGTGGCCCACGCCCCGCCGGCACAGATCCAGGCGACACAGCAGGCCACGCCCGTACGCAGGAAACGGTTATAGGTTGGATTCAGAAAACTCATTTTGGCGGGTCACAAAACACTGGTTCGAGATGGATGTCAAGGATTTGCCTTGAAATTTTGGTTGGCGGTTTCCGTGCCTTAATCTTAAACTGGATCGTGATCCTGACCTTCCGTGAAAGATTAAGATTACAATTCAGATTAGATGAGGAGAACTCAAATGAAAAACACTGCAGCCAGCGGATCGAACGAACCTCTCTCCCTCCTGCACGAGGCGAGTCAACAGCCAGTTGACGCGGATGCAGCGTCAAGACGTTCCATGGCTCCATTCAGCCGCCGGAAATTTCTTGGGACGGCTGCCTCTGCAGCGGCGACTCTCTCGGCTTTTGGCGCGTGGCCCGCATTGGGCGCTGTTGAGGGCAAAAGGAAAATCAAACTTGGCCTGATCGGCTGCGGCGGGCGCGGTAGCTGGATCGCCAATCTCTTCAAAGCTCACGGCGGATACGAATTCGTGGCGGTGGCAGATTATTTTCCGGAAGTGGCCAACCGATGCGGGGATGGTTTGGGGGTGGACAAGGCGCGACGTTTCTCGACGCTTTCCGGCTATAAGCGGTTGCTCGAATCCGGGGTGGAGGCGGTCGCGTTGGAAACGCCCCCATATTTTTTCCCAACGCACGCCGCGGCTGCGGTGGCTGCCGGGATGCACGTCTACATGGCAAAACCGGTGGCGCCGGATGTTCCGGGCGCGCTGGCCATTGAAAGGGCGGCCAAGGCAGCGACGACACAGGGGCGCTGCTTTTTTGTTGATTACCAAATGCCAACAGACCCGAGTAACCAAGAAGTGATGCAGAAAATCCGCACATCCGGCTTTGGAAAAATCGCCCAAGTTCAAACCTGCGGAATAAGTGCCCCATTTGCGGATCCTCCCAAAACAGCCACACTGGAGAGTCGCCTGCAGCACTTGATCTGGGTCAACGATATTGCCATCGGGTGCGATTACATCGGCAACTATGACATTCATGCCATTGATGCGGCGTTGTGGGCCATTGGCGAGCGTCCGGTGGCGGCCATGGGAGATTCGAGGATCTGCCGCCCTGATCCGCATGGCGACAGCCACGATGCCTGTTCGGTCATTTACGAATATGCGAATGGGGTGGTGCATAATCATTTTGGGCAGGCACTGCGCAATCAAGCGGCCACCGAGCTGAGTTGCCGCGTAAACGGAGTCAACGGCCTTGCCTTGTTGAACTACTGGGGCAAAGCGACCGCGCGCAGCTCTGACGATGCCTACAGCGCTGAAGTGGTGAATCTTTACGAAGCGGGCGCAAGCCGGAACATTGCGACGTTCTATCAGCAAGTGACGGAAGGCCGGTTCGAAAACAGCACGGTGCGCCGCGCAGTGGATGGCGTGCTGGCGTGCATTTTGGGCCGCGAAGCAGCGGCGCGGCACGAACGATTGACCATGACTAAGATAATCCGCGAAAACAAAAAATTGACAGTGGACCTGACAGGCCTGCACTCCTGAAATTTTGGCGGCTGGGTTGTTTTCTTTGCGATGTATCGTGTCATCTGTCATTTGGACATGGATGCTTTTTACGCGTCCGTGGAACAGCGCGATGCACCGGCGCTACGCGGACAGCCGGTAATCGTGGGCGCGCCGCCGACACAACGAGGGGTGGTTTGTGCGGCCAGTTATGAGGCGAGAAAATTTGGCATCCGCTCGGCCATGCCCAGCGCGACGGCGGGGCGGCTTTGTCCGAATGGCGTGTTCGTGCGGCCCCGTATGGATCATTACCGGGAGGAATCGCGCCGAATCATGCAGATCGTCGGCGAGACGGGAGCGGTGATCGAGCCCATGTCCATCGACGAAGCCTATCTGGATCTGTCTGCCATCTTTCAGGCTGAGGATGCGGACAGCTCGTTGCTCAGGGCGCTGCCGTTGGCGCGGAATTTAAAACAGAGAATTTTTTTAGAGCGCAACTTGACAGCCACCATCGGACTCGCTTCCAATAAACTGCTGGCAAAAATCGCCAGCGATCACAAAAAGCCGGATGGGCTGACCATTATTACTGACAAGGAGAAGGTTACTTTTTTGCGGCCTTTGCCGGCGCGGGTGCTTTTTGGAGTGAATCTTATGCCGACATCGGCATAATGTCCATAATGCCGCAGTCAGGATTATGCCGCACCGGAGATTTGGCGCACTTTGAAAACGCGGTTTCTCCGGCGCGGCTTTGCGGCATAATCAGAGGGCTTCCAGGAAGGCGAGC
>Ga0182030_10017147_pt1 | contig 14002 bp, 7 predicted proteins | sample 812S3MmetaG_FD_121299 | JGI IMG/M metagenome (GOLD analysis project Ga0182030, IMG submission 121299) | Permafrost microbial communities from Stordalen Mire, Sweden - 812S3M metaG (Illumina Assembly) | ecosystem: Environmental > Terrestrial > Soil > Wetlands > Permafrost | place: Sweden...
GACTGTAGCATTATAAGACAAACAGCCACGCTGTTTTGCATGACCATGCCAAGATTCTCCTTTATTTCAGACGAACACTGTCCAAAATTGAATGATGACGAAGTTATCTGCCCACAATCGACGAACTTTTTTGAAAACCGTGGGAATGGCCGGCGCCGGGGCGGCCTTGAGCCACACCTCGCTGGCCGACACACTGGAAACGCGCGTGCCCAAACGGAAATTGGGACGGCACGACGAAAAAGTTTCATCCCTTGGAATCGGCGGGCACACCTTGGCGGTGGCAAAAACCGTCGAAGAAGCGAGCCGGATTGCCCATGAAGCCATCGACCATGGCGTCACCTTCTTTGACAACGCCTGGGAATACCACGAAGGCCGAGGCGAGGAGTGGATGGGGGCGGCTTTGGCTGGCAACCGCGACAAAGTCTTTTTGATGACCAAGGTTTGCACTCATCTCCCCGGCCAGAAGACCAAGGAAAAGGCTCTAGCCATGCTCGATCAGTCTTTGCAACGTCTTCGAACGGACCACCTCGACCTTTGGCAGGTGCATCAAATTGGCTCCGAGGAGGAAGCCGACTCCATTTTCATGCCCGGCGGCGTGCTCGAAGCCATTGAGCAGGCTCGGAAGCAAGGCAAAATTCGCTATTGCGGTTTCACCGGCCATGCCGACCCGAAAATGCACCTCCGCGTCTTGGCGCACAAATATCCCTTCGACACCGTCCAGATGCCGCTCTCTGTTTTTGACTCGCACGCAGACGGATTTCAAAAACTGGTATTACCCGAGTTGCTCAAGCAAGGAATCGCCCCTCTCGCCATGAAGACCCTTGGCGGCAATGGCAAGTCGGTTAAAGACGGCGTGATTACCGCGCCGGAAGCGTTGCGTTACGTCTTGAGCCTTCCGATTACGACGTTGATTTCAGGCATCGATTCCCCCGAAAAGCTGCAGCAGAACGCCAGTGTGGCCGCGAATTTCAAACCCTACTCCCCCGAGGAAATGGCAGCGCTGGAGAAACGGTGTTCGGACAAACATGAGTATGAGATTTATCGCAAGGTCGCTTACTTTGATGGCCACCCGCATAAGGCCATTGCATGACGGATCGCGGACGCGTGTAATCACTTGCCGAAAACGTCGCGAATCGCCTCCAATTTCATTTCCTTATCGCCCTCGGTTGGAGCGACGATCCCGCCTTCGCCGAATTCATTCCAGGCGTAGATTAGGAGCATCTTTTTTCTGCCGCCTGTTACTGGTATTCCCAAGTTCGGATACTTGTCCAAGGCCGTCTTCACACTCCTGAGAGCCGCCGTCCATTCCTTTCCGATCGGAAAGGAAAAGGCCGGACGAGGGTCCCGCCACGGTCTCGGATCCCAGCCCGATGGGACATACGGCACATAGGGTTTGCTGGAATGCTCGGCATAACGAACCCAACCGTCCTCCGCGTGTTTGATCAGCAGTTCGTAGGGATAAAGCTCCGGCTTTTGTGGCAGATTCGGCATGTCCATGTAGGTGGTCAGGAAATCAAATGGCCCCAGACGGTCATTCGATGGCACTCCGCCCGGCATAACGCCCCCGGAAATGAGCGGTGCTCCAAGTCCATTTTCATTTGCAATCCTGCGGAGAGTATCGAACCGGTCCCGGATCTTCGCCGGATCGCCACCGTTCTGTTGGTAGAAAAAATCCAATCCGTGAATTTTGAACACGGGTCTGCCTTCAATCAGCAGATAGCTGGGATGCTTCATGGCCGCACACCATTCTTTGCAGGCTTCTTCCCAATCGGCATTCGTGGTGAGATCAAACGGCGGGTGATTGACAAACTCGATGGTGAACCTCATCCGTCCGGCATTGGTCGAGGCCAGAAATGTCCGCAGGCCCTCGTTGAGCGGTCCGCCCTTCGGGTACCAAAGAATCTGGAAGAAGTCCACGCCATGACTGGACGCGGCGAGTATCTCCCGGTCCATCGTTTCCTGGTCGTTGTATTGACCGAGGAGCGGGATTCGCCCCGGGTAATCGGGCCTCCAATCGCAGCCGCCGATTGTCCACTTGTTCGGCGACTTCTGCCACCATCCCGCAAAATATTCCACGCCAACAAGGTAATCGCCGCGCGACGCCACAGCGCTTCCAGCTCCCGCCAGCCAAAATGCGCAAAATGACAGGAGTAACGTTGAAGAGAGGAATCTTCTCATGCGCCAAATTTCATAAATAATTCTCATGAGTGCCGCCGCCCAAAACCTTCCGCATCGGTACGATTAGGCCTCGCCTTGGACGGGCTTGGGTGTGAGGGGTTGCTTTTTTATTTGCCGCAAGTGTTGGATTTTCGTCAAGATTTCCGTTTGCTGCTGCTCGTTCAAATCCGGCGCGGCCAGACTTTGATTCAACGGGGCCAATTGACGGTCAATATATTTGTCACGTAGAATTTTAAGCGCACTGTCGCGGGTGGGCAGGCCTTTTAAATTCTTTTCAGCGAAGCTGGGACGGGCGTCCGCCAGGATTTCTGTGACCAGATTTTGCCACTCGGGGTTGTCCAATTGGGAAACCCACGCAGCCAGACCCGGCCAGGAGCCACTGGTTTCGGCGGCCAGCCTTTGGGCGACAACCTCCCGAACCATCGGATGCATCAGCCACTCCAGTTCCAGATAGGTGCCGATCCAAGCCACATACTCGTCGCTCTCCAGCAAAAAACGCAACAGCCAGGACTCCTGCAGGGAAGGATGCGGAATGGTCGGAGCTTCGGCCTCCTCAGATTCATCGGCGTCGGCGATGTCGGAGCCCGCCGATTTTTTGAATTCGTCGCGCACCGCTTGTGCGGCCACGCCCAGGCGCAACGCTGCTTTTTGCGCGTAGGTATCCAACAGAACTTCGTTGCCGGTCTTTTGCACCGCCTCCGCCATGGACCGAACGACGGCGCGGCGGCCCCGGTCACTGGCGACATCGTTGGTAACGCAAAGGCGATCAAGGTAGTAATCAAAAAAACCCGGGGCATTTTCGATTATTTGAGCGAAAGCCGGCCCGCCAAATTCCTTGATAAAACTGTCAGGGTCGTGAGGGGCAGGCACGCTGGCGACGCGAACGGCCAGGCCCGAAATGAGCAGGCTGTCCAGCGAACGCACGGCGGCATTTTGGCCCGCATTGTCGGAATCGAAACAGAGCACCACTTCATCAACGTAGCGTTTGAGAATGCGCGCGTGGTCGGCGGTCAGGGCGGTGCCTTGCGGAGCGACGATGTTTTTGACTCCGGCCATGAAACAGGCAATGAGGTCAAGCTGTCCTTCGCAGACGATCGCGCAATGTTTGTCGAGCAATTCGCGCTTTGACTTGTCGAGACCGAACATCACCTTGCCTTTGGTGAAGATCGGGGTTTCCGGGGAGTTGACGTATTTGGCTGTTTTTTCATCTCCCAGTACGCGTCCACTAAAGCCAATGACGCGCCCCTGCTCATCGCAAATCGGAAAAATCAAGCGGCCGCGAAACCGGTCGTAAAGATGGTCAGACCCTTCTTTGCGCAAGATCAAGCCGGCCTGCTCCATCAAGGCAGGCTCGAAATGCTTGCTTTTGCCCCAATTGACGGTGTCGTCCCACGCCTCTGGAGCATAGCCCAGCCGGAAGAGCTGGATGGCCTCCTGCCCCACCCCACGACGTGCCAGATAATCGCGGGCCACTTGTCCGGCGGGGTCTGAGGCCAGGGCGGTTTGCCAGCGTTGGGTAATCTGCTCGTGAACTTGGAGCAGTTGGTCTTTGATGTGTCTCGTTTCGGGACGCGCGCCAGAACTGTCCATCTCCAGCGGAATATGGGCACGCTCAGCCAGGCGGCGGACGGCATCAGGGAAATCGATGTTCTCGTAATCCTTAACGAAGGAGAAGACGTCGCCGCCCTTGTGACATCCGAAACAATGGAAAATCTGCTTATGTGGGTTGACGTTGAAGCTGGGGGATTTCTCTTTGTGGAAGGGACAGAGGGCGACAAAATTTGCGCCAGCGCGTTTCAGCGGCACGTACGCGCCAATGACATCAACAATATCGCTCGCAGCGCGAACTTGCTCAAGAGTTGCGGGAGAAAAGAGTCCGGCCATGGCCGAAAGGGGTTATTTTTTTGGCGAAGCGATGATAGTGTTATTTGCGTCGTTTTGTTTTTTGGCAAACGCTTCCAGGGGTTTGCGGCCCGAGTCGGAAGTGATGAGCACGGTGGCTAAATTGTCTTCAATCAACCGCCCGGTAAAGGACTCCACCAGGACGGCTTGCTGGACGGAGCCGTAGGTGGGAAACCGGATGTCTTCAAAATTTTTCTTTTGCATTTTTTCAGTTTCGGCCAATTCGGCCTTGGTGTAAATGCGCGAATGCATGAGAGCGCAGAGAACCACCACGATGCAGGCAAATCGCACCAAGCCAGACAGCATGCCCATATAATATTCAGCCCGTCCAAAATAATCGCTGCCTTTCAATTTTTCACCCATGGTCTGATTGAGCCAAACAAAGACGAGGTGGACAGCGAATGCGATCAACACGTAGGCCGCGACGCGGGACCAAAGATGGTTAAAGGCACCGCTGGTGGATTGGAAAATGATGGCGCTGAGAGGAAAATAAAACAGCCCGGCCAAAACCATGATGGCCAGCCACTGCATGGTGGGCAAAATCTCCTGGGTCATGCCGCGCCCGCGCCCGCGGGCAATTCCGACGATCAACCAAACGACGACGACGATATCAAAATAGCCGAACGACGCGGCGTTAAAAGCCGGCGATGCTGCCATAAACATAATAAATATTGGAAGCAGCATTTCTCTTGCCGTTAATGGCGGAATTGCGCGGAAAACCGCCGTGCAAGCGATTACAAGAGGAAATCTCCATCCTGATAGTCCGCTCCGTAAAACACGAAGCGTCCTGGATTTGCGGCCGCCAAAAGTCTAACAAACATTTTCAGCGTCAGTCATTTCTTGCCATTGAGATGCGCAATTTTGGATAAGCTTTTGTTTTCTATTTCTCTGGCTGCGGCCGTGGACAGGATTTAAATTTATGGATTGCCATAGTGGCATAAGTAATTTCCTATGAAGATTCTTCTCACGAGTGTGTGCCGTCCCATGGGCCCCAAATACGGGGACGCGGCATCGGTTGGTTATGAGCTGCTCTACAAACAGGTGACGCGCGCACAGGGCATTTTCAGCCCCCGCACTGTCAATATTCATTTTTCCCTGGAATATATTGCCGAGAATCTAGACGCGCCCACCGTGGTGCTGCAATACCCCTCCAAGCGCGAACTGATCAAGGAGCTGAAGAAGGGCTACGATTACGTGGGCATCTCCTTCATCATGGCGGTCATGCACAAGATGAAGGAAACCGTGGCATTGATTCGCCAATACGCACCCAACAGCAAAATCGTGCTCGGCGGTTACGGCACTGTTTTGAAGGATGATGTGCTCAAGCCCTACGCGGATTATATCTGCCGCGAAGAAGGAGTGACTTTTTTCCGCCGCCTGCTGGAAGAGCCTCCCATTCCGATGCCCTATAAGCAGCCCCTCATTGTCAGTTGGCTGAAAATATTTGGCTGGAAAGTGTCGGGGACGGGCAAGATTTTTGCCGGCCTGGGCTGCGCCAATGGCTGCGATTTCTGCTGCACTTCGCATTATTTTTCGCGCAAACACATCAAGCTGCTGCCGGAAGGCAAGGACATTTACGCGGTGGTGGAACGCTATTTGGCCATGGACCCGAACCTGGTCTTCCTGATCCTGGATGAAGATTTTCTGCTCAATAAAAAACGGGCGATGGAATTCCGCGATTGCGTGATTGCGGGCGGCAAAAAACTTTCGATCTTCGCCTTTTCCAGCATCAAGGCCCTCAGCCAGTACAAGGTGGAAGAAATTCTTGAGATGGGCATTGACGGTTTCTGGATCGGTTATGAGGGGACACGCTCCAATTACGCCAAACAACAAGGCCGGCCGGTGGCGGATATCTTCACCGAATTCCGCGAGCACGGTATTACCATTCTGGCCTCGATGATTGTGGGGTTTGACTACCAAAACCGGGAAGTCGTCGCCAAAGAACTGGACGGCCTCATGCAACTCAAACCGGCACTCGGGCAATACCTCATTTACGGCCCGGTACCGGGCACGCCCTTTCACGAGCGCATCATTAAAGAAAATCTTTTGCAGGACGTTTACACGGACGACAAGGACTTGTTCTATCGCCGCGCCGACGGGTTTCGCACCATGATCAAACATCCGACGCTTTCAGCGAAGGAGATCGAAGACATTCAGGAATGGTGTTTTAAGGAAGATTTTGAACGGCTGGGTCCGAGCATTTACCGGGTCCTGGAAGCGCGCCTCCTCGGCTTGCAGAAACTCAAAAATTCGACCAATCCCCGATTGCGGGCCAAGGCCGAATATTACGCGGGGGAATTGCGTTATGCCTACCCGGTGTTCCTGGCCGGACGGCTGCTGGGACCCAATGCGGCAGTGCGGCGTTGGATCGGTGACTTGGAACGCCGCGTTCATGCGGAGTTGGGGGCGCCTCCTCTTGCTCAGCGAGTGAAGTCGGTCCTGGGTGTGGCGGCGGCCTTGTGGACGGGCGTGACTTTGAAGCTGGATCTTTTTCAGCATCCAAAATTACTGCGGACAGCCTATCGGATGCCGTTGCCGAACCAGCGCCGGAGCGCATTTGAAATGTGGGAGGATTTCCGCCGCAAAACAGCCACGCCGAATTTCTCCGTGCAAGTGGAATTGAACCAGTCGAAGGAAGAAGTATGGATGAAATTGGAAGGCGTCCTTTCATCCTCGGACTCCGGAAAGCTTGGGGAACGCCTCCAGCAGTCAATGGCCCATTGCAAAAGCAAACTGGTGCTGGATTTCAAAAAGCTTCGCTGGGACAAAGTGGAAGACTTGGAGCCGCTGCGCAAAAAGCTGGCCGGGTATCGTTCCCGCATCCGGATTGTGCTGCCGAAATTGTCCCTGGCCCATCCGGAGTTGATTCTCCTGGCGGCGATGTTTCAGGCGGCGGTTAACAATTGATCAGACAGAAGACGATGGCGAAGACCCGGCACAGTTGGACAGGGCTCAAGTTTTATGCGCAGTTGCCGATGGTGGGAGTGGAACTAATAATTATGCTTGGGCATCGAATCCACTGTCCTCTGTGGCGTTGCAACGGCTTTGTGTCGCCATCGCTGAGTCTATGACGGCCGATCAAATCATTGCGGGCACCAAGGAATTGCCAGTTGTGTCGGAAACAGCCCGCAAACTGACGATCCAACTCAACCAGCCGGATTTGCATCGGGACGAGCTGGCCAAAACGTTGAGATGCGACAATGTTCTCACGGCGAAACTGCTGCGGGTCTGCAATTCAGCCGAATGCGGTGCGCGCGAACCGATCCTTTCCATCGACCAGGCTCTGCTGATCCTGGGGGACAATATGGTTTTCCGAATGGTCTGCTCGATCGGGTTCGCAGGCGCGCTGGGATTTGCCGCGCCGGGTTATGCCAGCGAAGCCAACGGCCTCTGGATTCACTCGCTGAACACCGGTGTGGGCGCTGAATATCTGGCCGGGGTGGAATTGTTCAATGACTTTCCCTCCGCCACGGCCTTCACGGCCGGACTGCTGCACGACATCGGAAAAACGGTTATAAACCAAGTATTGACGCCCCGAGACCGGGCCGCAATTCGGAACAAAATCGCCGAGCAGTCGCTATCGCGAATCGAGGCGGAAAAGGCCGTCCTGGGAGCCGATCACTGCGAGGTTGGGGCCTGTCTGCTGAAAAAGTGGGCCTTGCCGGAGACGATTGTCGAAGCGGTGGCGAATCATCATGCCCCCGTCATCAAACCTGCCATTCAATTATCAGCGCTGGTCTATCTGGCCAACAGCGCCGCCCACTTTTCCAACACTGCGCCCGGATGGGAAACTTCCTTGATGGAATCCAACATTGCCAGCGCCAAAGCGCTCGGCCTGGACGTAAAAAAAGTGGAACAAATCGTCGCGGGCATTCAAGGCGCGATACAAGCCTTTCCTCCCATGATGGCGGCGGCTTGAGCCCCTTTCCATCTAAGTTTTACACTGCCACGGTGGTTTCGGCTTGCTTCATGGCAACGCCCAAGACTCCAACAGCAGAGGGCAGGATGGTTTGCAGGTCATTCAGTTTTTCATTGATCTGATTGACGACGGAAACGGCTTTGAATTTGATTAAACGCCGGTACCATTTGAGAAATTCCTGGCTGACTAATTTTTCGGCCGGCGGTGGCAAGTTCCGCTGACATTGCCCCGTCAGAACTTCGCAAAGTATCAGCGCGGCCTCGCTGCGCGGGGAATCGGGAGAATAAGCCTGGCTCCAGAATGGCAAAGCCGATTCCACCTGCTGATTGAGCAAAAGGGCTTCGGCCCGATGCGCAAGCAGAGGGAGAGCGTCGGACGCGCTTTTAACGGCTTCGCGGGTCCAGTTTTGGGCGAACTCCAGAAATTCCGGCTGACTTAACGCGATCTGGCCGCCCAGGAGCCAGGCTTGCAGATCGCGACTGTTTTCCGCGACCAATTCGTTGACCAGTTTGAGAGCGGGCACAGGGTTTCCCTGTTGGAACTGAAAGTTCGCAAAATCACTGCGGACACCGCGCGATTTGGGGTCTTCGGCCAGGGCTTCGCGAAAGGCTTGTTCGGCTTCGGTTTTCTGTTGAAGCTCCGCCAGGCAGAGGGCCAGACAATGGCGCGGCCCGGCCTTCAGGATCTCCTTATTGACAGGCGAAAGCGCGGGCTTGCCGCGCGTGGCCAGGCATTGGCGCATTTGTTCTGCGGCGGCGGCGGTCTGCTTGAGGTGCATATTGGCAAGACCGAGCAGGAAATGTTGCGAGGCGGTCATCCCGCCGGAACGAGGGAAGGGCTTTCCCCACAGTTCAACAATTTCACGAAAACAGCCGGCGGAGAGCAGATGGGTGGTCAATTGCGTGAGCAAGGTTTCGCGCAATTCGGGCACAACCTCCGCGGCAGGCATGACGGACATAAGACGGAGCGCTTCGCAGTATTGTTCGAGGCCGGCTTCCAATTGGCCGGCGCGAATCATTTCCAAACCAAGATTCATGACCAGATTGGGTTCGCCGGGCAATTCTTCCATGGCCAGTTCGAGGAGCCGCAGATTGCGCTGGATTTTATTGCGGCTGGAAACCATTTCCTCGGTATAGCCGTGATGAAACAAGGCGCTTTGGCCGAGAATATTTTTAAGTCCCCATTGCGTGCAACGCACCTGGATGCTGCTGAAGACCTGCTCGTGAACGCGGCCGAGGAAAAACAAACCAGGGGCATTGCGAAAGAGACGCGGAACATAGCTGACGCCCTCCTGCTCGCGGCCTTTGTCAATAATCGGCACGCGATAAGCCAGGACGGAAGAATCCCGCATCTCGCGCTGAAGTATTTCCATGTGTTCGGCCAGCAATTCTTCGTCGGCATCGATGGAAAGAACCCAATCCCCGGTGACGTGTTCCAGGGCGGCATTGCGGGCCGCGCTGAAATCGTCGCACCAGGCAAAGTGATAGACCTCAGCGCCATGCTCTTTGGCAACGTCGATGGTGCGGTCAATGGAACCGGTGTCCACGACGACGATTTGTGACGCGAGGCCGCGCAAGGAATCCAGGCAGCGGCCCAGAAACATCTCTTCGTTTTTGACAATCAAGCAAACAGAAAGACGGGGCGGGCGATTGAAATCCACGACAAAACTTTGCATGGCCTGCGATAACGTTGGATCGCATTTTCTTCCGGACGAATCAGGGCCGCCTGGAGGAGGAACATTGCCCAAACCTTTGAGAAACTGTTTCGGGAACTTCCACTCCGGCGCGAGCCTTTTCGCATGCTGGGCGCATTGTCGTGCAACCGGTGCGTTACCGGCTGCTTTGGCGATTTCCGCCAGCAGCAAATATCCTTCAGGATGATAAGGACGGACCGCAACAGCCTTCGTCACCGCATCCCACGCTCCGGCAAAGGACTTGTTCGAGAGCAATTCGCGCGCGCCGGCCAGATCGCCGATTCTCGCAGCGGCGGGCAGTGTAATTGCGGAGACTTTGCGGGCACGGCGGGCGACAAAAGCGGCAGCTTCGGATTTTTTTCGCGCCACCAAATTCTGCAAATGTTGATGCGCAATGTTGGCGGCGCGTTGCCAGGTCCATTCCCGGTGGGCATAATCACTGGCGGCGCGACCCACGATTCTGGCTTCTTGGGGATGGGCAGCAATCCAGCGCAGGCGTTCAGTAAGGGCGCTCGAAACCGGCTCCAACCACCAACCCTTGCGGACTAATTTCAATTCTCCAATTTGGTCGCTCATTTGCCGGCGCAAAGCCGGAAGGCGATACGCATACTCATCCGTGGCAAAATCGTCGGTCGCGCCCCCGCCGGTGACGACGACAGGCAATCCGCAAGCCATCGCTTCGAGGACGGGCAGACCGAATCCTTCGCCGCGATAGGGGTGGACCAGGCAGTCGCAGGCGGCATAAAGCCGGGGCACATCGTGCAACGGCAAGTCTTCAGTCAGATAAATTATCTCCGGAGCGTTTGGATTAAGGCGTGCAGCGGCGATTTCCTTTTCCAAAGTTTGCCCCTGATAGACCGACTGGCCCCCGAAGTCCTTAATCACCAGACAAACATCGTCCGCTGCCGTGAAAGCTTCCAAATAGGACTTAAGCAGGAGGTCGGGACCTTTGCGCCGAATTGTGCCGCCAACGAAAAGGAATTTGAATTTCTTATGGGTCGCGAGCGGAAGCGGCGTCAAGCCGGGATGGAAGCGGCTTGGATCAACCCCGTTAGGCACGATTTTCACTTTGGACGGATGAATTCCGGATTCGACATAAACGCGGCGAACATATTCGGACGGGGCCCAAATCTCATCAACTTGCGAAAGTTTTTTGACCCAATCCGCCGGGAGCACGCCGAATTCCCAAGGCTGGATCAGCACCCATGCGCCGGTGGCGGGGCGTTGCCAATTGGGCGGCCAGGCGTGGCGCACGGTCACATCGGCCTGATTGGGCGAATTGGCTTGAATACGGCGCGACAGGTTACTTAATTCCAACGGGACGGATGCACGCGGAGGGCAAACGCGAGTCATCTGAAGCCGGTTTCCCTCACCCAGTGCCCCGGTCAATTCCCGGTTGACGTGGGAAAGACTGCCCCAGTCAAGAAAAGACCCCTCCCAAGTGACACGCAAGCGCGCCGGCTTTTGGCCGGCTGGCATCGAAGGTGCGGCAACGGTGTGCGCGACAGCGGGCGGGCATGCTGGAGAAAGAATTTTGTGTTCGATTTCCTGAAGACGAGCCACCATCAGGTCCGCTACAGCCGCGCGACTATAAAGGCGCAGCATGTCCTGGCGGGCGCGACGCCCTTTGCCTCGGGCCTCCTCCGGATTCTGTTGCACGCGACGCATCGCCTGACGGAGAGACGATTCCGACGGTTCGGCCCAACGATGGTTGCGGTAATGCCACAACTCAGGATCGAGCGAGGCGGTATCCACTATTTTGTAGTCAATAAGAAAAGAATTTTCCGGCCGCATGAACTCGGTGTTGCCGCTCCAGTTGGTGGCAATAACCGGCAAGCCCATCAGCATCGCTTCGTGGTGAGGGCGTCCCCAGCCTTCGCCGCGACTTGGGGCCACCAGACAATCGGCCGCTTTGTAAAGGCGGGGCAAATCGGCCTGGGCCACCTGTTCAGCCAGGATATGGATTCGCGGCAGGCGCTTGTCCCCCAGGTTGAGGGTGGCGGCAAACTCGGCAATCAATCGTTCGATGACCGGCCGAGGATTGCCATTGGGCTTGCTGAACAAATAAGTGCGCACATACAGGCAGACATCGTCCTCCGCGGAGAATTCGCGCAAATAGGCGGCCAGCAAAACATCCCAGCCCTTGCGGCGGGACCACTCGAAGATGGAAAGGAAGTTGCAGCCCGCGCGGTGGGGCAAGGGTAGCGGCTCATGTTTGGCAGGATCAAATTCCGTTTCATCCACCGATTCCGGCATGACGCGAAGCTTGTCGCGCTCGACACCACTGCTGGCAAATGTTTCAATGTTGAATGCGCTGGGAACCCAAATTTCGTCCATCTGGTTGCAGGCTGTGACCCAGTCCGGTGAAATGCGGTCGGTTTCAAACATGGTGCGCCCGATACGGTAGGCCGCGTCGGGGATGCAGGTGAAACCATTGGCCGGGTTATGCTCAATAACGATGCCGCCAGAGATTTGAGGATATTTGTCGCGCAACACAAACAGGCGATCTCGCTCCTCGGCTTTCAGGCCGGCGACAAATTTTTCGGAGTAATTATTATTCTGGTGGAAAATTCCCAACTCCACCCGTTGCGAGAGCGGCAGGACAAAATTGATCCCTTCGCTGGCATACCCGCTCGGATTAAAAATCGGGCCGCGCCAGCGCACCGGAAGAGTCAAGCCGGCCGCACGATGCACCCGCTCCAGAGCCTGCAAAGCAGCAGAGCCCATCGATTCCGCGCGCAAAAGCAACAATAGACGGGCGAGATACTGGCGGTCGTTGTAGGAGAAGACGTGGTTTGGATCGTCGCCGTCGATTAAATGCACTTCCGCCCCTTGCAGGACAACATTCCACGATTGGATATCGCGATGGCGCAAAACTATTGCGGTCGCACGCTGAAGGGCTTCGGCAATTTCGGGTTTGGACGGATAGGCGCCGTTAAACCAAAGATACGTCTGAAGATTGATTCCTTGCAGCCACGGCCGGGCTTCCGGCTTGTTGTGGAACTCGACGCTTTTGTTGACAAAGTCACTGTGGATGGTCAATGCCAGATCGGTGCGGGGAGTTCCCAAATAGGATTTGGCAATACTAGTCTTGGGCCGCGAGAGGCGGACGATCTGGCGTTTCCCCTCGGCCAGGTGGCTGACCCCAAATCCCATAACGACAGCTTCCGGCGGGAGTGGCGCGGAAACCGCTTCGTGGACTAATTGCTGTCCGCAGGCATTGGCTTCAAAGGGCAATTCCAAAATCAAATGGTCGCCCAGTGAACGGAGCACTTCCAGGGATTCATTAAAACTGCCGTCAAGATGATGAATGACACTCAAGCCGAGCACGACATCGAAATGTTCAACTTGGGCCAGAGCACGCAGGTCGGCCAGCTTGAACACCTTCTTGAGGAGAACGACACGCGGGTTTTCATTGCGCCGCAGAACTTCCTGAATCCATTCGCCGTAGATGCCCTCGATTGCCACGCAGGTGCAATCGAACGTTTCAGCCAGACGAAGCGAAAAATAGCCGAGATTGGCGCCGAGATCCAAAACGGTGAAGGGACGCTGGAAGTTGCGGGCGAATTCGCTGATCAATGCGAACCTGTCCGCGCATTCGCGCCGGCCCTTTTGCTCCATTTTGCCCTTGACCCAAATATCCTGGTATTGCTCCAGCGAGGAGCGGGGCGGCAGCGGCGTTGCCTCCGGCGCCGGTCCGAAATCTGTCAGGACGAAGCCGGGTTTATTGGACAGCTTTTGAAATTCTTCCGACCGGATAAATTCCCGCGCCAATTCAGCACGGTCGTAACCGGCGTAAAGTTTGATCAGGTTCCCATTGTAGCCCGCCTCGTCAAATCCGCGCTGAAAAAAGAACTGGTAGGCCGCGACCAGAAATTCCGGGTGACTGGCGCCCGCGTAGCGATTCAAAAAATTGCCGGCGGCCTGTTCCCAGGCAGCGCACTGCGGTCCAGATTGCGCCGAAGCGCCGACAGAGCTAGAGATACTCATAACGTTCCGGGCATCACCGAGTCAGGCAAAGCATTTAGATTAAGATTTGGCCGATTGATCCAGCCGTTTAATTTTTACTTTATCGCGATCACAACTGGGACAGATATGGTAGAATCCGCAAAATCTCCATTCAGGGAACAGTTTAAACTCAGGGTCAAAAATATTGCCAACTTTATCGCCGGAGGTCGGAACACCGCTGCGAACTTCCAAGATGCAACGGTAGGCGTCTCCGTTGGGTTGAACATTTAAGTGAGTCACACCGCCGCTGCAATTCACATGTATGGCCTTCTTTTCGCCGGTCAGAACACCGGCGTGGGCGC
>Ga0182030_10017148_pt1 | contig 14002 bp, 9 predicted proteins | sample 812S3MmetaG_FD_121299 | JGI IMG/M metagenome (GOLD analysis project Ga0182030, IMG submission 121299) | Permafrost microbial communities from Stordalen Mire, Sweden - 812S3M metaG (Illumina Assembly) | ecosystem: Environmental > Terrestrial > Soil > Wetlands > Permafrost | place: Sweden...
CCGAGCGCGCAGGTGAAGACGTGCATTCTGCTGGCGGGGCTTCAGACCGAGGGGACGACGACGGTGCGGGAGGCGATCAGGACGCGGGATCACAGCGAACTGGCGCTGCGAGCTTTTGGGGCGAAGCTGACGCGGACGGTGGATTCGGTTTCGATTGCCGGGCCGCAGGCGCTGCACGCGATTGACGCGGCGGTTCCGGGGGATATCTCTTCGGCGGCGTTCTTTCTTTGCGCGGCGGCGCTGTTTCCGGGGTCGAACCTGGTGCTGGCACAACTGGGGCTGAATCCGACGCGGGCTGCGCTGCTGGATGTGATGACGGCGCTGGGCGCGCACATTGCGGTGCTTGACCTGGAAGAGAAGAATGCCGAGCTGGTGGGGACGGTGCAGATTACGTCGCCGCCGGAGGGGCTGGGATCAACGACGGTGAGTGGTGGGCTGGCCGCGCAGTTGATCGACGAACTGCCGGTGCTGGCGGCGATTGCGCCGTATACAAGTGGAGGGATTCGGATACGAGATGCGAAGGAGTTGCGGGTGAAGGAGTCGGACCGGATTGCGCTGGTGGTGAAGAACCTGCGCGCGATGGGGGCCGAGGTGGAGGAGTTTGAGGACGGGGTGGATGTTCCGGGCGGGCAGACGCTGCATGGAGCGACGATCGATTCCGGCGGGGATCATCGGATTGCGATGGCGTTCAGCGTGGCGGGGCTGCGGGCGGAGGGGGAGACGCTGATTCAGGGGGCGGAGTCGGCGGGGATCAGCTTTCCGGAGTTTTTTGATTTGCTGGATCGGGTGGCGGAACGGTAGGGTCTAGGGTTTGGGGTTTAGGAACCCGCGGTACGACGTTCTGGCATTCACTGAGTGACTTCAGTTAGAAGGGACAACAGAAAGGCCCGCTTCCCTCGAAGCGGGCCTTTCTGTTGTCTTGGTGTGGAGTTGCTCAGCGCGAGGCAGGTGGAGTGGTGGTGGTCGGAGCGGTTGTTGTGGCAGGTGGGGTGGTGGTGGGTTCGTTGCCTTTGGGAGCTGGTGCTACGCCAGGCACGACCGGCACGGTGTTGATGTTTCCGGAGGCTGCTTCAGTGAGGTTGATGCCGTAGTGCTGGAGAGTGGAGGCCAGGATCTGATAGAAGCCGGCACGATCCTTGGCATATTGCGCGTTGGCGGCGATCAGGCTGTTCTCAGCAGTTGCGAGGTTACGGGCCTGTTGGAGAACAAGAGCTGTGGTGGAAGCGCCGAGGTGGAGTTTTTTCTGCTCCGCGTCCAGGCTCTGCTGGTTGAAGTCGCGTGCCGCTACGGATGCTTCGACGAGAGCGCGGTCGTTGGTTAGCCCGAACTGTGCGTTGATGACTTGCATGCGTATTTCGGTGTAGAGCTGCTCGAGCCGGAGTTCAGCCTGGCGATACTCCATCAACGAACGGGCCTGCACCGATTGCGCAAGTTTGTTGCCGATGGGGACGGTGAGGTTGAAGCCGACGCCCTTGTCGGGAGACGAGTTGTTGTATGCATTTGACAGGGCAGTGCCGTAACCAGTGTCGGGCGGCAGGGTTCCGGTTCCGTAGAAGCTGGTGCTGAGGTTGGGATTGATGGAGCCGGCGACACCCGAGCCGCTGAGGTAGGCGAAGACATCGAGCTGTGGAAGCAGGGCGTTGCGGGCGCCTTTGAGCGTGATCTCGTCGTTGCGCAGGGTAAGAACAGCCTGCTCAAGCTCGGGGCGCTGCTGGAAGGCTTCCTGCACGAGGGTCTCGATGGGTTCGGTTTCCTCGGGGATCTGGGCGATGCTGACGCGATCGGTGGGGATGACGGCGGCGGCGACCAGCGCGGGATCGTTGAGGTTGCGGGCTATGGCCTGCTTGATGATCTGCTGCTGGTAGTTCAGGCTGCTCTGCGAGGCGATGAGGGCCTGTTTGTCGGATGCGACGCTCTGATCGGCATTGAGGACGTCGAGCGGAGCCATGGTGCCGATCTGGAGCTGCTTGCGGTTGTCGCTGGCGACCTTGCTGCTCTGTTCGACGGCGCGTTGCTTGGCCTGCAGGTCCTCGTAGGCCTGAACGAGGCCCCAGTAGATGCTCTCGACCTGGTTGACGGTGTAGAGGATCTGCTGGCGGAAGCCGGAGTCGGCGATGCGCCGGTCGTTGAGCGCCTGATACATGAAGCGCTTGTTGATAAAGATGCCTGCACCCTGGAGGAGGTGCTGGGTGACCTGAGCCTTGAAGCTGGCGTTGTACTGCGGGCTATAGAGCTGGACCGCGTTGGTGCTGGTTGCTCTTGAGTTATCCCAGGTGAAGGCGAATGCTGTGCCGGTGACAAAGCCCTGGTTGTAGCCGAAGTTGTAGGTATCGGTGGAGGATTTGCCGCCGGTGAAGAAGCTGCTTGAGGGGGACTGTGCCCAGTCAAGCTGAATGTTGGAGGTGAGGGTGGGCTCGAGGCTCTCGGGTGCGGGGCCAGCGCCTGCTGTGGTGAGCGAGAGGCCGCCAGCGCCGGAACCTGCACCGCCGGAGCCGACGGTGGATCCGCCGGGTCCGCCGCCCGCAGTGAGCGTCGAGGAGGAGCCGCCCAAGGTGTTTGTGATCAGCCCGGTGGGAACGCCGAGGGCTCCTGCACCGGTACGGGTGCGAAGAATGTCGGTGTCCGCGATGTCGAGGTCGTAGCGGGCGATGGCGATGTCGTAGTTGTTTTCGAGCGCCAGGGCGATGGCATCGGAGAGGCTGAGATAGATTTTGCCGTCCTTGACGAGGTCACCGAGGCGGACTGAGTTTGCGAAGCTGGCCTTGGGGATGGTGGTGGGGCGGAAGAGGTCGAGAGGGTTCCCGAGGAGGCGCGCCGAGGGCTTGGAAAAGTCGCGGGCAGTCGGACGGAGGCTGAGCGGCTCGGTCAGGACAGGAGACGGCGAGGCGGGAAGATCGGAGGCCGCCGGGTCAGTGCCGGTCGGGTGGGCCGCTGCCTGCTGGCTGAACCCCTGGGGCATGCCTGCGCCGAGGGTGAGCAGGACTGCGGCAACCGCGCGCAGGTTCCTACCGGCGCGGGAGTGCGCGTTGATCTCAAGTTTGGCGTGGCCCTGAATGCCGCGAGGAATGCCGCGTGCGGTCTGTTTCTTGTCAAACACACCTGTGCCGAACAAATGCATGATTCTTCTCCACGGTTAACTGAGGCATGTGGGTTGCCAGTCTTGAAGACGACCGGCGAACCCATCCGGACGCAATTATTATGATGGCCGGATGCAGTAGTCGATCCCTGCCCCAAAGTGGGCCCGACCAGTGGGCTCGTGAACGATTACGCGCGCCGCATCCCATTAGTTCCAGACAGAACCTGGCTGCGGGAAAAAATCAGTCCCACCGTTCAGGATGCCAGAAGGCGAAAGTAGATTGCCGGAAGGCGAACACACGCGAAAAGCTGAGTATATCTCACCCGATGTGGCTGTTTGGTGACATGCTGTTGTCGGGTAACCTATTAGGTCATTCTGTTTAAGGGGAGTCAAGACTCGTTGACCGAAGCTGACCAAGGCGTAACCAGTTTACAAACCTGGAAGCTAACTGTTGCCTACGATGGCACGGATTTCAGCGGCTGGCAGGTGCAGCCGGGGGAGAAGACGGTCCAAGGGGAACTGCAAGGGGCACTGGGGAGGGTAACGGGCGAGAGACCGCTGCCGCAGGGGTCGGGCCGGACGGACGCGGGGGTGCACGCACTGGGGCAAGTGGCAAGCTTTGAGCTGGCTGCGCCGATTCCTGCGGGGAACCTGCAACTCGCGCTGAACCGGACGTTGCCGGGGGCGATACGGGTGGTGGAGGCGAAGAGGATGCAGATCGGCTTTCACGCGCGGCACTCGGCGGTGGCAAAGACGTATGAGTATCGGGTGTTTCAGGAGGCGAATTGCCCGCCGTTTCTGGCACGGTATGTTCATGCGTGCACATGGCCGATGCATCTGGATGCACTGCAGGCGGCGGCGGGGCATTTTGTGGGGGAGCATGATTTTTTGAGCTTTGCGGCGACTGATCCTGACCTGGCGACACGGCGAAGGAGCGGAAGCGAGGAGGAGGACGACGGGGACGCAGGCGGCCCTGGGAAGACAGGGCCGGGGAAGGGGACGGTGCGGAGGGTCTTTTCGTCGGAGTGGAAGCAGGTGGATTTGGAGGCGGGGCGGATGCTGATCTACCGTGTGCGGGGGAACGGGTTTTTGCATCATATGGTACGTAACCTGGTGGGAACGATGCTCGATGTGGGACGGGGCCGGACGCAGGCGAGCGATATGGCAGGAGTACTGGCGGCGCGGACAAGGTTGGCGGCGGGACCGACGGCACCGGCGCAGGGGCTTTTTCTAAGGTCGGTGGAGTATCCGGAGGGGTTCGAGTTGGGGGACGAGGATGCCAGCTAGTCAGCAAGTCAGCGGGTGGGCAAGTGAGCGGGTTAGCGAAGCAGCCCCTGGTTTATGTCTGGGCGCAACCGAGCACCGGGCGTGAGGCTGCTCAGCGCACGGCGCTTTTGTATGGCGAAGGTCAAACCCCCGGGGCGCGAGTGCAAACCCAGGAGGCAAGTGCTGAGAGGCAGCCTGCTACCCTGAAGTCGAGATCATGTCACTTTTTACAAAGAGTTCGGCCTTTACGTGCGTGACGACGATCGCATCGCGGCGGGCGGTTCATGCGGCGTTCTCGTGGCTGCACAAGAATCCAGGGATGATGATGGACTGGCAGCTTGATCTGGTAAGGATTCCAGCGCCGCCGTTTGGGGAACAGGCGCGCAGCGCGTGGATGGCGGGGCGGTTTACTGAGGCCGGGCTTAGCGATGTGAGAACGGACGAAGTGGGGAACGTTTTTGGGCGGATAGCGGCGGCAGAATTGCCGGACGAGAGCACGGGTCCGGTGGTGGTGTTGTCAGCGCATCTGGATACGGTGTTTCCGCGAGAGACGGAGCTGAACCCGCGGGTGGATGGGGATCGGCTGGAGGCACCCGGGAGCTGCGACAACGGAACAGGCGTGGTGGGGATGCTGGCGCTGGCTCACGCGCTGGTTCGGTCGAAGGTGGAGTTGCCGGCACCGTTGATATTTCTTGGAAATGTGGGAGAAGAGGGCGAGGGAGATCTGCGCGGGGTGCGGCATTTTTACGAGACGGACCTGCTGGCGGGCAGGATTGCGGCGCACATTGTGCTGGATGGTGCGGGCGCGGATTCGGCGGTGACGCAGGGGCTGGGAAGCAGGCGGTTCCGTGTGGTGGTGAAGGGGCCGGGCGGGCACAGCTTTACGGACGCGGGAAGGCCGAACCCGATTAACGCGCTGGCGCGGGGACTGACGAAGCTGGCGGAGGTTTCGCTGCCGGACGAGCCGCGGACGACGATGAACGTGGGGACGATTCAGGGCGGGAAGAGCGTGAATTCGATACCGGAGAGCGCGCAGGCGACGATCGATTTCCGATCGACCAGCGGTGAGGAGATGGTGCGATTGGAAGTGGCGCTGCACAGGGCGATGGAAGACGCGGTGGACGAATCGAACCGGGCGATCAAGACGCCTGCGGGGCGGAGCATGGGGCTGCTGACGTATGCGATTGAGAAGATCGGAGACCGGCCGGCAGCGGCGTTGCCGGGGAACTCGCCGCTGCTGGATGCGCTGCGGGCTGTGGACCGGCACATGGGTTTGCGAACGGACCAGAGACTGGGATCGACGGATGCGAATTTGCCGTTGTCGCTGGGGGTTCCGGCGGTGTCATTGGGCGCGGGAGGCGAGGGCGGCGGGGCTCATACGCTGGCGGAGTGGTACTCGGCGAAGGAGCGCGACCTTGGGCTGCGGCGGGTGCTGCTGCTGACGCTGGCGATGGCGGAGTGGGCGGCGGAGCAGTAGGGGATTTTCGTTGCAGTCTGGATGGGAGTTTTATTGATCCCACCCTAGCCGCAAAAACAAAGGCGCGGCGAGGATGGGGCACCCAGAGGTGGGCGGCGGAGCAGTAGGGGGAAAGGTCGCGGAAGGGAGGGGAAACGTTCACGATGGCAAACGCAAAATATGCGGGCTTTGAGGCGCTCGATCCGTTTTTCGAAGTCGTTCAGAATGGCCTAAGGGAATTCGTTGACGGCGACCATTACTTTGACATGATTGCCGAGGACGCAGTCTTCGAGTTCCGTTACAACTTTCCTGGCTGGCCGCTGACGGTTACAGGACGGGAGAATCTGATCTCGCTTTATTCGGGATATGGCAAGAGCATCAAGCTTCACTCCGGTGACGGGCTCGTGGTTCATCCCTCTCGAGACGGATGCGTCGTGATTCTTGAATACGAGGGACACGGGCGGATTCTCTCCAATGGCAACGCATACGACAACCGATTTATCTCAGTGGTTACGATTGAAAACCGGAAGATCGTGCATTGGAGAGACTATATGGATTCTCTTGCCGCATGGACAGCGTTGAACGAGGCTCAGGTGGCTGATTCACAGCAGTGAAGCCGGAGTTGAGTCGAATTAGGCGGCGGAGCAGTAGGGCCTTGGCGGCTGATAAACTCCGGGCATGCGCACTGTTGTTGTACTCCATTTTGTTCTCGCTGTAGGCGGCGCTATTGCTGCGGGCCAGAGTCCCCAACCGACATTTCATCGGTCACCGGGAAACCTGAGAAATCTGAAGCCTTTTCATGCCGATCCGGAGACGATCTTCGTGAACGGGGTGATATATACGGGCGAGGGGTTCGACCGTGACAAGCCGCAGACGGTGGAGGCGATGGCGGTGGGCGGGGGCCGGGTGCTTGCCGTGGGCACTTCAGAGGAGATGAAGCGGTTGGCTGGGCCGCGGACCGCGGTGCGGGATCTGAAGGGGACGGCCGTCTTTCCGGGATTCAACGATGCGCATACACACCTGGGGAGCGCGGGACAGACGAAGCTGAACGTGGATTTGACTGGGGTGCTTTCGCTGGAGGCGATGCTCAAGAGCGTGCAGGGGTATGCGGCGAAGGCAGAGCCGGGGCATTGGCTGACGGGCGGGAACTGGGACCACACGCTATGGGCGGATAAGAGGCTGCCGACGCGGCAGGATCTGGACGGGGTGACGGGCGGGCATCCGGCGTTTCTGGAGCGGATCGACGGGCATATTGCGATTGCGAATACTGCTGCGCTCAAGGCGGCGGGGATAACGGGGAAGACGGTTGCGCCGCAGGGTGGGGCGATCGATCTGGATGCGAGTGGCGAGCCGACCGGGATACTGCGCGAATCGGCGAAGGGGCTGGTGAGCAAGGTGATTCCGCCGCCGAGCCATGAGGATCGGCGACGGGGTGCGGAGCTGGTGATGGCCGATGCGCTTTCGCATGGCGTGACGAGCGTGCAGGATTTCAGCGATTGGCAGGATTTTCTGGTTTTCGAGGAAATGGAGAAGGAAGGGGAGCTGCATTTGAGGATCAGCGAGTGGCTACCATTCAAGGCACCGATGGATCAACTGCTGAAGATGCGGGCGCACCACGACCTGAACGACCCGATGCTGCACACGGGAATGTTGAAGGGGTTCATGGATGGATCGCTGGGATCGCGGACGGCGGCGATGAAGGAGCCTTACTCGGATGATCCTGGGAATATGGGGCTGCCACAGTACAAGCAGGACGAGTTGAACGAGATGGCTGTGGACCGGGCGAAGGCGGATTTTCAGTTGGGCTTTCACGCGATTGGGGACGAGGCGAATGCGATGGCGCTGCAGGCGCTGAGCTACGCAAACAGTGCGGTGAGCAAGCCATTTTTCTGCCGGTCGGCTGGGCAGGAGCCGAAGCCAATGGACGAGAAGATGGCCTGTCCGGCGATGCCTTACCGAGGGCGGGATCGGATCGAGCACGCGCAGGTGGTGGATCAAGCGGAGATCATGAATTTCAGGCTGGAGGGGGTGATTGCATCGATGCAGCCGAGCCACCTGCTGACGGATATGAACTGGGCAGAGGCGCGGCTTGGTCCGAAGCGAGCGGCGTACTCGTATGCGTGGAAGGCGTTTCTGGATGCGGGCGTGCATCTGGCGTTTGGGACGGACTACCCGGTGGAGCCGGTGACACCGTTCCGGGGCCTTTATGCGGCGGTGACGCGAGAGAATGAGGCGGGGACGAAGGAGTACTTCCCGGAGAACAAGATCACGCGGGGACAGGCGCTGTATGCGTATACGCAGGGGTCGGCGTATGCGGAGTTTGCGGAGACGCACAAGGGGAAGCTTGCGCCGGGGTACGATGCGGATTTCATTTTGGTGGATCGGGATTTGTACACGGTGGATGCCAAAAAGATTTTGGGGACGGTGGTGCGGGAGACTTGGGTGGGTGGGGAGATGGTGGGGAAAGGGAAGTGAGGGGTGGAAAGGCGCGAAGTCGGACATTGGGCTTGTTTGTTTCCCGCCCTTTTCGCATCTTTTCTTCGAAAAGCCGCGAAGTGTATGGGCACGGAGTCTATCGGAACGTCGGCATGTACAGGGGCTAAAGCCCGCGATTTTATTGGGCGGTTAATGGCCCGGCTAAAGCCGTGCCGTTGTTACGAAGCGAGTTTCGGGAGGAGTTGCATGCGTGCCGGGCTTGAAGGACATTGAAGAACGACCAAGAGCAACCGCAGATCCTTCACTTCGTTCAGGATGACAGCGCCAATTTTGTGTGAACTTCTGGGACAAGGCGCTAGCGGACTTTCAGGACGATGATGGTTTCGTCGTCGAAGCGGTCTTTGGTTCCCTGGAAGGCGGTGACGTCGGCGAGGATGGCGTCGGCGATCTCCTGAGCACTGAGGTCGCGAATGGAGCAGAGGAGGCCCTGGAGGCGTTCTTCGCCGTACATCTCTTCCTTGTCGTCTTCGGCGTCGAGGATTCCGTCGGAGACGAAGATGATTACGTCGCCGGGCTGGGTGGCGACGGAAAACTCCTCGTAGGTGACGTTGGGAAAGAGGCCGAGGGGGAAGCCCTCAGCCTTGACGACGACGGACTCGCCAGCGCGACAGAAGAGGGGCTGGACTGCACCGGAGTTGGCGACCTGAAGGGTCTGGTTTTCGTCGTTCCAGAGGGCGAATAACAGGACGACGTATTGCGAGTCGAGTTTGCGCTCCTGAATGGCGTCGTTGAGGAGGGTCATCATGGCGGCGGGCTCAGGGAAGAGGGCAGCGGCGGCGCGCATGATGCCGCTAACGAGGGCGGCGAAGAGTGCAGCCGGGGCGGCTTTGCCACTTACGTCGCCGAGGACGATGGCGGTGCGGTTGGGACCGTAGTCGAGGAAGTCGTAGAGGTCGCCGCCAATGGAGCGGGCGGGCAGGAAGCGGACGGCCATGTCGGCGTGAGGATGAAAGGGGGCTTCGCGGGGGAGCAGACGTAGCTGTACCTCGCGCGCCATGGCGATGTCTTTTTCGAGTTGCGCTTCCTGACGGCGGACGGCCTGGTAGAGGCGGGCATTCTCGATGGCGATGGCGATTTGGCCGGCGAGCGTGGTGAGGGTGCGCTCATGCTCTTCGTTAAAGAAATGAGGGCGCGTGTGCTCGAGGTCGAGAACGCCGATGATGCGGCCCTTGTAGAAGAGGGGCACGATTAGCTCAGAGCGGGTCTCGGGATTCATCTCAAGGTAGCGCTGGTCTTTTAGGACGTCGGGGACGTTGATGAGACGCCACTCGCGGACGGCGGCTCCGACGAGACCTGAAGAGACGGAGAGGCGGCGGAGCGGGGCGTGGGTATAGCCAAAGCGCCATGCGTAGCGGGTGACGAGGGTTTCGCCCTTCTCGTCGAGGAGCATGACGGTGAACATCTGATAGTCGATGAGGCGGCGGAGGAGCTGGCCGACGCGCTCGAGGAGCGGGCCGAGGTCGAGGATGGAGGTTAGCTCAATGGCGATCTCGTGGAGGACTTCGAGGGACTGGGCCTGGCGTGAGACGCGGGCGTAGAGGCGGGCGTTTTCGATGGCCTGGGCGATGCGTGAGGCGGTGAGGGTGAGCAGATGGAGATGCTCGGGCTGGAAGTAGCCTGCGTGCTCGCTTTCAAGGTCCATTACGCCGATCAGGCGGTTCTTGGCGATGAGGGGGACGGCCAGCTCGGAGCGGACGTCGGGGTTGACGGAGAAGTAGATGGGCGAGGTGGTGACGTCGTTGAGGAGGATGGGCTGGCGGGTAAGTGCGACCTGGCCGACGACACCGCGGCCCATGGGAATGCGCATGTGCTCGGCCTTGGAGGTGTGGCCGATTTGAAAGCGCATGCGGAGTTCTTTGGTGCGGTCGTTGAAGAGAAGGATAGCGAAGATGCGGTATTGGATGACGGAGCGAACAAGTTCGGAGGTGCGATTGAGGAGGGTTTGCAGGTCGAGCGTGGTGTTGAGCGCGTCGGTCATCTGCATGAGGTAGTTGAAGTCGGCGATTTCGACGCGAGGATTGGCAATATCGATGTGGGCGTGCGGATTTGCGGGATCGGCGGGGCGGTAGTCGCCTTCGAGCTCATGGAGTTGGGGCGAGGGTGGAGGATTTGGGGACATATGTGTCGAAGGCAATGATATCGGATGGTGGCGGGCGGGGGACCAGCATACGAAGGGACCAGGGACTAGGGACTAGGCAATAGGGAACAGGGAACAAGCGGAGCTATTCTGCGCCGAGTTCGCGGAGGATGGCGACGGAGGCGGATGCGCCGATGCGGTTGGCGCCGGCCTCGAGCATTGAGCGGACGTCGGCGAGGGTGCGGATTCCGCCGGAGGCTTTGACGCCGCAACGCGCGCCGGCGACACCGCGCAGGAGCGCTATATCGGTGGGTGTAGCGCCGCCGGTGGAAAAGCCTGTAGAGGTCTTGAGGAAGTCAGCGCCGGCCTGGATGGCGATCTCAGAGGCGCGGAGCTTTTCTTCGACGGTGAGCAGGCAGGTTTCGAGGATGACTTTGAGGATTGCGCCGTGGTGATGGGCGACGGTGGCTGCGGCGTGGATGGCATGGTGGACGGCTTGGTGATTGCCGCTCTTGAGCTGGCCGATGGGGATGACCATGTCGAGCTCGCGGACACCGAGGCGGGTGAGGGCGGCGGCTTCCTGGCGGAGAGTTGAAACGAGGGATGCGCCTAGAGGAAAGCCGATGACGACGCCGACGGGGATGCCAGAGCCAGCGAGCTGGGCGGCGGCGTTGGCGGCCCAGAGGGGATTGACCATGGCGCAGGCGAAGCGATAGCGGACTGCTTCGGCACAGAGGGTACTCATCTGGGCGTGGGTGGCGTCGGGCTTGAGGAGAGTGTGGTCAATGACTGCGGCCAGGGCCTGCCATGAGGAGAGGGTTTCGGCGGCAAAGCCAGCGGCGTCCCAACTTCCATTGTCGAATTCGAGGTCTGCCGAGTTGATTGGCGTGATGGTGGCCATGAGTGTTGCTCCTTGCCCCGGTTCTAGTATTGATCGGGGGACGCGGCTGGGGCCGAACGTGCTCTCCGGGAGATGAGTATAGTGCCTGGCGCATGGTGAATCCAATAAAGGCGGATAAGGGCGCGACCAAATGCTTGGAGGTCTCGGGAAGTGGATGGGTTGGCTGGGAGGGTGGAGAGAATAGCGGCCGGGCGAGCGGAGAGCTCAGAATTGGGGAATGTGGATTGGTTGGGGAAACGAGTGGTATGACCATTGCAGTGATGAGACTGCGTGATCGCCGGGATCATTGGGGGCAACAACGAAAGTTGCAGTCAAGAGTTAGTCGGGGCACCCGGCTTCATCGTGGTGCAGAGAAAAGACAACGACAAAAGCAACCTCAGGTCCTTCGACGACGTCCCGGCGCGCCGGGACTTCGCTCAGGATGACACGTCGTTTTAGTGCGGGAGAAAAGCAGCAACAAAAACAAAAGCAAAAGCAAAATCAACAACAAATGGGCGGCGACCATCTGGCGGCAGGGATGCCGCCAGGACAGCCGATCTGGAGATCGGCGCTACGATTTTCGGCGACCTGTGAGAAATGCAGGCCAGGATGGGGCACCCGGATTTGTTGGCGAGCCGAGAATGGGCAGCGACAAAAGCAACCGCAGATCTTCGGCTGCGTCCGCCAGGGCGGACTTCGCGCAGGATGACACGTCGTTTTAGTGCGGGAGAAAAGCAGCAACAAAAGCAAAAAACAAAAACAAAAGCAAAAGCAAAAGCAAAAACAAATGGGCGGCGACCATCTGGCGGCAGGGATGCCGCCAGGACAGCCGATCTGGAGATCGGCGCTACGATTTTCGGCGACCTGTGAGCAATGCAGGCCAGGATGGGGCACCCGGATTTGTTGGCGAGCCGAGAAAGGGCAGCGACAAAAGCAACCGCAGATCTTCGGCTGCGTCCGCCAGGGCGGACTTCGCGCAGGATGACACGTCGATTTAGTGCGGGAGAAAAGCAGCCACAATAGCAAAATCGAGTGGGCGATTACGATCTGGCGGCAGGGATGCCGCCAGGACAGCCGGCTGGGAAGCCGGCGCTACACGTGAAAGGCCGGCGCTACACGTGAAAGGCCGACGCTGCCGACAAGACGCTATCGCTGGATGCGGGCGGAGCCGCCTTTGGCGAAGGCGCGGACCTGGTCGAGGGTGGCCATGGTGGTGTCACCGGGGAAGGTGGTGAGGAGCGCGCCGTGGGCCCAGCCGAGCTTGACGGCTTCTTCGGGCTCCTCGCCTGCGATGAGGCCGTAGATGAAGCCGGCGGCGAAGCCATCGCCACCACCGACGCGGTCGTAGACGTTGAGTTCGGCGGTGGGAGCCGAATAGGTTTTGCCATTGATCCAGGCGACGGCGCTCCAACTGTGGTGATTGGTGGAGTGGACCTCGCGGAGGGTGGTGGCGACGGCTTTGACGTGGGGGTGCTTCTTGACGACGGCGTCGATCATGCCGAAGAAGACGCTGGGGTCGAGCTTGGACTTGGCGGCGACTTCGGGGCCGGGAACGCCGAGGCCTTTCTGGAGATCTTCTTCGTTTCCGACGAGGACGTCCACATTCTCAACGATGGTGGCGATGGTTTCAACGGCGCGCTCGTTGCCGCCGTGGATCTTCCAGAGCTTTTCGCGGAAGTTGAGATCGAAGGAGGTGACTGCGCCGGCGGCTTTCGCGGCCTTCATCATTTCGGCGGCGAGGGGCGCGGTGGTGGGTGAGCGCGGCGAAGATGCCGCCAGAATGGACCCATTTGACGCCGTTCGAGAAGATGTCCGGCCAATCGAAGTCGCCGGGCTTGAGCTGAGCGGCAGCTTCGTTGGAGCGGTTGTAGAAAACGACGGGGGCGCGCACGCCGAAGCCGCGGTCGCTATAGACAGCGGCCATGTTGGGGCCGGTGACGCCATCGTGCTTGAAGTGCTTGTAGAAAGGTTTGACGCCCATGGCGCGGACGCGCTCGGCGATGAGATCGCCGATGGGGTAGTCGGACATGGCGGAGGCGACGGCGGTGCGGAGGCCGAAGCAGTCCGAGAGATTCGCGGCGACGTTGAACTCACCGCCGGAGACGTGGATCTTGCATTCGGTGGCCTTGCGGAAGGGGATGATTCCGGGGTCGAGGCGATGGACGAGCGCGCCGAGGGAGAGGAAGTCGAGGTCGGCCTGTGGCGGGATGTTGAGTGGATTGCTCATATCTGATTGATGCTCCAAAAGTCTGAATTTCGAGGTCCCGGAGTGTGTTGATTTGAACTGCGAACTATGTCAACTTTGCATGATACGCGGTCTGTAGGTGCAGAGGCAAAAAAGACGTTGCGCATGAGCGCCATCCCTACGGGACTGAGATGTTTTTTTGTGGCGCCCACCCCACGCTGAAGCGCAGGGCTAACAAACGCTGCGGCTACGGCGCGGGGCTGCGGGGTAGCGACCACTAAGTCTGCGGCGCGGGCCGGTGGTCTAGCGACCACTGAGTCAATTGCGCGAGGCGGGTGGCTGGAACGAGCGATTCGAACGGACTCAGAACCTGCGGTCATGCGTTGCGGCCGAGGAAGACCGGTGCGATGTGGCGGTTATACAGGTTCTCAGTTACGTTGCGGGCGATGATGGCCTTGTTGGACTCGAGGAGGCCGAGGTAGCGTGGACCCATTTTTGCGGCGACTTTGAAGCCGACGTGGAGGAGCTGACGGAGGCTGCTGTTATAGGCCTTGGCACCGGGAACG
>Ga0182030_10017149_pt1 | contig 14002 bp, 16 predicted proteins | sample 812S3MmetaG_FD_121299 | JGI IMG/M metagenome (GOLD analysis project Ga0182030, IMG submission 121299) | Permafrost microbial communities from Stordalen Mire, Sweden - 812S3M metaG (Illumina Assembly) | ecosystem: Environmental > Terrestrial > Soil > Wetlands > Permafrost | place: Sweden...
GCTCACATCTGGTCGAGATTCTGAAGCATTTGTTGCGACAGATGTCAAAGGAGCATGTCTGCTCTGGGCAAGGGGAACATGCTGGCCTGTTCGGTATGGGGAGTCGTAAGAGGAATCTGTTTACTTCGTTAGACCTGAAGGATTCGACACCAAAGTGTAAAACGTACGTCGGTCATAGCTGGTCATCGTGTGCCAGAACGATCGAAAAGCAGAGCCGATTCTGGTAGGCCATGATTGTTAGTAGAGTTGCCGGGTTTGGGGAGTAGATCGAAAGGGAGTAATTGCGCAGTGAAAAGGGATAGGGATGAACTTACGACGCCATGTCTGGCGATGGTTCAGTGATTACAGACACCTTGGAATTGATAGAATGAAATGAGCCTGGTTGGCCGTATGCTAGTAAAGAAATCTCGATTCAACTCGCAGTGGCTGCGAAAGAAATGCGAAAAACGAATGTTGAAGTTGCGCGTATGTTGTTTCCTCCTGATTTCTCCTATGAGGGTTCTATGGTGGAGAAAGTACGGCGACCGATTGGCGTAGTTTTGGCTCTCAATTTCTGCACCGCAAATACTAGTATGCTGCAAGAGCGATAAAGCAGAGCCTAGCTTTTTTGTCTACTTTAGCTACGAGGGTCGAGGTCCAGATTCCTGACTCCTGATTTCGAGATTAATGGTATGGACGAGCGTATGTTGGTCAATCCGCAGTTGATTATGGTATCGGGGTTTTCATCGCCCCATAGGTAGGTAGGCTTTGCTCGTAAAAGGGATCACTGGTTCTTTTCAGTGTATGCAATGGATGGTTGTTGTAGGGTGTGTGGTGAGAAGAGGTGGTCAGAAATGGATGCTGTCAGCCATGGAGGAAAAGCCATTCGCGTGGATAATATAATTATAGAGCAGAACTCTGGGCGGGCAGAAACCTTTGCTTTTACTACCTATTCACTCCTTGAAAATTAGCGATGATGTCGTTGGGACAAATTTCGGTCTATCGTCCCTTTTACGGGAGTTATGCATCCTGCATCTGCACCAAAGCTGGTTTTCGCCTTGGGGCAGGGATTCTCCCGTACGTGTCGTCACTTCAATTCCCCTCCGCTCTTAATGAACTCTCATGCAATACATTTTCAATTATCGTTCAATTTTAATCAATCACACACTCTACCACAAATTGAAACAACGGAGAGTACAACATCGTAAAGAGTTGCCTCAGTCAAGGCGCAGCAGGAAGGAATCAATGTTTGCGCCACAGTTAGTAGCAAATCATCCAATGGTTTATAAATGTTTTTGTCCTTTCTTACACTTTGGACAGCGTGTTTCAAGTCCAATTGACCGCTTTTGTTCCTGCATGACCCGTCACCCCGTGCGCCGCCTCACATCATTGACGCCCCCGTAGAACCTTCAGGGGCGCTCAACGATAAGCCCTTTGGTTGGCGGCTATGAGGAAGAAGCCCCATAGTATTAGGGGCCTTGGACCAAGGCGCTCTTCATAAAATAAAAAAATACATTCGCCAATTTCGTTGGTCAAAGGGGTCTCACTTGTGAAATGAGGCTATTCGCCTCCTTTATGTTGTATTGCAGTATACATGCGTTACCCTAGGAAGAATAAATATTTTTAAATATCCCTACACTGAATACAATCGTGTTGGTATCCATGTCGATCTAGAGGGCGCAGCACTATCCTCAACCCCGCATTCGAGGATATTCGCCACCTGTGATACAGATCCGGCAATTGAGTACAAACCTGGGATGCGATTTAGGAATTGTTCTCATTGACCAAATGGTAAAATTTCAAGGCACAAGACGTCGATTGGTTCCCATCTCTTGGCGTTATCTCTATTTAGATATGCAGCAGATCATGCGAACCTGTCTTCACCCAATACAAGGAGGACAGAGTCTCGCCCAGTTATCTACTCCTCAGAACTCCATACATATGCACATCCCGTGAAAGAGTCTCCCATATCTTAACTTTGCCACATAGCTTCGCTCAATTGCAGAAGATTCTCATCCATGCGTCGCTTGGCCACAGTGCTAATTCCTCTCTCGGGATTCTCAAGTTGTTCGCTGTAGCAGAGTTCGATCAACGTTTTTAGTTCATCGTAACTAAACATCTCCTTCCCACCATTCCCTTTCTCCTTCTCCTCCTTCGCTTGCTTCAGTATAGCTTCAGGGCCCTCGATGAACAAGTCGAAGAACCTCGCAGCTCGGTTCAACCCGACGTCTGCTTCAATGTTCTTGAGATTCTGTTGCAAAACTAAGATATTAAGTTGCATGCGACCACACCCGTTATTATTCATAGCTTTTACCATTCCAGCATTGGTGACGAGGAAGCTATCGATCAAGAGGCCGAGACCTTTACGGATGAAAATGATCTCTTTCTCTCGAAGGAAGCGAACGACTGTCTCATCGTAAGAGACAAGATCGGCGTTCAGGCTCAGTATCCTCGGATCGGGATCGCTGACAACTTGCTCGAGAAGGTAAGGGGCCGAACTAGGAGACAGGGCGAGTGCAAGAGCATTTATGATTTGACATCGAACTTCCATGTGCAAAGTGAGCAAGACCGTACCAGCAAGCTCTTGGAAGGACGACACAATTGAATCGAAGGCACTAATGGTTTGTAAGTAAGTTTTTGCTATGGTATGAGGATAGGATACATACACTACAGTATCCTGTGTCATTGGCAGATATACCGGATTCTGGTCATCTTGAGTTCTCGAAGCACCATTCAGAAGAGTCCACCGTCTATTAGGTGACTTCTGTATGCTATGGCGAGAAGAATCCACGTCGTTTCTAGTAATATGACGAAGCTGGTCAAGCTTGATAGCCAGCCATTTCATGCTAGTGTACAGTACACATAAGGACGAAATAGAATCTCGATCCATGATTGTATCGTCGGGCCGCAGAGGGGTCTCATTTGTTTGGAGAATAAGTAAACCCGTCTCCTTTTCAAGTTGATTGCTATCATCGCCTTCGGAAGTCCAAAGCTTTTGCATGGCATCGTGGATATCACCTGGACCACTAGCAAGCATGGCGGAAAGTTTTAGAGTGGAACCATCCGTTTCTCGAACGCGTGAGACGAGAGACTTGTACCAGCCCACGCATCGAGCATAGTAAGATTCCATTTGCTGGATAAGAGGTTTGCTCAGAGCTTGGTCGTGGGGGATCGTATCAAGCATGCAGCAAAACGCTCCAATCAAGGAGTAGAACGCAGATGAACCTTTGAAAATGGGTCGCCTCGCGATCTTGGCCCACTGAGAATCTTCTTGAAAACACTCCGACTCGTTGAAGACCGCATCACTGAACTTTGCTAACGTCTCTTCTAGCTGGGGAACGAAGACATTCTTAAGGAAAATGTCAAGAAAAGAGGTTAGGGTGCTTGTGACGATATCTGATCCAGGTGGGACGATAGTCTTCAGCCGCTGTAGGAAGCTGATCGTTGGAGGCAGCAACAAACTCATATTAAAAACGCTCGGTTCCACCAATGACTTATGTGCAGCCTTATTGTCAACAGCGGACGTTCCTGCGACACGCCGCGACCCAATTGTGCTCTCAATTCTTGGCGCGTTCTGCTTCTTTCCATCGCCTTGCTTAGACATAAGCCCGGGAACTGCAGTTCTGATGATGCCGTCCAGATCTTGATACTCTATTGTCATTTGAACAGACTTCGAGTCCGCGTCAGAAAATTGGAAGACATGTTCCCGTTTCATATCTTGCCTCATCGTACCCGGTCGAGGGGACGCATTGGATTGCAGAGTGTCTGCATCGGTTGTGACATAGCTGTTTAGAAGGGACTTGATCTCGTTCTGATATAAATTCCACAGCTCTCGGTAGCTCCCAAGAAGAATTGAAGAATTTCTCGCCCTTTCTCTCCTTACTATAGATTTTACTACATCGTGAAATATTCTATGAGACTCAGCAACAGCCTCGAACTTTGCGTAAAGGTTTGAGAGAAGATCGTATATCACATCGGCGCGAAGGTCATTTTCCTTGCCGTAATTTTGATAGGCTTGAGAGCTTGAAACATTCCCTCGTAACGAGCTTGGGTGTTTCTGATCAACTTCGACGTTGGTTTCGCCAACGAGGCCCACAAGCTCGACAGGAAGTCTCTCTTTGATAATGTTCACTGCCGAGTCAAGGCGACCCAGCTTATTGAGAGATTCAACCAATAAGCCAATGTAGTAGAACGAGTCCGCTTCAGGGTTTCCTGTAACTTCCTCTATTGGCTCCGTAAGGTCCATTGAATCTAACACTTCGTAAAAGGGGCGGATTGTCGTCAACTTATCGGACTTCTCTATGGCTTTCCCCCCATGATGCTTTGCCAACATCTGCCACCGCTCTTGGCAATAAGGCGACTTCAGATACAAATGATCGTGGAGCTCTTCAATAAGAATATCGGTTAATGCAGTTTCTTGATTCGCAAGGTAGCTCCTCAAATCACTCAAAGCGCCAATGTCGTCCAATGCCGGTACTCTTATCCTCCGCAAAGCAGTTTGCAATACATCCACAGCCGTAAGAAATCTCTTCTCTGATATTCGTGCCTCCAGTTGATCCGGTACCAACCGAAGGTCTTCGATTTCTGAGAGGGTATGCAACAATTCATCGTATTTCTGTGATGCTCCAGCCAATTTGCGCAACTCTGGGTCCGTAGTGCTCAAGCTTATCTTGGAGTTCAGAAGTGATTCCTTCAAAGTACGAACCCTCTTTTGAGAAGCAGATATGCTAGCTTGTATCTTGTGGAAGGTACCTATTGAGCTATTGAATCCCTGATGATGCTCGTGTACAATGGCCTTCAAAGAGTTCTGCAAATATGTATGCATTCTTGAGAACTGCTGATATTCATGTGCCCGCCCAACAGAACTCGTATCCAGCAATTGAAGAGCAATGTGAACAGGGACACACCCACTCTCGCACATCTGAGGCCATTCTCCCTGAATGCGCTCTATGATCGCGCCTAGGTCCTTCTCTGCAACGCTTTCGTTCTTATTCCGTGATGAATAGTTCGTTCTCGTCGCTGGCGGCGAGACAGTTTGAGCTGGAGGAGATCCATATCGATCCCCATATGAGTTTCCATAGGGATCATAATCATCCTTTTCCGTCGCAGGAGATCCATACCCTCCATTCCCGTTCGTATATGGATCATCTCCAAGACCGCCGTATCGATTACGGGACATGACTTATAGCCAACGGTCGCATCACCGTCCTTGTTATATTCGTGCCATTCGCAGATTCGTGGGAGGTTTGTGTATGTGCTGAATCGCGATACAAGGTTCGAAACGGACCTCGAGCTTGGAACGCCTCGGGAAGCAACCGAACTTCCTCAACTTCTGACTTCGCGGACTTGTATTCTCTCCTCAAGCACATAACATTGAACTTGAAATACTCGAAGGTAGGCTTTTTATTAATATCATTCTATTTTGACTAAGTCTCAATTAAAGGTTTACACGTATGCCAACCTCCAAGGCATGGTACATATTTCATTATCCAAACCTACCCCGAACAACGACACAGTCACATATTATCTTTACAATATGGCAGACCTTACAACTTTTCATCCATTTTCAGAACTTCCGATAGAACTCCGTCTCAAAATATGGCTGGAGGCGCTACCCTTACGAGTCGTGGAACCAAAGCTTGACTGCGATTGTGAGCCTCATTCAGAGCCCTAGTAAACATTTCTCACATGTATAATATAGCCCGTTTTATATTCGGGGAACATAACATGGGCTTAAGGAAGCCGAGAAAGCTTCCTGCAATATTTGCGGTCAACACTGAGTCTCGCGAGTTTTGTCTCGAGCAATATGTCCCTTTCGCAGGCACCTACGTCCATCCTACGCGCGATATCCTGTTTTTCTCTGCCGAAGATGAGAATAGGTTTTGGTTAGCCGCTCCAAGTTTCTACCATATTACAGACCATCCTTTAAGAAAGCTTCGGGCGGTTGCTATTGAGGTAGAATATGACAAGCCTAATTCGGACTTCAGCGGACATATGCATTGGATTCGTGGCCTTGGTGCTCCTAAAGAGCTGATCATATGTCCTACTCCTTCCAGCAGACCAACTCTAGATCTTTTAGCTGATCACTACCTTCAAAAGTCAGGTGCAGTTCGAATTATGAATTCAGCTGGCAATATAACGGAACTGGTTCAATGGCCTGATGGAGTTGACCAAGATTCGGTGCAGAAGATAAACCCAAAATTGATGCGAGCCCTTCAAGAGGAGAAAGATGCGCAATCGAGTTTTCAAATCCCACGAGTGGGCGAACAGCTCTACTATGCCTACTCGGATCCATTTTGGCTTTGATTCTATAGGACTTCGGTAGCTATGGCATTAGAGTGGCTGCTTGAATCTATAAGTTCAAGACAAAAAATCAAGTTTCCTCTACCTTATGGTCTGACGAACTACTTTCTTGGTTCCACGTGTATAGTCTCACAAGGCCATTCATTTGGCATCCGGTCCGGCCGGCTCAAGGCAGTTACTTCCCCAGATTTACTGAAGCCAAGCTTTGAAAGCCAGTCCTTTTTGGCCCTTTCTAACTTTAAGTACCCTATACTATCCTGGGTACCAGTTTTGACTCGCGGCGGGGCAAGTTGCGCCTAAGTTAATTCAGCCTTATATTTGAAACGCACCTCAATTCATGTGCCGATATTGAACATTTAATTTCGAACATCATCTGACGAATACTTGTTCTCTTTTCTCGTTCTCATATATCAAGGTAGTTTCTGTATATGTGCTGTGTCTTCTTCGAGTTTTGTTGTAAATATTTCATCCCATGATGTTGTCCCTCCTTTTCGTCAGCCTCGCGGCTTTCGCTTCAGCCTTCCCAACGACTGAAGTTGTACCACGCGCAACAAAACCTTATCAGATTCGTGGTGTAGAGGATCCGATCTACCATCTATATCTGCAAGGTCTTCCTACCAATAAATCCGTTCCAGTCATGGGCCCAGAAGCTTCCGGTGAATTCTTCGTCATTGGCAACACAATCCAGAGCTCAAATACCTCCCTATATCTTAATATTGGGACTAGCTCTACGTCTTACCTGCCACTCTCATTCGGTACTACTGGTACTACTACTGCTTGGGGCTTGGAAGGCGATACTATTATTACTGAGACCAGCAGCACATATGGTCGACGTAAGTTGTTTCGCTGTGAGTGATTGATCAGAATTCTGACAAGGAAATAGAACTCAACTTCCTTGTATGTAGCTCAGCAACGAGCGGGTACTATAATTTATATCTCCAAACCGGGAGTGACACACCCAGCGGGGAAAATTGTAGCAACTACCAGACGATCCATTTACCATGCCTTTGCTAGAAGAGGAACACAGAAAGCGGTCAAAGGGTGAAGTCGAGGACGCTCTGATGGAAATAAAAACAATTTAGAGAGTGTACATATCAAAAAGCCTTGTAAATACTCAAAATGAATCTCAGATGATAGTGGGGTACTTAAGCCCAGGGATCAACCTCAAGCGAAACCTTTCCAGGCCCTCATCTCCGACCAAACCTTCGACCACAAATCGCGATTTTTACAGCCGCACGTGTATCTAAAGTCATCGTCAGAACCACAATGATGCCCCGATAACGCAATTTATACTTGCCGGAATTTACAATGGGACTTCCAAAAGATAAGTACATCTTCACCTCGCTCCTCTCAAAGCACTCTTTCTCCCCGTCCATCATCCCAACCTCAAAATGGGTGCCATCTCTTCCCTCTCCCTCGCAAGTGCGTGCCTCTCTCTCGTCTCCGCAACAACATACCTAAGCCCGGACCAAGACATCATCCTCCCATCTACTTCCTCGGCCACAAATCCTTTGACCTTATTGGGAGCCAATAGTCCATATTTCGCTGGCCCAAATGTGAATGGAATTGAGAATTTTGTACCAGAGAATTGTTACGTGGATCAGGTGGCGTATGTTGTGAGGCATGGCAGTCGATTTCCTGATAGTGGTGCTTATAATCAATGGGTTGCGTTATATGACAAGGTGTGTTCAGACTGTCTATTGTTTCTAGATATTTTGAGAGCTGATGAGAGATAGATCCAAGCAGCGGACTTCACAGCCTCAGGCGATCTGGGTTTTCTTCATTCATGGAAACCGGTGCTTACCAATGCGGCACTGCAGATATCTCAAGAGAGTCCAACGGGATGGAAAGAAGCGTTTGATCTTGGCTACAGACTTCGGACCAAGTATTTTTTGCCAATCCATTTATATCCCACTTAAGCTAAAACGATTTAGGTATCCAGATCTCTATACCGAAGGAACACCCTTCATAAGTTGGGCAAACCTCTACCCGCGCGTAGTGCAAACGGCCCAAAACTTTGTCCGAGGATTCCTGGGCAACAGTGCCTCCACACTCGGCAGCGTCGTAACCGTCAATTCCACCGGCTCTCCCCTCGCATTATTCGATTCCCTATCACCCAGTGACTTATGTCCTAACTTCGTTGACGCAAGTGGAGGAACGAATGGTAATTCCCTCCTATCCCTTCAAACTATGATTGTTCTGAGATAACTAACACATCGAAGCAACGACATGGGACGCAATCTACCTCCCACCCATTACCAGCCGGCTGAACGCCCTCCTCCACGGAAACCTAACACTCACCGACGACGACACCAGCCTATTTCCCTACCTTTGCGGGTTCGAGTCCCAAATCCTCGGCACCCTCTCCCCCTTCTGCAACACCTTCACCACCCCAGAGCTCCTCTCCTACCAATACCGGCAAGACCTCCGCTATTACTACGGCACCGGACCTGGTGTCGACCTCCCCTCAAAAATGATGCTTCCGTTCCTATCATCGCTGACCACTCTCTTAACCTCCGGACCCAAAACCCAAGGAATATATGCCAACGGCACGAACTTTACTCTGCCGGGTGTGATAACCGCCTTCCTAAACGATGGACAGATCTCAGAACTCGTTACCTCAATCGGGGTATTCGATTCTCAAGCCCCGTTAAGTGCAGAGAAATTCGATAACGGGAGAATATACGTGTCGAGTCACTTTGTCACAATGCGTGGCACAGTAGCCTTTGAGCGTTTGAACTGCATAGACTCCAGCCCTAGTTCCTCGTCTCTAGGTAGGCCAACATCAGCGTCTAGTAGATATCATCAGCGAGACAACTACCACCAAGGACATACAATCTCTGCATCGACGCCCGCCATGCACTCAACATCCAGCACCAAAACCCCAGCCAGCACACCTGCCCCAACAGGCTCGGCAAATGGAAACCAAACATACATCCGCATCCTCCTCAACGATGCCGTCTACCCCGTCCCCTCATGCCAGGACGGACCAGGAAAGAGCTGTTTACTATCTTCTTATAAAGAATATGTAGAGCAGAAATTGGAGGGCGTGGGTGATTTGAAACTGAGATGTAATGTTACGAGTGCCGTTACTCCGGCCACGCTGAAAGGGGCAAGTTTCTTCGTAGACTTGAGGGATGAGTGGGTTGCTACTGTAGGCGTATAAACTGGTGATAGTAGTAGGTATTATGATTAGAGGAAGTATGAAGGAGTTTTAATTGTAATGTTAATATCATAATTCACGCTTGTTCAGTGGATGACCTTTTCATTGATTGTCTAGAGAAAATCCTCGCGCTATGAATGGAAAAGGAACCTCGGAAACTCATGAGGAATGGGACCATAATAGAGAAAAAAGCTTTGTATGATTGACCGATGATCGATAGACGACAAAAGGTAGACTAACCCTCCTCCAAGCAACACAACCAGCTAAGAGCGAGCCAGATCTTCCCTCTTTGAAAGAAAGACCACCCAATCGCTCCATCGCTACCAGAACTTTTCGGAATGTAAACACGTCGCAGGACAGCAAGACATTGGGGACGCATGCTTTGCCGTAGTCTTGACTATATTCGTGAAGTTCGTGATGTACGCAAAAATTGTTCGTAGGGCGCTGTATATTTTATTAGCCTCCGCATTCATCCATATGACAGTCCAGAGTTCTTTGCATACCTTAGAAGCACTTGCGGTGAACGATAGAAGGTCCACTCTCGTCGTACTCTTGCTTTGAGATCCACATTTGCTGGAAGGTTGAGAGTGAGGCCAAAATGGAACCACCGATCCAGACGGAGTACTTTCGCTCCGGTGGTGCAATAATCTTGACCTTCATGGATGATGGGGCAAGAGCAGTGATTTCCTTCTGCATACGGTCGGAGATACCTGGGTACATCGTAGTTCCACCAGACTAGGAAGATTTTAGTACTTCTCATAACCACCTCGCAGATTTGGAACTTACCATGACAATGTTACCATAGAGATCCTTGCGGACATCGACATCACACTTCATGATGGAGTTAAAGGTTGTGACGTGGATACCACCGCTCTCAAGACCCAAAACAGATGGCTGGAACAATGCTTCAGGGGCACGGAAACGCTCGTTACCAATAGTAATGACCTGTCCGTCAGGAAGTTCGTAGGACTTCTCCAAACTGGAAGATTGGCTGGCAGTTTGAATCTCTTGCTCGAAGTCAAGGGCAACGTAGCAGAGCTTCTCCTTAATATCACGAACGATTTCACGCTCAGCAGTGGTGGAGAAAGTGTAACCGCGCTCAGCCAAGATCTTCATGAGGTAGTCTGTCAAATCACGACCAGCCATATCAACACGGGCAATGGCGTGAGGAAGAGAGAAACCTTCGTAGATGGGGACGACGTGAGTAACTCCATCACCAGAGTCAAGAACGATACCAGTGGTACGACCGGAAGCATACAAAGAGAGGACGGCTTGGATGGAAACGTAGAATGCGGGTGCGTTGAATGTCTCGAAAACGATTTGGGTCATCTTCTCTCTGTTGGACTTGGGGTTGATTGGGGCCTCAGTGAGCAAGACTGGGTGCTCCTCTGGCGCAACACGGAGCTCGTTGTAGAAAGTGTGATGCCAAATCTTCTCCATATCATCCCAGTTGGTAACAACACCGTGCTCAATGGGGTATCTCAAGGTGAGGATACCACGCTTGGATTGTGCTTCATCACCAACATAAGAGTCCTTTTGACCCATACCAATCATAATACTACATTCCTTATCAGTTCAAAGTGTTCGCGTGCCACAAGTGGTGGGGAAATAGCGGGGTTGGAAGCCTTACCCATGGTGACGAGGACGACCGACGATAGAGGCTGCGTGAACTGTCAGCTTCCATGATATTAAAGATCAACTCATTGCAATCCGGTCCAGCCGAGCAGTGCAGGGAGCTGACAAGACCTGTAGATTATAAAACTTACGGAAAACAGCTCGAGGAGCATCGTCACCAGCGAAACCGGCCTTACACATTCCAGAACTGTGGAAATCGTCAGTTACATCCTGATATAACTATGTGTATTCGAAAATGGGATTTCCGCTGTGATTTTGGTCGCAAAGGTGTCCTAAAACTACCCTACTTCAAATCCCCAATCCATGAATGTGGGAGCTTACCCATTGTCGATGACGAGAGCTGCGACTTCTTCTGTTGGTTGAAAACAGTATCAGCATTCATTCATTAAGCTCGAATACAATGCGCTGGCAGTACTGCGCAGTCTGATCGAGGTTGAGAATCCTGCTTACCTTCCATGGCTGCTGATTACGACGAGGCGTCAAATAAAAGTGTTGATTTGTGGGATATGGCGGTGAAGAGTCCTCACGAAGATATATCGAGAGAACAGATACGAGGATGCAGAAGATCACGAAGAAGAAGATTCGTGGTCGCTAATAAGTTGACAGAGGAGAGGTGAATTTTTTCGAGGAGAGAAGTTGAAGGAAACTGTGTGAGGAACGATGTCAACGATGTGTGGGCCGCGATTGCAATGCGGGAGGCGAAGCGCTCTAGTTCACGAAAAAGCTCGCCGCTTTTAGAGGGCGATTTCGAGGATCAAGAGCAGGATTGGATAAGGAAGGAAAGTCCGGAGGAGTGTACAAAAGCTAACTCACGATGGAAGGGGCAGGGTAGAAAAGGTTTAAAGAAAGTTTGATCTTTCGTAGAAGTCGGTGGCTTTGAGAATCCTTGGTTCAGTTCCAGACGCTCGACAAGTTGCGGATGCCTCGTTCAAGTCACACCGCCGTGTTCGGCGAGCATTTCTGGCAATTATTCTTAATTTTGAAGCCTAATTTGTACATCGAAATACATACATAGCCTTATGCGTATGCGATGTACCTTACTCTAGGGATTACTTTACTTGCCGTCAAACGCGCGTCAACGAAGATCTCGTCATCTCATCCGCCACACGAGTTCGGTCAAGTGAAGTTGATGCCAAGCAGGCATCTCAAACTGTACCTTTCCAGCCATCTACGTCTGTTGTAGTAGATTGCGTATGCAAAGATAGCAAGTGGTTAACGGGGGACTACACCCACAGATTCACATATAGATTCGCGTCCTGACTCTATTCTTGAACTCCCAGCGACGCAGGAGGCAAGTCGAATGTTCTTTATTACTGTAGTACGTTGCCTCAGTCAATCTAGCAGCGCAATTATCGAGGGGCAATTCTTAGTGGGGTAAAATACGATCAAACCATTCAAGCAGCAGCCAACTTATGCATGATTTATACAATACATGAAACCTGCTGAAGATGTTAAGAACCTGTTGTTCAATTAAGCTTTGCTGTCAGAGAACAATGGTTGAAATTCCCACGTGAAAGCCACGTGAAATTGAGAGAAAAGTTCTCGAGGCTGGGGAACGTAGCAGCTCTGAAGCATTATTAAGAGACCAAAGGCTTTAAGAGCGTAACAATACAGGGCTATTCAAACTCGGAAATGCTTTCTCTCTGCATTATCATTTCGATTTGCGAATCATTTTTCCAGCCTTGTTGGTAGCCTTGCTTCAGTTAGTCAGAATCCAAAAATTCACGAGGCTTCCACTCTGTTCTGGAAGATCGTCTTCGAAAACCCAAACAAAATTCATCTCTACAAATTCTTTCTACAACATAACATCGAGTCAAAATTCCAAATCCAGTGTTCTGCAATTGAAAATCCAACTCACCAAAAGCAATCCCCAAACAACCACAATTCCTCAGAAAACCCAAATACCAGAAAAAAAACCCACCTCACCACCTCAACATCCTACCATGGACCCAGGCCTCAACGAGCTCCTGAAATGGAGCGTGGAAAACTCCTCTACAACAGCCAATGACCCCGAAGCCGCACCTCCCTCTAGCCGCGGTTTCAACCCTGATGCCCTTAACTCCCTCTTCGGTGGTCCCAGTGATGCAGACCTCATGCTCGCGTCTATGTCTGCAATCCTCTCGAAAGATCCCGAAATAAGCCTCGACGACAAATTAGTAGCTTTCGATAACTTCGAACAACTAATCGAAAACCTCGATAACGCGAATAACCTCGCACCTCTATCCCTCTGGACACCGTTATTATCTTGTTTAAGTAGTGAGGAGAAGGAGATTCGGAGAATGGCGGCTTGGTGTGTAGGGACCGCCGTGCAGAATAATGAGAAGAGTCAAGAGAGACTGTTGGCGATGAGGGGGATACCGCTTTTGGTTAGGGTGGCAGTTGGGGAAACAGAGGGGAGGGAGGTTAGGAGGAAGGCGGTTTATGCATTAAGTAGTGCATGTAGGAATTATCAGCCTGCGATGGATGTGTGTACGGAGGAGTTGGGAAAGGTTCAGGGACGAGAGATGGGGAAGGTGGATGCAGGGAATATGGATGCTTGTGATGTGCTGATTGGGGGGTTGAGGGAGGAGGCTTCGAAGGCTGAGGTGTGAGGGGCTGGGTAGGTTATATTGGCGTTGGGGCGTTGAAAAATATTGGGCACGTGAGAGCAGCTCGTACAGATGAAAAGCATCTACGGTAGCTATAGGGTGAAGAGCCTAAATGGCGGTAGATACCCTGGAATATTCAAAGCTCCCAAACGCATAGTCTTCATGTTCCTGCGAGTAATCATCGTGTGGCCATTCTGTAGCCTAACTCTCTAGGTCTTGGCCTCGACTTGTTATATATCTAGTAAAATCATCCAGGTTTTGGGTGTGGGTTTTCGACGAGGGAGCTGCTTCGGCAAAAGAAAAAAAAAAAAAAAAAAAAAAAGAAGGGGAAAAA
>Ga0182030_10017150_pt1 | contig 14002 bp, 8 predicted proteins | sample 812S3MmetaG_FD_121299 | JGI IMG/M metagenome (GOLD analysis project Ga0182030, IMG submission 121299) | Permafrost microbial communities from Stordalen Mire, Sweden - 812S3M metaG (Illumina Assembly) | ecosystem: Environmental > Terrestrial > Soil > Wetlands > Permafrost | place: Sweden...
ACGGCATCACCCCGCCTCAATGCTTCCAGATCGTGAACCACATCGCCTAGATTTTGATATCTTCTATCCGGAGATTTCTCCAGCATTGTCGCAACTATATCCTCAATACTCTGAGGAAATTTTGCGCCCAGAGAGGCTTGTTTCAGCGTTAATGGTGTTTCCGACTGATGCTTCATCATCGTAGCCAAAGCGTTTTCACCGACGCATGGTGGTGCTCCTGTCAACGCCTCATAAAAGACACAACCTAGAGAGTAGATATCCGCGCGTTGATCGATGCGTCCACCAAGACATTGTTCCGGGCTCATATAGAGCGGGCTGCCAAATATTTCTCCGGTCCGGGTCAGCGATTGTATCTCTCCTCCTTCATGCTGTGTGAATTTCGCAATTCCGAAATCTAGAATTTTTAAGCTGCCTTCAACCCCCAGAGGTATTCCTTTCAGCAGCATAATGTTGCCTGGTTTGATATCGCGATGAACAACGCCGCACTCGTGAGCATAAGCCAGTCCAAAGCAGAGCTGCACAAAAATCGGTATCGCTTGTTCTAATGTAAGGATGCCTGTCCTTTTCAGCCGGTCGCTTAAAGTTTCACCATTAATTAGTTCCATCACCAGGAACGGAGTTCCGTCGTCTAAAACGCCGAAATCATTGACTGCAACTATATTTGGATGGTCAAGCGAAAAGGCTGTACGGGCTTCCTGCTGAAACCTGCGAATGACAACTTCAGCCATGCTGCTCTTATCTATCGTCTTCAGTGCAAGCTCTTTGTTCAAAAAGATCTGGTTCACTCGATAGACGAGACCCATACCGCCCTTTCCAAGGCATGAGATGACCTGATACCGTCCACCGATCGATTGTCCAGGCTGAAACTGGCCGCTCGAACCTATCAACTGCGAGTCGCTGCGCAGCGGTGTTTTGACGTAATTCAAGTCCGGATTGGTCACAGCATCGCTCTATCGAACCGTTAGCCTGCACTCCCATTATGCGATTTGACGAGCGAAATTAAACGCCCTGACTCTGTCAGGCTAGCTCAAAAAGTCTTCAGCGTTTTGGCTTCTCTGTTTTTGAGAGCCACCGCGACCGACTGTTTCTCCAGATTTTGCTCGATCAACTTCTTGCCCTGGCGAATTGGATTGTCTTTAAAGAACTGTCGTGTTTCCTTGAGCAGTTCATCCGAGACCAAACCTGTGACGCCTTCAGACATGCGGGGAAGCGATACTTCCGGGAAAGTCTTGATTATCCTCTGCCAGTTTTCCTTCACGAACGGCCATGCGACGTCTCGAGCTGCACTATTTTGAAGCACCATCCTTACGACGAAAGGCGCATTTTGCGTGCGGAAAGAACCATTCAAAGTTTTCTCGAGAGTTTGCTTGAGTAGCTCTTTGTCCTGGAAAGCAGTCAGGCTGTACATAAAACGATCTTCTTCTTGTGGACTGGATGCGTTCTTGTAATCGTTTTCAAACTCTTGATAGCGTTCAACTGCTCCAGTATGAGCCAGGATAGTGACGAGTGCCGGCACTACGTCTGAGCCGACTGATGCTTTGTCGGCCTTGTATTTGGCATAAAGTTCACGAGCTTCCGCCTGCACTTTTTCGTCATCACCCGTGGTGCCTAAAACGAGCGCCAATAATCCGCGCAGTTGTCGCTTCAAGTTGTCTTCGCCGTCTTTCAGTTCCCACCCTAATCGCTTGAAGGCAGGTGAACACAATGACTTCGTGAAATCTTTCAGCGCCGGGCTTCCACAAGTTACTCGATCGAGATATTGCAATGAACCTGCGATAACAGTCCAGACATTTTTGTCTGTCTCGTCTTCAAAGCTCTTGATCATTTCGAGATATTCGCTCAAAGGCTGAAGACCCGCGAGCACTGCAGCCCATGTGTCATTCACAAGATTGAAACGCTCAATGGCGTTTAAGGTCTCTTCACGTTTCATAGTCAACGCGCGCAGCAGATCAGGCGAGTAACGCACACGGTAGAAGCCGTGTCCTCCCTCATTAACTACCACGTACTGAACTTTGTCTTCAAAGTTTAAAGTATGGGTTTCTTCAGTGAGCAAGAACTTCTCAGAAAGCACCGACTTGCCTGATTTGACCTTAACCATTATTGGAACATGGAAGAGTGTGTCTTTACCCCTACCGCTATCATCGGCTGACGCGTACAAGAATCTTTGCTGCTTAAAAGTTAGCGCTTTACCGGATTTATCCAGCTCGACTGAGACCAGCGGATGTCCTTCCTGGAAGATCCATGAGTCCATCATGTCTCGCACTGGTTGCTTCGATGATTCTTCGATTGCATCCCAGAGATCATTAGTCTCTGTGTTGCTGTATTTATGCTTGGCCAGATAAAAGCTTATGCCACGACGAAATACTTCAGGACCGAGAAATTGCTCGAGCATTCTCAAGACTGACGCACCTTTCTCATAAGTGAGAATGTCGAACATACCCTGAGCTTCTTCCGGACGGCGGACTGGAAACTCTATCGTGCGTGTGCTCTTCAGACCGTCAGTAGCAAACGCTTGAGCGCGCGAAACACCAAAAGATTCCCAGCGCTTCCATTCTGGCTTCCATGAATCAACCGCCAGCATCTCCATAAATGTGGCAAAAGCCTCATTCAACCAGATGCCGTTCCACCATTTCATAGTGGCCAGGTCGCCAAACCACATGTGCGCAATTTCGTGTGCAACTACATCTGCTACCCGCTCCAACTCAGCATGCGAAGCGGTTTTCTCGTCAACCAGGAGAGCTGTTTCGCGGAAGGTGACAGCTCCCAAATTTTCCATCGCACCGAAAGCGAAATCGGGAATCGCAATCAATTCGAGTTTGTCACCCGGATACTTCAAACCATAATAACTATTGAAAAAGGTCAAAGAATGCTGTGCGATGCCCTCTGCAAATTTTGCCAGGTGCAGTTTGCCAGGTGGCGCCCAAACTCTTACGGGCGTGCCGTCTGCATCGATGACGGGAGTTGCTTCGAACTCTCCTACAATAAATGCCACCAGATAAGTCGACATTTTCATCGTGTCATGGAAAAGAACCTGCTTTTTAGCACGCTCAGGAATCATGATTTCTTTCTTGATCTTGGCGTTGGAAATAGCAGTGAGAGTCTCGTCTACTATCAATGTAACTTTGTAAACGGCCTTGAAGTCGGGCTCGTCCCAGCAAGGAAATGCTCTTCGTGCATCTGTCGCTTCGAACTGTGTCGTCGCGATTACTTTGGTCTGACCTTCAGCATCCTTATATGTACTGCGATAAAAACCGTGGAGCTTGTCATTAAGAATTCCGGTAAACTTCAAATGAAGCTTCCAAGAGCCAGAGCTAAGACTTTTGCCAAAACTGAGCTTGACCCGCTCATTTTCGGTGTCTAACGTGATATCAGCCTTGAAATTCTCATTACGTGAGTTGCTGATTGTCGCTTCCTGAATTTCGAGCTCAAGCGCGTTCATCAAAATGTGATCGGTTGAATCAGAAACAATCACATGGATTGTCTCTTCGCCTGCAAAAGTGAAGTTAACAAGGTCTGGCTCGAGAGTGATTTCATACTTCTCTGGAACAACAATACGTGGCAACCGATATGACTGGGTTTCCGGGTCCATCAACGCAGTTGTTTCTTTTGACATCACAGCTCTGCACCTCACTTAACAGGCGGTAGAAATTATGTTAAAGAGAGGTTAGCATATTGTGCAGATAGTTTCATTTCGCCTTGTCTGTCGTCGCGCGCGGCAGGCATTCTAGGGGTCGCATCCACATCCGGAGCGCATTTTAAAAGGAAAGGCACATGGTAGAAGTTCAAACAGCCAAGGTCCAGACTCTCAACCAGCTAGGTCAACAGTTGCGGGTCGATAGCATTCGCGCCACGACCAAGGCTGGATCAGGTCACCCAACATCCTCAATGTCAGCAGCAGATCTGATGGCAGTGTTGTTCGCAAAATTTTTGAAATACGATTTCGACAGACCTCAGTTGCCAACAAACGATCGCCTGATCTTCAGCAAAGGTCATGCCTCGCCACTTTTGTATGCACTCTACAAAGCAGCCGGCGCAATCGACGAAAAAGAGTTGATGACTTTGCGCGAGTTCGGCAGTCGCCTGGAAGGACATCCAGTGCCCCAAATTTTGCCGTGGGTGGACGTAGCGACGGGGTCTCTCGGACAGGGTCTGCCCTTCGGCATTGGAATGGCTCTGGTCGGTAAGTACATAGACAAGCTTCCATTCAAAGTGTGGGTTCTGTTGGGCGACAGCGAAATGGCTGAAGGCTCGGTTTGGGAAGCATTTCATAGCGCATCATTTTATAAACTCGATAACATAGTCGGCATTCTGGACATGAACAGACTTGGTCAACGTGGTCAAACTGAACTTGGATGGAACGCGCCGGTTTACGCAGAACGTGCTCGCGCTTTCGGATGGCACGCCATTGAAATCGACGGACATAACTACGACCAGATCGAAAAAGCCTACGCTGAAGCAGCGCAGGTCAAAGACAAACCAACCCTGATAATAGCCAAAACTGAAAAAGGACATGGCTATCCACCGATCGCTAACAAAGACGGCTGGCATGGTAAGCCACTTCCAGAAGCGGAAGCGGAAGATGCAATCAAGCTACTTGGTGGCATTCAAAACAATACGATTAAGGTTCAAAAGCCAGATTCAGACGGACCGGTTGCTGAAAGCAAAGCTCAAAAAGCATTCGAATGTCCCAATTACGACAAACCTATTGCAACACGTGAAGCCTATGGTGACGCGTTGAAGGCACTAGGGGCGGCGAATTCCAAAGTAGTGGCACTTGACGCAGAAGTCGGGAATTCGACTTACAGCGATAAGTTCGGCAAAGAATATCCGGATAGATTCTTCGAAATGTACATCGCAGAGCAGCTGATGGTTGGTGCTGCGATTGGCATGGGCACACGCGGAAAGATTGCATTCGCTTCGACGTTTGCAGCATTCCTCGCTCGCGCCTTCGACTTCATTCGTATGGGTGCCGTATCTCGAGCAAATGTACGACTCGCTGGTTCGCACGCCGGTTGCTCAATCGGTGCAGATGGTCCATCTCAGATGGCGCTCGAAGATCTGTCAATGATGCGCTCGGTTTTCGAAAGCGTTGTGCTTTATCCAAGTGACGGCGTAAGTACGGCTCATCTCGTCAAGCTCATGGCTGACACGAATGGCATCTCTTACATCCGAACCACACGAGAAAAAACGCCTATCCTCTACAAGAACGATGACACGTTCACTATTGGTGGCAGCAAAGTTCTGCATCAGTCGAAAGAAGACAAGGCGACACTGGTAGGAGCCGGTATCACATTGCATGAGAGCCTGAAGGCGTACGAAGAACTGAAGAAAGAAGGCATTAACGTAAGAGTTATTGACCTCTATTCAGTGAAGCCGATCGATGCTAAAACGATCGTTACAGCTGCTAAAGAAACCGGCATTTTGATTGTGGTTGAAGACCACTGGCCGGAAGGTGGACTTGGAGATGCGGTAATCGAAGCGTTTACTGCTCACGAATCAGGCAAGAGCAGCCAGATGGAAAACAACGGCTCTGTCTCTATGCCAAAAATAGTCAAGCTCGCCGTCAAAGCGATGCCTGGCTCGGGGACACCCGAAGAATTGATGGATGCTGCTGGCATCACGGCCAAGCACATAGTCAAAGCTGTTAAATCGATGACGAAATAGCGTTTGATCCGTCCGGTATTGAAATTAGAAGGTAGCTCTGAGCGAGAGCTGCCTTCTTTTTACTTTTTGCTGACGCAGTGAAAGGCTGACAAACACAAGCAATCGACGCAATCGACTGAAGGCGAGTCTAGCCCTTGAACCTCGGACAGAAGGGTCCGTTGCCCCTAAAAAACCCACTCTTCGGCTCGGAGCAATTCAACAGCAATTTCACGAATTTTCCGCGCGAAAGCATATTGTCTTTCTTCTAGATCTGAGAATCTTGATACATCATAGAATCCATTTGGAAGACGAGGTGCATAGGTGAGAGGCGCGTTCCAATATGGCAAGCGCAAGTCCCCAGGAGTCTTCTGGCTGCCATTTTCGAATGGCAGTTCGCCTTCTACATCGAACCAGTTTTGCAAGACCTCACCCACGCATTCCATTGCTTTGCGACGGTAATCTTGACTTAGAGAAGACATCTTGGCTGTTTGCTGATTGAACAACTCTGGATTTTTCAATTTTGCGCGCTCTACAGCCTGTTCGACAGAGCGAAGGCCAGAACGCTCATTTGGATCTTGTCCACCATATACGATACCGCTAAACAGTTCACGCATAATCGATGCGACTCGCTCAACCGCCGTCTTCGTTCGACGCAAACCGGCGAGCGCCATCGGCTGAATTTCAGGACGCAAAATCTTATATGAGTCCGAGAAACTTGCTACAGCCGAAGCCAGAGAAGTATATATAGTGTCATCATGGAAGAGCGGATCAGTATTCGGACCACGAAGCATCGCGATCTTGGCGAACCCTTCGGGGTGATTGTAATTGATACAATGATCTCCAGCTATCACCACATGCGATATCTTGGAACTTTCACTCTCAGGATGGGGCACGAACCAGTCCTCGATGCCGACACAAAGCAAAAGCTCGCGCTCCTGGGCATTGAAGTTGATTCGATCTCTATCCTCGTTGAGATTTGCAAGCTCAAATGGTTTCGCAACCTTTTCGCAAATCGACTTTATCAATGGGACATATTTATCTTGCTCGTCAGCAGCCATCCAGGCTGCTTCCCAATCGATCATTTTCTTGGGGTTGATTCCTTTAGCACGACAGAGCTGAGCGGATATAACCTGTGCCATGAACTCAGGTGGTGCAACCTGGTGCTCCTTGATGGCCTTAACGATGCGACTAATTGATTTTTTTCCTGGACCCTCATCAACCCGCATCAATTGCGACAAACTGCTGGCAGCGGCCTGCGCACCATGAACATTGTGAATCAAGAAGTTACTGCGGTTTTTGACAGCGTCGGAAAAGATTGAGGCTATTATCGCGTCGCGGGTCTCTTCGGGATCCAAACTTAGCAGTCTGGCGGCTTCATAGACTTGATTGACTTCTGCTCTTGTGTGCTTCCAGTTCATCTCCCACTGGTAGCTCGATGACTTGTCTGTTGAAGCTAAGCTGTCCAGCTGCTGAAAATTCAACCGAACAAGAGTGAGACAGCTCCATATAAGCTCTTTATCCGAACTCTTGAGAAACTGATCACGTTCTAACTTGTGCCTGGCATTTAAAACTTCGTTTTTATTGGTATCAAAAACTGGGACGTCTTCCAGATCGAGCCTAGTTAACTCATTCTCCGCCGTGAGGTTCGCGGGTCGACGGAAACTATCGAGGAATTTAAAATTATCAGTAGCTGATAAGAGCCAATCAGGTTTATCGAACTGCTGCGTGCTGCCACGCCCGCGCGTACTCGACCTTGCGGTACTTCCCTGCTTGGCACTGCTCTCTTTCATTATCGGAAACCCAGCCTCGAAAGCCTACCCAAATATGACTGTGTATTTCCTGGCTTATTCCCGGAATGAGTACTCACGAATCACACACGGGTCAAAACCCGCTAAATCCCAGAGTACTATACTAGAGCGGTTTAAACGCCGATCGTCCGGGCAGTTCTAAATTAGATTATGCGCCCTCGAGGGAATTGCTTGGCTAGTTCAACGACTGATATAAAGAAAACGAGCTTCAGCCTGAAAGCGTTGCTCAAACAGCTCAGGCCTAAGCAATGGGCGAAGAACGGCATAGTTTTAGCACCACTTTTATTTTCTGGAAATTTTAGAAACCCAGAACTTATACAGCAGGCACTTCTCTGTACAGTAGCCTTTTGTGCCATCTCAAGCGCGACATATACCCTCAATGACATAGCGGACATCAATGCGGATAGAGCCCACCCGACAAAGTGTCGTCGTCCATTAGCCGCAGGATTGATAACTGTGCCACAAGCAATCGTGCTTGTTTGCCTGCTTCTCGTATTTGGCTTGTACTGCGGATTCGTGGTGCGACCAACGATTGATGTCATCTGCCTGATTTACATGGCGATGAATTTACTTTACTCGTTTAAACTCAAAGCAGTTCCAATTATCGACATCCTGTGTATCGCACTGGGCTTTGTGCTGCGAGCTGTTGCGGGCGCTGCGGCTATATTTGTCACACCATCGGCGTGGTTTCTACTGTGCACCACATTCGGTGCGCTCTTTCTTGCGCTGGAAAAACGTCGGTACGAAGTCGTTTTGCTGGGCACTAAACAGATCGAACATCGAAAAGTCCTACAGAAATACACGCCCGAGCTAATTCAAAGGCTGGAAAGCCTGATCGCACCCAGCTTGCTGGCGACCTACGCGTTTTATACATTCCAGGCAACCACATCTCACGGGCAGTGGATGATGACGACGATCCCGATTGTCCTCTATGGAGTAATGCGCTATCAGTACCTGTCAGAACACGGTGATTGCACAGGCACGCCAGAGGACATTTTGTGGAAAGACAGATCAATACAAGTCACTTTACTTGTGTGGGTCGCAGTATGCGCACTTGTCATTTATGGTAATCCGCACGCCTGGCTGGGCTATGTCACACACACGATTGATTCACTTCGATAAAACCGTCTACGGCGGTGGTGGGGGCTTGACGGGTGCCCAGCGAACATCTCTGAATACCGACGAATTTAAAATCGAAAACAACAAAGACGTTCCACGAATCACTTCGTGGAACTCCTTAATCGATTTATCTATAACCGAACAACCTCTAGTCAGAGGCGTCTAATGCGCAATGCTGCTCTTAGCCTTCGCTTTTTGAGCCATTAGACTTGGAGGCAAAAGCCTCATTGATCTGGTTTTTAAGATTTTTGCTTCGGCTCTGAACATCTTCTACAAGATGACCTGCTGACTCTTTCATTTCTTCGCGGAGCTTTTTGCCTTCTTTAGGAGCAAATAGAACTCCAATAGCGGCTCCAAGTCCAGCACCGGCAAAAAGACCAGCAAGAGCGCCAAATGCGGTTCCCGCTATGAATACCAGCCGAACCCACTTCAACATCCCTAAGGATTTACCAAAAATGCCCATTGTGAACCTCCAAACATTATACGAAAACTTCTGTCTGTAAGAACGTGCCTACCTATAATTGGTTCCCGCTTGTTTCTAATTTCAACACGGAATGTGACGCGACCAAGAGCGATGCCAACAGTCCGCAGATCTCCCTTTTGGCAGGCGCAGACAGGAGATGCGCGACATTGACGGCAGCCGAGTCGTTCAACTTGGGACAATTATTCAAAGAGCGATTAAATCAGAAGCAAATTGGGCTTCTATCGCGGCAGCGGGGCATAGGTACGCTTGATATCAGCAGGCACTTCCTTTGATTGGAAAAAAAAGATCGCTTTTGGGAAAAGTTTTTTCAGCTCTTCCAGGTCGTGCGGATTGTTCATCGATTGCGGCATATAACGAGGAGAATTGAGCACCACGAACACCTCATTCACTGTCTCGTCTTACTGCAGTGTGCCGGCCTGAAAAATTTTCCCTGGATAAATCCCGTATTGGCAAAGTATAGGGCAGAGTAAACCAGAATCGGCTGCCCTTCCCCTGAACGGACTCCAACCCGACCTTGCCGCCCTGCCCTTCAACAAGCGCCTTAACGATAGCAAGTCCTATACCAAATCCCTTTGATTCCGTACCAGTGACTTGATAGTAGCGATCAAACACACTGTCTTGATCCTTTTTGCTTAATCCTGGTCCTTGATCCAACACAGAAATCTGCACCGAATCTGCTCGTGTCTGCGACTTAACTTCAACGACTGTGTCGTTCCCTGCATACTTCACAGCATTAGAGAGGAAGTTCAACAAAATTTGATCGAATCGTTTCTTATCTGTTCTCAGAATCAAGTTTCCGCAAGCATTTTCAATACGCATATTTTTGCTGGTCGCAGACTCGCGAATACCGTCTATACATTCGTCGACTGTTTCATAAAGATTGATCTCTTCAGGTTCGAAATTTATCGTGCCACCTTCCAATTTCTCGATAAACAACAAGTCATCGGTCAAGCGAATCATTTTGTCTGCATTCCTTTTTATCGATTTCAGTTGGCGATCTGCTTTAGGGCTGTATGTTTCATTCAACCGATTGACCAACATGTCTACAGCTAGTTGCAGCGACATAAGAGGCGACCGCAGGTCGTGAGCAATCATTTCCATCATGTGCTTTCGGCGTCTTTTTGAAAGACTCAACTCTTCGGAAGTAGCCGTCAACACCTTATTCAGAAAGGCCAGTTCATCGGAACCTGATACATCTTTCAGTGGGCTTCCCTCCGATAGACGATCGGCGTTATCAATCACCAGTTTGAATCGTTTCGTAAAATCAGCGAGGAAGAATGCTCCAAAGCCTATCGCCATTAAGAAGTTAACAAACACACCGATAATAATCAAAAGCTTCAAATTGGACTGAGCACTAGCCTGTTGCTTTTGTTTCGCTTCCAACACTTCGTTTTGAGCGTGCAGCATTATCGTTAGCTTTTGCGTTCCAACTGACACTGCTTGCATTGTCTTTCGAAAACCAAGCGACTCAAAGGTATTTTTGTTTAGTGATTCCTTTGGCAATGCATGCAAATGAACGAGCATCTTGATTTGCTCTTCTATAATGGGCTCGATTTGGCTTATTTGAGTCGTTGTCTCCGGATTGTCTGCACTCAGCTGCTGCAATTGAGCGACTTCATTATTCAGCTCATGCAAATTATCGGGCGCGAAGTCATCGTCTTCCCATTGATCGCGGTAGAACACTGTGCTCAAACTATTGCCCAGCAAGGTGGTCAGCGTATTCAGGTGCTGGACGATTTCAATCTGTTTCCTTTCGGCTCTGGCAAATTCTTCGGTGGAGTTGTTCATCTCATACAAGATGCAAAAGAAAGCCACCTCAATCGCAAATGGAATGAGGAAGACTGCTAATATCTTTTGCTGAAAATTCAGGCGCATCTAAGTCCTGGGAAGCGATTACGTTCTAATAATACTTGCGCTTTGGTACGAACACCAGCCTTATCCAGACTCCCGCCGGCAGATAACTCTAAGTCCTGACTCACTGTGCATTTCATACCCACTGGCTAAACATGCCTAGCAGTAGAGTTCACAGTGAGTTTCTCCAAATTTTGATTACAAAAGTCCCTTTTAATGAAACCCTATGACAGCCCCATAGGTCATACTCCATCCTGTGCGGTGTGGCAAAAGTACTCCCTGGAGGGTCTACTATGGGACAGGAAGCGGATTTGAGCGAAGATTTGTGTGGCAATCCTAGCTGCGAGTGCCATCCCAAATCAGGCCAGGATTATTGCAGTGAAGATTGCAAGCAGAACGCGACAGCACCAGACCATGTGTGCAAATGCGGTCACGGACAATGTGGAGGAGCCTAGAGCCGCTAGAGGCTCTGTTCAGGAGGCAGGTGGCGATGGCTACGAATTCTTTACACCCGCTTGCATCCGGGAATTACTGTGTTAGGATTTGCCAATAAGTTTATCGGTGCATCAATGCGTTCGACGTTTTCCAACCAAGTTCAAGTTTCCTGGTGGCGCTGCTCAGTACAGCCGGGTAAGCACTTGCTCGGTTGGTGTAACTAATTCGAGCACCAACCAAGAGTAGAAAGCCGCAGCTTACCCACAAGTAGCTGCGGCATTTTTTTGAGGAAGAACAAATGAACGCAATTATTCAAAACGACGAAAACTCCGGAATGACGTCGGCGCTGCACAATCAATCGCCTTTCGCCCAATCGTTTTCAGCAGATTTAGGAACACCAGTCGCTCTGTTCCACAAGCTGTCTAGATCAGAGCCGTTTTCCTTCTTATTTGAAAGCACCGAAGGCGATGCCAGGTTAGCCAGGTATTCTTTTCTTTCAACCGATCCATGTCTGACTGTGAAATTCGATCATGGAATGGTAACTGTCCAATCTAAAGACGGAGTGCCGCACGAAGAAAGACTGGACAACCCCATCGATTTCCTTAGAACAAAACTTTCGGCTTTCAGGAAAGCTATTGAAGGTGACGCGACGAATAAAGAAAGCGCCTTCTCAACTTTTCTTCAGAACCATGACAATTTGCCATTTCTAGGTGGCTTCGTCGGCTACATGGGATATGGTGCTTGCGCTTACACCGAAAAAATTCCGCAACAAAAGACTGATGTCCTGAACGTGCCAGATGGTTATTACGGGCTATACGACGCTGTAGCAGTGTTCGATCATCAGTATCGACGTGTCACCATTCTATCTTTACGAGGCAAGGAACACGTAGAGCAGCTCGTACAGAAGATCCTCGCAGGAAGCGATTTAAAACCGTTGCCGATAGACAATACGAAACTTTCCAAGAAAGAAATCTACGAAAGTGTTTCGACGTCAGTAGACAAAGATACATACATTGACTCGGTAGAAAGAGCAAAAGAGTTTGTGCGAGAAGGACAGGCGTTCCAGGTTGTGGTCGCGCAACGTTTTAGTCTTCCCACAACTGCTGCCCCGATTGATATTTACAGAATGCTACAAGCGACCAACCCATCGCCGTATGCGTACTTTTTAAAATTTCCCGAGTTCGTTTACCTGGGATCCTCGCCTGAAACTTTTGTTCAATCACAGGACGGCAATCTAATGCTCCGTGCAATCGCAGGGACGCGCCGTCGCGGACTAGATTCAGCGCATGATCTTCTGTTGCAGGAAGAACTGAAAAGCGACGAAAAAGAGATGGCCGAGCATCGGATGCTGGTCGATCTGGGCAGAAACGACCTCGGCCGAGTTTCAACGGCAGGCACTATTAGAGTTGGTGAACTGGCATGCCTCACGAAATACACTCACGTTATGCATCTCGAAACTGAAATTCGCGGCACCTTATCGCCTCAGCACGATATGTTTGACGCCTTTCAAAGTTGCTTTCCTGCGGGAACGGTCTCTGGAGCCCCAAAGGTGAGAGCTATGGAATTGCTCAGCGAACTCGAGACCGAACGTCGAGGAATTTATTCAGGCGCAGTTGGATATTTTGACTGGAGAGGCTCTATGGACGGGGCGATAGCAATCCGCTCCGCTCTCATAAAAGATTCCGTCGCCCATGTAAACGCCGGTGGCGGCATCGTTTATGACTCTCAGCCAGAGCTAGAGTTTGAAGAAAGTCGAAACAAAGCGATGGGCGTGCTGCAAGCAGTCAAACTCGCCGAGAGGGCAGGAAAATGAAACTTGTAATTATCGATAACTACGATTCGTTTACTTATAACCTTTATCAAATGCTGCAGGCATTAATATCTGAAAAAGTCGAGGTATATAGGAATGACGCGCTAACATTCGAACAGCTTCAAGAAAAACGGCCTGATAAAATCGTGCTTTCGCCAGGGCCAGGGCATCCGTCTAACGCAAAAGACTTTGGCGTCTGCCGGGACATAATAATCAGGCACGAAGAGATAGGCGCTCCCACTCTAGGAGTTTGCCTCGGTCACCAGGGAATGGTGCAGCATCTGGGAGGGCAGGTGGTGAGAGCACCGGAAGTAGTGCATGGCAAATCGAGCGAGGTCAAAATCGAAAAAAGCTGTCCCCTATTCGAGGGATTGCCGCAAAGATTCCCGGCGATGCGATACCATTCACTGGTCGCTCAAGAAGAGGGATTTCCAGACGCCCTCGAAGTCATAGCAAGAGAATCTAAATTGGGTTTGATTATGGCCCTCAGGCACAAAAGTCGCCCACTGTACGGAGTACAATTTCACCCTGAATCAATCGGAACTCCGGATGGTGAATTGATGCTGAAAAATTTCGTCAATAAATGCTAACTAAGTGCAAACCAAGTGCAATCTAAGCGCTAACAAGGAGAACGGCGTCCATGTCGAACAACGATACAACTGCAACTAGTTCGACTGGCGAATTCGCGCCCGAGCCGTCATTTCGGCAGGAGCAAGTGCGCAATCTTATTCTCGGACTAATGCCTTTTAGTGCAGCCCTGGACTTTTTACGGGAGACCTCAGAAGAGAACATCGATCAGCCGACGATCGAATTATTCGTAGAAGTTCTTTCCGAAAGTGTTCTTGAAGGAAC
>Ga0182030_10017151_pt1 | contig 14001 bp, 12 predicted proteins | sample 812S3MmetaG_FD_121299 | JGI IMG/M metagenome (GOLD analysis project Ga0182030, IMG submission 121299) | Permafrost microbial communities from Stordalen Mire, Sweden - 812S3M metaG (Illumina Assembly) | ecosystem: Environmental > Terrestrial > Soil > Wetlands > Permafrost | place: Sweden...
GCATTGCTTATCCTGCAATACCAACGCCCCCTGATGTTCCAGCGGGCCGCGACCGCGAAGATACTTCGGAGGAACCGGATCACTGGTCCACGCGCTCATGATCGGGCTCCAGGGCGTATAGGTTCCGAGGTGCGTGAAGATGCCCAGCGAGACGGCGATGACCGTCAGCATCAGAACCGCCACTGGACGGCGCGCCCAGTGGCGTTCTCCCTCGCCTGCGAAAAGAGGGAGCAGAAGCATGGCGGCAATCGCCAGCACCGGAACGACGAGCATCACCGGCGTCTCGATCTCAGGCGGCAAGAAAGCCAGCACCGCGTAGATCCAGAGAAAGGCGAAATCCGGCTTCGGCGCTGTTTGAATGATGGTTGGGTCGGGTTGCCCGGTGGGACCGAATGGTCCGAAGAAGAACGCACAAGCGAGGACCGCAAGAATCACCGCGGCCGCGAACATCGCATCTTTCCATGCGGCGTCCGGCACGAAAGGAAGACCGGTCTTCTCGGTCAACTCATGATATTGGAGTTCATAGGTGGACTTGCGAACCAGCCGGCCGGGCATGGGCCAATCGCTGACGCCGTGGAACAGGACCAGCCAGACATGCAAACCCACCGCGCCGATTAAGATGCCTGGAATGACGAAGACGTGAAGCGCAAAAAAGCGCGAGAGCGTGGGCGCGCCCAGAATTGGCCCTCCCAGGATCAGGTGGACGAGAGGTGCGCCGACAAGGGGCACGCGGCTGGCGATGGACGCGCCGATTCCGAGCCCCCAATAAGCATCCTGGTCGAAGCGCATCACCTGACCCGTAAAGGCCATCCCAAGAGTGAGTACCAGAAGGCCCACTCCGATGATCCAGGTCAGTTCCCGTGGGAACTTGAAGGCGCCGAAAAGGAACACCTGCATCATGTGGATCAGGACAATCGCGACCATGAAGTCCGAACCCCAGCCATGTATCGCCCGCAGATACCAGCCAAGAGGGATATTGTGGTTCAGCACCTGGAGGCTGGCCCACGCCTCATTTGCCGATGGGCTGTACACCAGCGCGAGGAGAATACCGGTGACAACCTGCAGGATCAACAGAACCGTTGCGGCGCTGCCGAAGACGTACCACCAGCTCGCGCTATTCGAGGGCGTCGGGTGCTCGGCCGCTTGAGTCAGCGGTTGAATCAGCCCGAGGCGGTGTTCGAGCCACCGGTAGCCCGCAATGCCGCCGGAGATCACCCGCTCTTTCACGCTCATGAAGCGGTCTCCGCGCCGTCGATTTGGATCAGACGCTTCTTGTCACAAGAGGCCTCGGTGGCCAGCGTCGGCATGTCCCCGGCGTGGATCATCAAAGATCCGCCGGCGATCTTGTATTTGTATTCGAACAGTCCGCGTTCCGGCGGTCCCGACGCGCGCGCTCCGTCCTCGTAGTAAGCGCCGCCGTGGCAAGGGCAGAGAAAGAGCTTCGATTGGGCGAACCAACGCACGGGGCAGCCGAGATGCGCGCAGTTAATTGCGAAGACCTGGAACTGTCGCGGGGAAATGTGACGGACCCAGCAGGCCACCTTGGCGGTCTCGCCGTCACCCAGGCTGGCCACCGGACTTTGAAAATCAGTGAGGCGTGTCTCGCCGACGGGAAAATCGTCCACCGAGCCGAGCTTCAGCCATGCGCCGACGGTCGAACTTTTCTTCATCGCCGGTCCAAGCAGGTAGCCGATGAGAGGGATCGCGAGCACAATCCCTACCGCCCCGTTCAGCGCGAGCGATAGTTGAAACAGGAACGTGCGGCGCGAGTGAGCGGCCGCTTTGCCCTCCGGCGGCAGATCGTCGTTACTGGATTCCCCAGGATGCTTGAGAAGGATGCTCATGGTTGTCTCGGATTCGGCGGGCGCTTGCTCGCAAGCCACGCAACAATATCTGTGATCTCCTGTTCGGTCATCGCGCGAGCGCCCGCACCGGTCAGGCACGAGCGCCAATCGGGCATGCCTTGTTGGGGCTCTCCGGCGATGATGATACTGCGCAGCCCCTGATTGCTGATGAGCGAGAGATAGGCGGGGTCGGTGAGAGAATCCGCCCGATGGCACCGCGAGCAGAATGTGGCGAAAGACTTCTGGCCTTGCGCCGGGTCGCCGGTCGCTGTATTCGTATAGGAAGGCAAAGTCTGCCCCTGGAGTTCGCCGGCGTTTCCCCAGGCAGTAACGATGCCCTGCGCCAGTATGTCGATTTGCTGAGGAGTCAACATTCCTCCCGCGGCGGTGGCGAACGGCGGCATCATGGTGCCGGGGACGCCGCCGGCGGTGACCCGCTGAATGTTAGCCACGCCCGCGGCCGCCACATAGACGGGATTCGCCAGCGAGATCGCCGCCCCGAGTTTTCCTTCAGCGCCGTGGCAGGCCGCGCAATTTTGAGAGTAGAGTGTGGCGAAAACCAACACCTGATCGGGACGCGGGACCTCAGGCCCCGGTTTCGGCACACCGGGCGCGGTTCCGCACGCGGTGAAAACAAGCACCAGAGCGCAGGCGAACAGCGGCCGAAGCGTGGAGTGAGAACTCATTGTTTGAAGTCCGGAGGTGTGTCGCCATGGAGACCTGCGCGAACGGAAAAAGGCAGCGCGCGAAACTGCGGCGTACGCACCTTGACTTGCAGATTGACGACGAACCCACACACCAGTCCGAACGCAATCTGCGAAATGAAGAACCAGAACCATTCGATACGCTGGTTGAGAATTGGACTGACGACACCGATCGCCGAGTAAAGAATCCCGGTGAACAGCAGCGGCGCGACTAAACCCGCGGTGAGTATCGGAAATTTTGGAAACATCGGCAGCATCGCGCCATAAAGCAGGCCCACCAGCAGAGAAGTGGTGCCGTGGATCACCAGAGCGGCGAGTAACCCCTGCAGATGGAACTCGCTGAGAAACGCGTTGCTGGCCCCCGCCCAACTGAGAAAGCCGCCGGCCGCCAGCAGATTCATCGCATACCAGATGCTGTGATAACGGAGCAGGCTAAAGATCGCGGCTGGCACCGTCATCGCGATGCCGCCGGCGATGCCGCCCTTTACCCCCGAGGTGATCTGAAAGGTCTCGACCGGGATGATTTTCCGGACGCCTACATCCACTTTTCCGGACACGGCGCGGGGGCTGCTGACGGGAACCGCGGCCGCGCGGACCACTACTTCTTCATGCGCCTCGTGCGGAAGAACCTGGAAGAACCAGCCCACTGCGCCTGCGACGCCTAGCACGGTCCCCAAGATGGCGAGCGCGATATTGGTCACCATTCCGGCGAAGATGAGAGTGATCCCCAGCGCCATCACCATGGGCCATGCGGTCGGCGAAGGAAGCTTCAGATGATCGTCATGCATTCTCATCACCTGCCTAACACGTAGACTACGAGGAACACCACCACCCAGACAGCGTCGACGAAGTGCCAATAGAGCGAAAGAACGTTCAGCTTCGCGGCGTGCATGTGAGTCATGCTCCCGTTCAGCGAGAAAATGAGAGCCAGCGAAAGCATCAGCAGACCAATCACAACGTGCGAGGCGTGGAGCCCCACCAGGGAGTAGAAAGTGGTGCCGAATAGATTCGTCCTGATGGTGAGGCCGTGCCGGTAAATGAGGTCATTCCACTCCATCGCGGTGCCAGCGAGAAAGATCGCTCCCAGCAGAACGGTGCCGGCAAGCCAGAGTGAACAGAGGGCTCGCTTGCTTCGTTCGAGATTCACGACCGCCAGGTGTACGGTGAAGCTGCTGGAGAGCAGGCAGATCGTGGTGAGGACGGGAAGTTCAAGAACGTCGTGCGGAGTGGGGCCCGAGATACTCTTCCCGATGTAGTAGATATAGGCGACGACGAAGATGATAAAAATCGCGGCCTCGGCGCAGATGAGGCACGCCATGCCAACGACGCCTCGGGAAGGAAGAACCCAGGGCTCCACAGGGACGTCGGAGATGAACACGGCTTCGCTCATGAACAACTCTCCTTTCTAAAACTCATAGTTGCTATCCGGATCTTCGGGATGTTTGAGATCCCATAAAGGACGGCGGCTCCGGATGGTGGGAATCGTCTCGAAATTGTAGTCCGGCGGCGGCGAACTCGTGGCCCATTCCAAAGTCCACGCGTCCCACGGGTCGGCGCCCGCGATCGGACCTTTGAAATATGCGCGGATCATGTTGTAGACAAACAGCAGCGTTCCGATGGTCTGGAAGATCGCGCCGCTCGATACAATCACGTTCCAGATCATCCACCCGCGGTCGGCTTCATAAGTGTAGACGCGGCGCGGCATCCCGAGTATGCCGGGGACGTGCATGAAGTCGAAAGTGAGATGGAAGCCGATCAGAAACAACCAGAAATGCCACTTACCGATCTTTTCGCTGAGCATGCGGCCGCTCATCTTCGGATACCAGTAGTAGAACGCGGAGAAGATCATGAACAGGATCGCCCCCACGAGCACATAGTGAAAGTGCGCCACGACAAAATACGAGCCCGACAATTGCCAGTCCAGCGGAGAAACGGAAAGCATGATGCCCGTGAGACCCGCGATCAGGAACTGGAATAGAAATCCAACCGCAAACATCATGGCGACGGTGAAGTGAATTCGCCCGCCCCACAGCGTCGCGAGCCAGTTGAATATCTTGATGCCTGTGGGGACGGCGATCACCATGGTCGCCAGGGTAAAGAAGGTGTTCGCCCCCGCCCCCAAACCCACCGTGAACATATGATGCGCCCAAACGCTGAGGCTGATGAAGCCGATGCCCACGGACGCCGCAACCATGGCGGGGTAGCCAAAAATAGCCTTCCGTGAGAAGACCGGGATAATCTCGTTGGCGAACGCGAATGCGGGCAGGACCAGAACATAAACTTCGGGATGACCGAAGATCCAGAAAAAATGCATCCACAGAACGGCCGAGCCGCCGGCCTGCGTATCGAAGAAGTGCGCGCCCGCGTAACGGTCGAGCATCAGCATGATCTGCGCGGCTGTAAGAGGGCTCACAATGATGAGCGCTAAACCCGAAGTAACGATATAGAGCCAGACCAGAAGCGGTAGCCGGCTCATCTTCATGCCGGGGCAGCGCATGCAGATGGCGGTGGCGATGATGTTCAGCGCCGTGCCCACCGAGCCAACGCCGCTGAGCAGCACGGCCAGCGTCCAATAGTCCGTGCTGTGTCCAGGTGAGAAGACGCGGGAAGTGAGCGGCGCGTAGGCGAACCAGCCAACATCGGGCGCATTGCCCGCGCCATACAAGCCGTCCCCCCCGAGGAAACTGAAGTAAAGCAGCAGACCGCCGAAAGCCGAAATCCAGAAGCTGAATGCGTTCAGCCGAGGAAAGGCCATGTCGCGCGCGCCGATCATGAGCGGGATGAGGTAGTTGCCGAAACCAAAAAGAATCGGCATCCCGACAAAGAAGACCATCGTGGTGCCGTGCATGGTGAACAGACGGTTGAACACCTGGGGCGAAACGAAGGTGTTGTTCGGGATGGCGAGTTGAACGCGCATCAGCAGGGCTTCCACGCCGGCGATCACCAGGAAGAGCAAAGCATAGCCGATATACATGAGGCCGATCTTCTTGTGATCAACCGTGGTTACCCAGCCGTGCAGAACCTCAAGCCAGGGATGGCGCGGCTCGGTTGGCGTTGACTGGTTGAGTATTTCAATCTCTGGAGTTTGCGTCGCCATTGAGTTCCTTTCTCCGTCGCCTCATTTCAGCGTGGTCAGGTAAGCGGCGACCGCGTCGAGATCGTGGGCGTTCAGGTGCATCTCGGGCATCAGTGCTCCGGGCTTGAAATGCGCGGGGTTATCCACAAAGGCGCGCAGATTCGCCGCCGTGTTGGGCACCGATCCGGAAGCGATCGTGTCGCGGCCTCCCACATGCGTCAGGTCCGGACCAAACCTCCCGGCGGCGGTGGTTCCCGCGACGGTGTGGCAACTGATGCAGGCGTTCCGCAGAAACACCGCCTGGCCTTCGGCGGCAGCCGGATCCTGTGCTGCGGGTTGAAGCTGGTGCGCGACCCACGCGGCGAATTGGGCTGGACGATCGGCATAGACGCGAATCAACATTTTGGCGTGCTGCGTACCGCAATACTGACCGCATTGCCCCAGGAACAAGCCGGGTTCCAGCGGATCAATCCACATGGTGTTGATTTTGTTCGGGATCAGATCCATCTTGCCGGCAAGACGTGGGACCCAGAAACTGTGATCCGTATCGGCCGACGACATCGTGAGGTAGGACGGTATCGGGTGCGCCGCATCGCCAGTGGGGATGTGCAGCTCGTTGGCCGTCACGACGCCGAGCTTCGGGTAGCGATACTCCCACCAGAACTGGTGGCCGATCACCGTGATATCGAGTGCGTCGGAGGGCTTGGGCGCATTCTCTGTCGAGAAAATAATGCGAGCCGTGGCCAGGAAGAGCATCACCACGATCAGGACCGGAATGACCGTCCAAGAGAGTTCGATTTGATTGCTGCCGTAGATCTGAGCGGGTTCCTGCGGATCGCTTGTGGCCGAGGCGCGATTCCGAAAGCGGATGAGAGCGTACAGAAGCAAACCGGAGACGACGAGGAAAATGCACGAGGTGATGCCCAGCACCAGCAATGAAAGATGGAAGATGGCATGTGCCGGAGTGGCTGCCGGGGCGAAGATATTGGTAACCTGCGACACAACCCTCCGGACGAAACTTAGTGCATCCGCTTCCTGGCGTCTGCGTCCCGCACCTGCGAGAGTTCGCTTGAGCGCAGGATACCACCGCCCGAAGTGGCGCCTGTAGAACTTGGGTGCGGAGATGAGAGCGAGCCTCGCTAGCGGGTATCGCCTCTGTGCAAATCGAACAAGTCTGGTGAATCGACAGAAGGATTTGGTCGGGGCGGGGCGATTTGAACGCCCGACCCCTGCGCCCAAGGGAGCCTCGTAGCTTCTAAAGGCTCCATCGTTTATGACTGATTTCTAATATTTACAACAACTTGGGGAATCTGCTTTTCGCTCAAGAGCAACCCAAGTGGCTTCAACAGGTCGAGTTTTGGCACAGTTCTGACACAGTCAAAACCTACGGGGAACGTGGTGGCGGATGACTCGCTACCGGGATGTAACAGGTTGTGTCGCCGCATGGTCACCTATAATGAAAACCAGATAAAATACAGACATGGAAGTTGACTGGTCACGCTGCCCACTTGTCGAGGTGATCCCTGGAAAGGTAAGCGGCCTCCCGCTAATCAAGGGAACTCGCGTGCAGGCGGACACGATCCGCGAATCGGCGGAATTGGGCGAGGCACCGGAAGAGATCGCCTACAACTATGATCTGAAGCTGGATGACGTGCTCCGTTTGTTGGCGTATGCTGAAGAGCACCAAGTAGCTCCCGCCTCTTGAAGATTCTGTTAGATCAGAACGTGCCGCGGCCGCTTGTGCCATTTCTAGGAGTTCATCAAGTTACGCGCGCCTCCGAACTTGGCTGGTCAGAACTGAAGAATGGAGCATTACTAACTGCCGCCGAAAGAGCGGGCTTCGATGTGCTTCTTTCCGGCGACAAGACGATCCAGCACGACGAGCAAAACATGGCCGGTCGAAAAATTGCCCTTGTGTACATGTCCGACAATCACTGGCCGCTGGTGAAGGATCACGTCGCCGCCATCGTAGAAGCCCTTGATGGGGCGCTGCCCATTATGGAGTGGACCCCAAAACTGAGACAACTGGTTAACCCCTGAAATCATTAAAAGGGGAAAATCGGAAATGAAGTTGAGAAGGAAGTTCAGCAAGGAGTTCAAGCAGGCAGCGATCCGGCAGATGACCGCCGGAAAGAGCGCGGCGGAGGTGGCCCGGGCGTTAGAGGTTCATCCGAGCGATCTGTACCGGTGGCGGCGCGAACTGGACGAGTACGGAGCGCAGGCCTTCACGCCTGTAGGCAGCAGCATCTGTGGGTCATAGCTGCGCTGCTCGATGAGGCCACTGCCGTAGGTGAAGTATTCGATTTGGCCATTCGGCGAGTATGCTTGAGCAGGATTTGCGTTCATGGTGGTGTAGGCGGTTGTGGGCCCCTGGACAAGCGAGAGACTGGCCCCGCACCTCCAAGTCGAGTTCCAGGATTTATCACGACCTTGCTCGCGGCCGAACTGAGCTGCGGGCCTCCGGGAGCAGGCATACTGACGTGCTCGATCTGACGAGGAAATCTCATCCTCAAAATCGACTACACTCGGATTCCGAGCGATCACTACAATCCGCGCAAACTATTGATTCTATTGGTCGGGGCGGGGCGATTTGAACGCCCGACCCCCTGCGCCCAAGGCAGGTGCGCTACCAGGCTGCGCTACGCCCCGACATTTGGTGCTCTTCTGATTCTAAACCACTTCTATGCGTTAAGATACTGCCCGGCATGCCCCAATCGGTCCAAAAACGCCCCGACCGTGGCAAAACCGTGACAAAACCCCATCAGTTGGGCCTCTCCGTGTCAAAACCCGGCCAGCTGGCTAAGTATGATCGTGCCACGTGCGGGGATACTCATTCCCCTGGCAAGGTGGCCGGGCTTTTTCTGGCTTGTGGCCGCCGGTTTCATGATGCCAAAACAGCTTGCGACGCCCTAATAACGCTTTTACCGTTATGAATAGCTTTTGGTTTGCCACCCGGCAACAAGTTTCGTGCAGGAAATACGGCGCTGTCGGAACATGGACGGGAGTTGAAGATGGGCCGGATCGCATCTGGCCATCGTGTGGCCAAAACTCCCCTGGAGTTGAGGACGATATCAACGCATAACGCGCAGAACGAGTTTGTTAAGGAGAATGCTCGCGGCTATATTCACGATGAGTGCCGAGCAAATTTCGTCATGACCGCGCAGACCAGGAGCGCTCGAAGCGGCGGAATCGGTTTTCACGCTTACGAGCCTTCTCTTCCTATAACCGGACGAGGTTGCCGCTGATTGAGCCGCTCAATGCACTGAAACGAAAGAGCCCGAGTGGTGCAGCCGCAGGCCTCCCACTAACTGGGTGTGAGCGAATCGAGGCAGATCAGGATCGTCCCGTCCGGGCGCTCTTCAAAATGAACCCTCCCCGCTTCCACCCATTGGTATATCACGCGCTCGGTCACTCGGGCGCAGCTTGCCGCCAAACCTGCCGGGAGCATGGATACTTCGTGCCCGCAGCGCCGGCAGAACCCCGGCTTGAACGGTAATTCACCCATCAAGACCGATACCTCGCGCTTCTCCACGATGAGGGTGATGCGTCGCTTGATCCTCACTGGCCCGAGTATGGCAGGGCTTGCGCCCAGTTGTCATTCAGAGCCGTCTCAAGGTTTATGATTTCTTATCAATGACAAACAACTAATTCAGAATCTGTCAGTTAGAGGTCAAGGCCGCGTATTCCTGCCGGGCCTGCTGAAGCACCGGCACGTTCGCGTCGGCATCCTTCCACAGATCCAGAAAGCGCTCGTAAGCCGCCCGGCTTTCGCTCCGCTTCCCTTGCATGCTGTAGGCCCGCGCCAGCCCCAGGAAGCCCAACGGATACATGGGCGAAACCGGATCAATTCCGGGGTTTTCGGTGATCGCCCGGTACTCTATTACGGCCCGCTCCGGCAACCCGGCGTCCAGAAAAGCACGGCCGCGCACGAATGGAATAATGTAGTCTTTGAGTTCGTACACCTGCGCCGGTTCCATCAGCTTCACCGCCTCGGGGGCTTTGTGCTGATAGACAGCCAGTGCTGCCTCTACCAAAGGAAGATCCACCTTATCTCTCAGCACGCTGTGCCGCGGGTCGCCCTTCAATATGCCGATCACCCGCTGGGCGTAAGAAGCGTTCCCGGCTAGCGCTGCGGCAACTCCGGATTGAGTGGCTACCTCAACGTCCTGATCGGGCGGGATTTTTTCGGCTTCCGCCCGAGCCTCCGGCAGGAAGCCGGCGAACAGGTCCACCTGTTCCTCGTCCATAAATATTTCGATCGGAAAGTCTTCCTTATTCTGGCGCCGGGACGCTTCCACCGCCTCGCGAAACATCTCACGCGCGAGCTGGATTCGGCCCCCGGCCGCCGCCGCATAGCCCTCGTTCTCCAGGGTCGCATCCTCGGAGCCCTTTCCCTTGTCCCACGCTACCTGCGTAGCCATCGATCGCGCGTCTTTTTGTCCATACGCGATTTGAAACAGAATGCTATGCAGGCCCCATCCGTCCAGGCCCTGCGCCAGCGCGTTGCGGCAAGTGGCTTTCGCTTCTTCGTAGAGATTCGCTTTCTTTTGCGCTCTCGCTAGTGCAGTTTGAACATCGATGGATCCCGGATTCAGTTTGGAGGCCTCCAGCGCCGTCGCGACCGACTCCGGATAACGGCCCATGACAATATAGAGGTTCGCGAGCTCCCCCCGCGGTCTCAAGTCGTGGGGATAGAGGCTGGCCCACACCTTGGCAGTGTCGGCCGCCCGCTCCAGGTCGCCTTGTGCGACCCAGAAGTACCTCAAGGCAATCCGGAGTTTCTCCTTTTCGCTCACCTCGCCGCTAAGCGCGTAAGCTTTTGCCGCGTCTTCATCGGCCCGTTTGAACTCCCCGGCGTTGTAGAGAATTGAGCTGCGGGCTGCGTATGCCGAGGCGAACTTTGGGTCCAGTTCGATCGCGTGGGTGAGAAGGGGAAGTGTTTTCTCCAGGCTACCTACCTTATAAGAAGCCTGTGCCTGAGAATAGGCTACCAGCGCGTCGAATGACTTCGTCGTCATCTGCTGGAGGGGAACATCAAACTGCTTGATGGAAAGGGGGGATTCCCCAAGTTGACGCCGGATCTGCTCCGTCATATGGTCCAACCCGGATAGAACTTTCTCCTTCGTCGCCGCCTCGGATTTCTCCCGCGTTATCGCCGTTCCCGTCCCACAATTCAGCGCATCCAGGGTCATCAGGAAGTGCGAACCCACGCTCACAATCTCCCCGGCGATCACCGCTTGCCCGTTGTTGCGGGCGCACACTTCCTGGGCGACTGCCTCGGTTAGGCTTTCGGATGGCTGACGCCCCATCAACTGCAATGTTTTCAATACCGTGGAGTGAGATAAAACGCCCAGTTGCGGCGACTGCGCCAGTTTGATCTCCACCGCGTTCCTCAGCGTCAAATCGAAGGCTGGGTCGTTCCCGCGATTCACGAAATCCGCTACCACTATGGTTTGGTAGCCGTTTGAGGCGGGCCGGTGGGCTACGCGATAGGTGATGGCGCCGACCGCCCCCACCAGGACCAAAGTGGCCACGCCCCACAAGACGAGGCGCCGGTTTGCCACGGGAGATCTCCCCAAGGGACCATCGAAATACTCTTCAATAACAGCCGTCGTCTGCGTGTGCGATGCGTGCAGCAGTGCCGGAGTCACTTGGGCCTCGACGGCAGCGGCGAACTGATACCCGCGCCCCGGGATCGTCAGGATATAGCGCTTATCCTTGGTCTCCGCCAGGGCCTTTCTCAACAGGAACACACTTTGCGTGAGGTTCCCTTCTTCCACGATGCTGTCCGGCCAGACGGCGCTCAACAACTCTTCCTTGGTGAGTACACGCCCTGGGTTGCGGGCCATATAAAGGAGCAGATCGAACGCCTTGGACGTCAACGGAACGGTTTGCTCGTTGAGGGTCAAACAGCGCGAAGCCGGCTGTATCTGAAAGTCCCCAAAACGCAAGAGTTGGCGTTCTGTTGCGCTCATTGTTTGCGTCTCAATCCCCGCGAAAGCTCCAGAAGCATAACACATTACGTCTCCACTTTCGGGCACCGGCTCTCTAAGTTACTGATTTCAAATGATTGAGAACGAATTGAGAACTCTTGAGGCCGATTGAGGACTTCAAATCGGCCCCGGACGTTTGATGGAGAACGGAAGTCAGCGGAAACTTCGCTGAACGGAAGGAAAAGGATAACTGAAATGAAACGAATCTTATCGATGTTAGGAAGTCCAGCGGTGGCCGCCGGCGTAATCGTAGTCGCTGCCATGGCCACTCCCGCGCAAGCCGCCGTACTTCAGGTGAGCGGGAGCGCCCCTTACCTGTGCGCCGCGGTCTATAACAACGACACCTACAACGGATCGGTTGTCTACGCACATTCCTGCTCCGAGTCACCGAACCAGCAGTGGACCTTCATCAGCGGGCAAATTACAGGAATTGGCTCGGCCAACCTGATCCCAAGGTGCCTCGACGCGGGCAGCAGCAATCCAGCCCCTGGAACCGTGGTCGTCATGAATCAATGCAACGGCTCTCTGAGCCAGCAATGGCTTGTCGATGGCTATGTTGTTTCTGCCCCGCAATCCCAGTGCCTGGACAGCGCCGGGCCATCGTTCGAAGGTGGTACCGAGCTGATTATCAACAATTGCAACGGAAGTGCGAGCCAGAACTGGATTGTCCGGGGTTTGGCGCTCCAGGCAAACACGGGCGCGCTCAGCATGTGCGCCAACGTGAAGGGCAACAATACCGCCAGCGGCACACCCGTGGTGGACTATTACTGCATCCTAACCTTTAACGAATTGTGGGACTACCAGAACGGTCTCCTGTATGGCCTGGGTACGGATGGCACAACCACCAACTGTCTCACGGGGGGCTCCGTCGCGGGAAGCCTGGTCACCTTGCAGACATGCACTCCAAACAATCCGAACCAGATGTGGTGGTTTGACGGTAATGACTCCGAAGCAAATCCCCCATACCCTTGGACCCTCGTCCGAGGGTGGTACAGCGGTCTGTGCCTGAATAGTTCCAGCGGGTCCCCCAACACCCAGTTGATCGTCAGCAACTGCACGCCCACGGCAAGCCAATCCTGGGCAGTGGAATAGCCGAGCCGCGACTGTCAAAGAGCTTATTAGATTCACCAAAAGAAAGGAACAATTGAAATGAAGACCATATTACGAATGCTATGGGCTTTGCCCCTGCTTTTACTGGCCGCCGCCGCCGTCGCGCCCGTCGAGGCCTTCACTCTCCAGCCTGGTGGAAACGCCCCCTACCTGTGCGCCACTACTACTAACGCCACCACGGGCAACGGAACTCCTGTGGTGCTCCAAGACTGCTCCGGCTATCCCAACCAACAATGGAACTGGGTGAACGGACAGATTCAAGGACCTACGGTCAATGGAACCGAGTGCCTGGATAATCTGTTTGGCAGTGATGCCAACCGGTTCCAGCCGGTGTACATGAACCCGTGCAGCGGCTCCGAAAGCCAACAGTGGAGTCTCGGGGGTTCCGGCCCCGTTATCGGTTTGGTGCTTTCCGTTTCACAATGCCTGGATAGCGTGGGCGGGCCCAACGTAGGAGGGTTCACACAGCTTGTCGTCAACACTTGCCTTGAGTCACCCCCCAGCCAAAATTGGACTCTGGAAAGGCTGGAGCTCTCGCTGGAAGAGGTCTACCCTTACCAGTGTATTTCCCTTGAGGGAGGGGGTATTACAAGCGGAACGAACGCAATCGTCACCTCCTGCAATGATTCGCCGTCGCAACGCTGGGCCCTTCAAAACAACAAACTAATGGGACTCGGAACGTGGAATGGGAACTCAATGTGTCTTGAGCCGGCGGGGAGCTACGTAACACTGGGAAATTGTACCCCCCAATGGAACGCGGGAATAGCATATCTACCAGTTTTGCCGGTGATCGTCGACACGACCACTTACGTGTTCTGCCTGGACGCCTCGGGGCCCCCGGCTCCTGGTGGCGGGACATACCTCGTGCTCAACGACTGCAACCTCTCCGGTTCGGCGACCCAGAATTGGGCCTTGCGCTAGCTTCTAAGGAACTCACGCCGCACGGATGTGCATCTCTTGTGGAAACAGGAACCTGATGTCCACCCCATTCTTCGCGTTTGCGTTTAAGGCAACTGGGCCCGCGCGAAGAGCTCTTTCTCCAACGTCGTGGGTTCTAACACCGGCAAGAAACTGCTTTCAAGCAGAATGCATCTTGCCTGGCCCAGTCGCAGTAGCGCCAAGGCCTAACGTTATTTACCCGAAAGACGTTCCAAATCCCGTACATCCACTCGGTAGTTCTCGCCAGCTACCTCAGCGGCATTGGCCAAGGCTTGCTGGGCGCGCGCCTCCAGTTCGCCTGCCTCTTTCTTGCGATGGATCTTGCGAAGCACGCA
>Ga0182030_10017152_pt1 | contig 14001 bp, 9 predicted proteins | sample 812S3MmetaG_FD_121299 | JGI IMG/M metagenome (GOLD analysis project Ga0182030, IMG submission 121299) | Permafrost microbial communities from Stordalen Mire, Sweden - 812S3M metaG (Illumina Assembly) | ecosystem: Environmental > Terrestrial > Soil > Wetlands > Permafrost | place: Sweden...
CTGGTCGGCGTACTGGCGCTACCACCTCACCCACCAGCGCGAGCGGGTACACGCAGCCCGCTATGCCGCCGGTGTCATCCCCCAAGCGGCGTGATCACTCCCTCCAGGGGAGCCACACCCATTTCAATTTCCTGTCCGACGGCGAGCTTCTGTGTCGCGGTGGACAACCAGGCATACGCTTTCATCTACAACGGCAGCTCGTGGTCGTCTCCCGAGGAGATCGACCCGGGGAACCAGCTGTTCTCCGTCTCCTGCCCGACGGCGAGCTTCTGTGTCGCGGTGGATAACTGGGGCAACGTCCTGACCTACAATGGCAGCTCGTGGTCGGCGCCCGACCAGCTATCGGGCGGTGGCTTTTTCTCCGTTTCGTGCCCGTCGACGAGCTTCTGCACCGCTATGGGCTACAACGGCGACGTCCTCACCTACAACGGCACGTCGTGGTCGTCTTCCGACGAGATCGATTCGAGCGGGGGTGCCCTGAGCTCGGTCTCTATCTCCTGCGCGTCGTCGAGTTTCTGCGCCGTAGTAGACGGGGACGGCAACGCCCTCACCTACAACGGCAGCTCGTGGTCGTCACTCGACCACATCGACGCGAGCGGGAGCCTGGACTCCGTCTCGTGCCCGTCGGCGAGCTTCTGCGCCGCGGTCGACAGTGGCAGTAACGCCTTCATCTACAACGGCAGCTCGTGGTCTTCAGCAGACAGCATTGACGCGGGGGGCATCCTGTCGTCCGTCTCGTGCTGGGCGGCAAGCTCCTGTGTCGCGGTGGCGCAGCTCGGTAAGGCCTTCATCTACAGCGGCAGCTCATGGTCGTCACCCAAGAGCTTTGACGCGGGGGACAGCCCGTCCTCCGTCTCGTGCCCGTCCGCGAGCTTCTGCGCCGCGGTGGACTACGAGGGCAACGCCCTCACCTACAACGGCAGCTCGTGGTCGTCGCCAGACGAGATCGACCCGAGTGCGGGCAGCGTGGTGTCTGTCTCGTGCGCGTCGGCGAGCTTCTGCGCCGCGGTGGACGACTCTGGCAACGTCCTCACCTACAACGGCAGCTCGTGGTCTGAGCCCGACAAGATCGACGGAAACCAGTCGCTGCAGTCCGTCTCCTGCCCAACGGCGAGCTTCTGCGCCGCGGTGGACGGCAATGGCAACTTCCTCACCTACAACGGCAGCTCGTGGTCGTCGCCAGACGAGATCGACCCGAGTGCGAACGGGGTGGAGTCCATCTCGTGCGCGTCGGCGAGCTTCTGCGCCGCGGTGGACTACCAGGGCAACGTCCTCACCTACAACGGCAGCTCCTGGTCTGAGCCCTACGGAATCGGACTAAGCGGTGGCTTTGTCGTCGACGTCTCGTGCCCCACGGCGAGCTTCTGCGCCGCTGTTGACGGCAGCGGCAACGTCCTAACCTACAACGGCAGCTCGTGGTCGTCACCGGACCGCATCGACCCGGGGAACGAGCTGACCCGCGTTTCCTGCTCGTCGGCGAGCTTCTGCGCAGCTGTGGACATGAACGGCAACGCATTCACTTACAACGGCAGCTCGTGGTCTGAGCCCGACAAGATCGACGGAAACCAGTGGCTGTATTCCGTCTCCTGTCCGACGGCGAGTTTCTGCGTCGCGCTGGATAGCTGGGGCAACGTCCTGACCTATAACGGCACCTCATGGTCTCCGCCTGAAAGCCTCGGCGCGAACTCCGTTTCCTGCCCGAATGCCAGCTTCTGCGCCGCAGTGGACCCTTCTGACGCGTACCTTTACAGGGCTACCGTCACCCTTACCCAGGTCAGTCCGACCTCGGCGAGCGTCGCCGACGGTGCGGGCTACAGCGGCCAGCTCACCGTGACTAACGGCGTCGGGACAGTCAGCTACACCGAGACCAGCTCAACGGACTCGGGTGACGTCGTTGTCAACTCGACCGGGGCGATCAGCGCTTCCGCCTCGCTCGCACCAGGCACCTACACCGTTGGTGGAGGCGACAGCGACACCAACGGTGACACTGGCACGTGGAGCTTCGCCCTCACGGTCAACTCCGCTGTGGTCACGCCGCCGCCGTCTGGCGGTTCTCCTCCCTCATCGTCTTCGCCCCCTTCACCTCCCTCGGGGGCGACCAGCTCGCAGAACTGCTCCTCGTCGAGTTCGTCGGGGACCTGCAGCGTCACCAATGACGGCACGACGGTGACCGCCAACGAGGAGGGAGCAGTGACGGTGTCCCAGTACGGGAGCGATCCGGTGGGCAGCCCGAGCTTCTCCGCACCGGGTGAGTACTTTGACGTGCAGGTCGCCTCTGGGAGCAGCTTCAGCGCTCTCACGATCACCGACTGCAACCTGAACGGCGGCACGGGCCTCGAATGGTGGAACCCCGCTGGCGACGCGGGAGCGGGAGCCTGGGAGCCGGTGTCGCCGGCACCTACCTACACCGCCGGGCCACCGGCGTGCGAGTCGGCGACCATCGACTCGACGAGCAGCCCCAGCCTTTCGCAGTTGACCGGCACGGTCTTTGCCGTGTCGGCCCTGGCCACTGTTCCCGGTGCACCGACCAAGGTGTCGGCCACTGCGGGCAACGCCTCGGCCACGCTCACCTGGACCGCCCCGTCTTCGGACGGTGGAGCTGCCATCACCGGTTATGTCATCAAGCCGTCGCACGGGCCTGCTGTCAAAGTTGGCGACGTGACCAGTGACACCCTTACCGGGCTGACCAACGGGACCGCCTACAGGTTCACGGTCGCGGCGGTCAACTCCGTCGGCACCGGCCCGAGCTCTGCGGTTTCCAACTCGGTCTCCCCCGCCAAGGCGACATCCAAGACCTCCCTCAAGCTGTCTTCGAAGAAGGTGACCTACGGAGACGAGCAGGCCGAGCATCTGTCGGTCACCGTCTCGCCGCAGTACTCCGGCATTACGCCGACCGGGTCGGTCACGATCAAGGTGTCGGCAAGGACGCTGTGCGTGATCAAGCTGAAGTCTGGCAAGGGCTCCTGCATGCTGTCCCCCAAGCGGCTCAACGCGGGCACCTACCATCTTGTTGCCGCCTACGGAGGCAGTGCGAACTTCAAGGGCTCGACTTCGGCCAAGGAGACACTCACCGTCGTCAAGTAATGAACTGTTGACCTGTCGCTGCACGGGTGCCGTCGATCGGTGACAAGAACCCGTGCAGCGCAGGCGACATGGGCATTACATGCATGCGCCTGAGTGCCTAGCCAGAGAACCGACCCGCCTCAAAACGACTACCACCCGGCCCTTACGCCGCCACGTGTGCGAACGTAGGCGCTTGTCCGCCGTCTCTTCCGGCCGGCCCTTGGGCCGCTTTGACTGTATGTCCCTGCCGTCGTCCCGCCGGGCCTCTGGTTGGGTGGGCGCGGTTGTGCTCCCTGTTCGCCCGTGCCCTGGTCTCGCGCCCGGCCGCGCCGCCCGGCTGTCGAACCTCGCCAGAGTGTTTTGACTCTAATAGGTCCCTTTAGCTACTCAGTGAACACGCCGCCGAAATGCGACGTTCCGTTCGCGAACAGATCATCTCGAAACCTATTGTCAACAGTGGTGCCGTGAGATACCCTCTGCTAAACATTTGCAGGCGGCCAGCTCAAGGGGGGCCGCGTCTTACGACCCGGACGCTGATCGTCGCGGAAGAAGCGAGGATCGCATGGCGGCAGGTGCAAGGGTCGGTGCTCTACTGGTTCGTGTCGTGGTTGCCTTGTGCCTCGTCGTCACGGCCTCTGTTGTCTTGACTGTGAGCTATTCGAAGACCGGATCGCGTGCTGCAGCTGCTCCGCAAGAGCCAGCCAGAGCCGGCGGAGCCGCGTCCAGTGGGGGAAGGCGAGCGCCGGACATCGACAAAAGCCTGTCGCTATCCCACCGGTTGTGGGCTGTACGAGCCCTAATGTCGCCGAGAGAGCAGGAGCAACCAGAAGTTCGCTGTCCCGCGCCGCCACCGGCCACCACGGCCGCGCTCGCAGACTCTCGCAGCGCAAAGCACTCCGCGCTACGAGAGTCTGCACTGGTAGCGCACGCGCTTCCTTGTTCAGGCGGACCGAGTATCGCGGAGCAGGGTGGCAGCCCTAACGGCAGCGAACCTTCTACAGTGTGCAACTCGAAGGCCCCGGTCAACTGTGCCACCGGCGAGTTCTGGCACCAGTTCAGCGATTTTAACATCCCGGGGCGCGGTGTAGCGCTCAACTTCACACGGACGTACGTGTCCGGTAACGCCGCCACCAACGGGCCGCTCGGCTACGGCTGGACCGACTCGTACAACTGGTCGCTCAGCTTTGACTCCTTAGGCGATGTGACCGTCAACCAGGAGGACGGCTCAACCGTGGAGTTCACCCCGACCGGTTCTGGGACCTTCACAGCACCACCTCGAGTACTGGCCAGCCTGGTCGAGAACGGTAACGGCACGTCCACCTTCACCCGCTTTTCCACCGGCATCGCTTACAACTTTTCGTCCGCGGGACAGCTGGAGAGCGAAGTTGACCGCAACGGTTACGCCACTACGCTCAACTACACAGGCTCTGAGCTCACCAGCGTCACCGACCCCGCGGGTCGGAGCCTGAGCTTCAGCTACAGCGGGTCGAACATCTCGGAGATCGCCGACCCGATGGGCCACACCGTGACGTTCAGTTACGACTCGAACGGAAACCTCATAAAGACAACGGACGCGGACGGACGCTCCTGGAGCTTTACTTACGACCCGAACCACTTGCTCCTAACAATGACCGACCCGCGGGGAGGGGTTACCGCCAACACTTATGACACCTCTGAGCAGGTGGTTAGCCAGGTCAATGCCGTCGGGCAGACAACTACTTGGTCGTACTCGGGCGACGCGGCGGCACCAACCGGAGGCTCGACTACGATGACCGACCCTGAAGGAAGTGAAACAATCTACGACTACGCCAACCTTGAACTCAGCAGCGTGACCTACGCGGCCGGCACGGCGGCGGCTGCAACTACTTCGTACACCTACGACCCCGCCACTCTCGACATCGCTACGGTCACCGACCCCAACGGCCATGTCACCAGCTACACCTATGACGCCGAGGGTAATGAACTCACAACAACGGACGCGCTCGGCAGCACGACGACCTTCACATATAACAGCTTGAACGAGGTCGCAAGCGAGACGACTCCACTCGGGGACACGACATCTTACTCCTATGATGGCAACGGCAACCTTCTCAGCATGACGGACCCGTTCGGGAATACCTACACCTACAGCTATGGTGACTCCGACCCCGGTGACGTCACGTCCGTTGCCAACCCCGATGGCGACGTTATGACCACGACATACGACTCACAGGGAGACGAGATGTCGGTGTCAACGTCGTCCCGCGCGGGGGTCACGGACACCACTGAGTACGCCTACGACCTCGATAGCGAGCGCACCTGTATGGCATCGCCGAACGCCGTTGCAAAAGTCATCAGCTGTCCAGCAGCGGGGGCGCCTTACGTCATCGGCACAACCAGCTATACCTACGACTCTGTGGGCGAGCTCGTTGCTTCAACTAACGACAACGGACATGCCACGAGTTTCATCTTTGACGCCGACGGCAACCAGACCCAGCAGACGAATCCGGACCGCGACATCACGACCACCACTTACGACCTACTCAACCGACCCGTTACCGTGACCGCCGGCGAGAACGCGGCGTCTCCTTCGATGACGAGTTCGACCTACGATGTACTGGCTGGTGCCGGTGCATGCTCAGCTGCGATCACAGGAGCCACCTACTGCAACGCCACCACGAACGCCAATGGTGGCGTGACAGTCGCGTATTACAACGCTGCCGATGAACTGATAGCTGAGACCTTGCCGGGCGGAAAGATATCTCAGCTCACCTACGACCCAGGTGGTGACGAGACCGCTATGTTGGACGCGGCTGGACGTACCACGACCTATACCCATGACGCCGATAACCGTGTTACAGCTGTGAGCTATTCGGACGGGACAACCCCTGACCTGTCCTATACCTATGACGCCGATGGCAACCGGCTCAGCATGACCGATGGCACCGGTACCACGACCTACACTTACGATGCTGACGGCCGGCTAACGTCGACAACTGATGGTGTCGGGGCCACCGTGTCGTATAGGTACGACGGGGCGGGCAATGTCACGAGTCTGACCTACCCGACCGGGCGCGTAGTGACTCAAACATATGACAATGCCGGACTGATGGTCTCGACGGCCGACGGTAGTGGCAACACGACGAACTTCGCCTATGACGCCGACGGCAACCTAGTTAGTACTGTCTATCCTAACGGCGACACTGTCGAGTCCACCTACGACCTGACGGACGCCCTCATTGGAACAGGGGTAGTGCCAACGTCGTCACCAAGCAGCCCGCTCGCCATGATTACCTACTCGAGGGATCTCTCCGGCCTGATAACCCAGGAGTCTGATAGCGGCGCGCTTTCTGGCATAACAGCGTACTCGTACAACGCCCAACAACAACTGACCAGTGCTGGTAGCGGCGTCTATGGTTACGACGCGACCGGAGACCTGACGGCAGTGCCAGGCGGCACACAAACCTTTAACTCCGGCGAAGAGCTGACCGCTTCGAACGTAAATCGGGTGACTACCAGCTACACGTACGACGCGGTGGGCGAGCGTACGGGGGCAACCTCTCTGGGCTCGGTCACGACCTACGGGTACGACCAAGCGGGAGAGCTGACGTCTTATTCGGCAACACAGAGTACGACTTCGCCCCCAGCCGTCACGAGCGTCTCCCCTCCAAGCGGGCCTTCGAGCGGCGCTACCGCGGTGACCATAACCGGCTCGGGTTTCAGCGGAGCTATCGCTGTGGACTTCGGTGCCGCTGCCGCCGCGAGCTTCCAGGTCAACTCGGCAACGTCCATCACGGCGGAATCATCTGCCGGGACAGGTACCGTCGACGTGACAGTTACCACCCCCGGTGGCACAAGTGCGTTGGTTTCCGGCGATGAGTTCACCTACGCCAGCAGCGGCGGTGGCGCCCCACCACCTCCACCTCCGACCACGACGACCACGACCACCCCGATAACCGCCAGCCCTTCCCCGACTTCCACTGCCATATCTGTGAGCCCTGGGTCTGTGAGGCAAGGGCAATCGGTGACCTACAGGGTGACGGTGGCTTCTGCTGCTGGCACGCCCACTGGGACTGTCGCTTTTACCTCAGGTTCGACGGACCTTTGCACAGCCACCTTGTCGGCTGGTACGAGCCTCTGCTCAGCCACGAATGCCCCGGTCGGCGCTGACACCATCACCGGCACCTACCCGGGGGATGCCGGCCACGCGGGGTCATCGGGCACGACCGCATTGTCCGTTACGTCCACGAAGCCGGCCCACGGTCCGCTGGGTTATTGGTTGGTGACCTCAGGTGGAAGTGTCTACTCCTTCGATGCACCGCGTTACGGGTCGCCGGGCGGCAAGGCCTCCGGCAGTTCAACGGTGGGGATAGCTGCGAACCAAGGCGTTGGCTACTGGCTGGTCAGTTCGAACGGAGCCGTAACCGCCTTTGGCACGCGTTCTTATGGTTCCGCGAATAGGAAGAAGTTCCGAAGTTCTATAACCGGCATCGCTGCAGCCCCGACGGGCAAGGGCTACTGGTTGGTGTCCTCCACAGGCCAGGTGCTGCCGTTCGGTGATGCCAAAAACTACGGATCGGCTACGGCGAAGCTGTTGAGGGGGACAGTCTTAGGTGTATCCGCTACCGCCAGCGGCAAGGGGTATTGGCTGATCACTTCGAGGGGTCAGGTGCTGCCATTCGGTGATGCCAAAAACTATGGATCGGTGAAGCCCGGAACGCTGAACGGTGTCGTAGCTGGCATTGCTGTGACGACCACGGGCAAGGGCTACTGGTTGGCGTCCTCGAAGGGCCAGGTTATGGCATTCGGTGATGCCAAGAACTACGGGACCTTGAGTCCGAAGCTCCTGCATGGCGTGATTGTGGCCATAACGACAGACGTTGCAGCTGGTGGTTACTGGCTTGCGGCCTCAGACGGTAGCGTGTTTGCCTTCCACGCTCCGTTGTTAGGCTCAGTGAAGAAGCTCGGCTCAGGAAGCACACGGGTCGTGGGGATGGCTAGTTTCGATGGCACGCTGGTGGCCGGTGCAAACCAGCGCTACCGAGATTCTCTGCGCGCATTCTCTTCGGCAGACCCGTCCGCGATGTATACCTACAACGGCGACGGCCTTAGGATGACGGAGACAATCGCGACCACGACAGAGCGGTTTCTATGGGACACCGTCGCTTCCACTCCTGAACTTCTGGCGGACAGCTCCTCAACCTATGTTTATGGGCCGGACGGTTCACCGATTGAGCAAATCACGAGCGGCGGTACGGTTGACTACTACTTCCACGACGTTCTTGGTAGTACGAGGCTCTTGTTGGCTAGCTCAGGTGCAGTTGACGAAACCCTTAGTTACGGGGCTTACGGCTTGACGACGTCGCAGAGCGGCACAGCCACAACACCCTTCGAATATGCGGGTAGCTACAAGGACGCTGTGTCAGGCCTCTATTATCTCATTCACCGGTATTACGATGCTATTAGTGGCCAATTCCTGACAATCGATCTAGATGTGGCGGCTTCTGGTCAGCCTTACTCTTACACTAACGATAATCCGACAAACTACCTTGACCCGAACGGCAATCTCGCATACGTGAAGGACCTAGAGCACGTTGGTATTGGCCTCGGAATAGTTGGTCTTTTAGCGGCCGCTTGCCTTGCAACGGCGGGGGGCGCCTGCGTTGCGTATATAGCTGCCGTGGCCGGTGTATCTAGCTCTAGCGTCGCGGTCATTATTGGCGGAGTCGCAACAGATAGTGTCGTCATGGGAATAGTCATTGACGCAGGTGTGCTAGCGGGGACATGCTACGACGCTGGTGTTGTTTCCAAGCAGTGCCTGGAGGCGAGTGGCCAGCTCGTCATTGATGTTGGAACCGCGCGTGCAGACAAGCTATTCGGACTTGTGGGCGGGGCGGGCAGCCTTGTGTATGGATACTTTACTCAGGGCGGGACCTTTGTTGATCTCAGCGGGCCAGGGCAACGGTTATGCGCGCAACCGGGAGGCCCACAGGTGCAGTCAGCTCTTGGCTCGCAGGTTCTTCAAAATGCAGCAGGCAGCCGGTACCTACAGTGATCTGGTATTGCTCTGCAGTAGAGCACTATGACGATGATGTACCAGCAAACCCATAGCAAAATTGTGAAGGGTGGGTACAATCAGCAGCTCTTGTCTCGGGTAGGCTCTGACCGCTTAGGAAGCTGAAAACGCCAAGCCGGAGCGGCCGGCGGAAATCGAACCCGCGTTCCGAGCTTGGGAAGCTCATGTTCTGCCGCTAAACTACGGCTGCAAATTGGGGGAAGCGTTCAGACATATAAGGCCATGTCGACCATGCGGGGCGTCCAGGCGGCACCGTTGGAAGTGAGTTCAGTAGCGAGCTCGCGTAGATGTGCCCAATAGCTGGGAAGATTCACCCACGAGCACGTGCACATGGGCGAAATAAACCTGCTTCTCTTGCGAAGCGCACGGTCATCCTGTACGCCGAACTGCAGCGGATCCCAGGCCGTAAAGAACGCAGAGGCGAGGGCCCGTCCGCGCGAGAACCCCGGTAGCGGTGCAAGCGCTTGGATCCGTGCTTGGTCTGACAAAAGCGGCGCCATTGCTTCAGCAGTTGTGTCTCTCACCACTGTGTTCGGGACGTTCTGAAGGGCCTGCATCCATGGACTCCGCGGAAGGTACTTCCAACAGATCAGGGCCGCTAGGTCCATCTTGGTTGCTGCACCGTGGGCTACGAGGCGTGCCCTCACCTCGAACAACGCCTCGTCGTAAGCAGGTGGGTACTTCAGCAATTTCGTCGCCAGCGTGGCGGCGGCTCCAGGTTTGAGTAACGTTATTGCTCCGCAACCTTGTACGGGCATCCGAGTCGCTCCTCTCGTGAAAACTGGTCACCCGCCGTGTCCGTGCCATCGGTTCTGGGGGTTGACAAGCCCATTAGGCTGTTCTTTTGTATCGTCGGTTGGTCATGGCGACAGCCCAAGAATGCCACGCTCGGGAGGGCCATACCATTTCTCGCGACGGGCTGCGGCTTTACTTACGCCAAAGACGAGTCGACCTAGCAGGTCATGACTACTGGGCAGTTGACCTTCCCAGCGAACTCGATGTAGCTGGGCGGTTGCTTGGGCTAGGCCGCTCCCCAGCCGTAGGGATGGAGGTACCGCCGGTAACGGAGGACCACGTCACGGGACTTGCCGCGGGTCCACCGCGCGGCCGTCACCGTAACACTCGACGCGCCACAGATGTACGGCTCATTTCCGCTTGTTGCAAGTTGCCGACATCGTCGTCTGGCCGAAAGGCGGCCCAGGATCGGGTGCAGGCCAGCCAGCATCCGGGACACAACCGTCCACCTAGGACGACAGCGAACACCCTCGCCCTACACTGTTACTTGTACCTGACCGCCCTTGTAGAAGGAGGTAGCAGGTGGAGAGACCACCACCCCTGTCGTCAGCGCGCCCCCGCGCGCCGGGACCACGCCGTAGTGCATCCCGACCAGACCTGGCTTCGATGACTGGTCACGTGAAGGTGGGCTTCGAACTCGAAATGTCCGACATCAAGACGGCGGACGCCGCGACCATCGTCTACGGAGATCTTCTCCACTGGAAGGACTGCTACGGGGAGCACTGCGACAAGCCGACCTTGACCTACGACCGGTTCCATGTCGTGAGCGATGGCACTCTATGCAACAGCGACGGCACCTGCTGCATGGCGAACTACCGGGATTCGGAGGGTTGTCGGCAACGGGCCGACAGGTCGGAGGGCCACACGGACCATCTCAAATGGAAGGGCGCTGAACTCATCAGTCCAGTCTTCGATTGGGAGTCAGCAGCTGAGGTGGCCAACGTCTTCTCTCGTTGCGAGGACGACTACTTTCCGAAGTTCAAGGAGGCAGGTGCTGTCTGCAAGTCGGACCTGTACGACGGTCTGCACGTTCACATCGACATCTCGACGCTGAGCTGGACAGAAGTTCGCGAGCTGCTGTTGGCGATCGAGCCCGTCCAGTGGCAACTCGGCCGACTGACATCGGAATGGCGCGGACACAAGTTCTTCCGAGCCGAGGAGCTAGCGTCGCTGCGGATGGCGAAGACCCGCGATGAGTTCGACGCCTCCTACAGGACGATACGAGGGTGCCGGGACGGCCTCTTCCTGCTGCCGCGCTGGCATGATCGCATCCGGCGCGTCGTCGACATCGGCCCGTACCTCGATCCGAATCGACCGGACACGATCGAGTTCCGTTGCTTTCGAGCGGCGATGGACACCGCGTACATCGCCGAGTGCATCGAGCTCGCACTTGATGTGCTGAGGGGGTGCCACCGCAACGGATTCGAGGAGGAGGTCGAAATGCGTGTGGAAGAGCTCTTGAGGAAGCACCGGAAGCATGTCTTCAATGGCGAGTTCGCCGGCGAGGTCGTGAGCGGCGGACCCGTACTCGTGCTTGACGAACTCTGGCGGGTGGCTCCTGACGTGAAGGATCGCGAGTGCAAGTCTGTCGAGGCTGTCCTGGAGGAGATGAAAAGAGAAATGCTGAGCAGATGGCCTGAGCAGGGCTCTTGAGGTGAGCAGGGGCTCTGCCGACCATCACGACAGCGAACACCCGCGTCCTACACTGTGACCTGTACCTGACCGCCCTTGTAGAAGGAGGTAGCAGGTGGAGAGACCACCACCCCTGTCGTCAGCGCGCCCCCGCGCGCCGGCACCACGCCGTAGTGCATCCCGACCAGACCTGGCTTCGATGACTGGTCACCTGAAGGCGGGCTTCGAGCTCCAGACTCAGCTGCATGCCGATGCACAACCCGGCAGTGTCGATGGACTTCGAGAAGTACGCCAAGTTCAAGCCAAATATTGAGGGCTTCCTGAAGAGGATCGGAAGCAAAGCCCACTACGGCCTTCAGCTCAGAGGCTCGTCTCAGACAGAAGTGACCAAGGCAGGGTCCGCAACCTCGGTAGCAGCTGCAAACGTCGATTACGACGATGAGACAGGAGTGCGGGAACCCTATCAACCAGATGAGTCAAGTGACCTGGACGAGGAGATGGAAGCTGATCGTCTCCTCGCTGAGTTAGGTGACAGTACGTCCTAGGAGGACAGTGAATAGAGAAAGTGGGACTCGAGCAGCACAAGAGAGAGAGAAGGAAGGAGAAGAGTTCATCGGGGTCCTCGATGAGATCGCACGACCGTTCATGGAGAGGATGTCTGATCGTGAGATGGCCACGTTTCGCTTGATGTTGATGGCCATAACAGCTGCACGCAATGCGGAAACGCTCGGTGATCCTAAGTCTGCAGAGGACTTTGTGAGACAGGCGGGGTTGATCATGGAGGCGTTCGGAGTGACACCGGGAGAGGAAGAGACAGCTAGCGGGCTGTTAGACATCGTACGCGATTTGCGGGGTCTCTTTGATCGCCAGAAGGAGGAAGAGGCAAAGCAGGCTGGGAGGCTTGTCATCGCAGAGAAGTTTCAGCGAAGGAAGCTACAAGAGTCGGAGGACGAAGAAGCTGGATAAGCTCCCATCTTTCCTCGGAGGAGGAGATCGGAAGAGAATAAGGAGAGCAGCGAAGCAGGAGGCGGCACTCGAAGCGAGAGTCTACGACGGTCGCCACCCACACACCATGTCGATCCGCGTGCGCGGTGGGCTCGATCCGCTCGAGTTGCCGCCTGAGATCTTATGAGGTACTCGAACAAGAAGCCTTCTAGATCTCGATCAGTTGACTGGACAGTGAGGAGGTGAACGGTAGTGGAAGAAGGAGAAGACGATGGTCCATGGACGGAGGTGACATTGCCCAGGAAACAGTTTCTGGCCTTGCTGCGGCAGATCGTAGTAATAGAGGGTGGCAAGGATGTCAGCAATCGTCCGGAAGGGGAGTCGGCGAATGGACCGAAAGCGGGACGCTCAAAACGACGTCGTGTTCCGAGGAACACCCCAGAGTCGTAGCGGCGGCCTCATCCAAGACGCGTCCAGGCTGGTGACACTCGCCGACCTCTACGAGCTGAGGTCGGGCGTTCCGAAGCCCCGCGAGTCCGAACGTCGGTTCTTGACAGGGGCGTACCTGTGAGTACCAGCGACCTCGAGCTCGGAGGTCGTGAGCTCCCGGACGCTCTCGATGACGTCAGGCGTTACTGCGGGCTGCCGTGGTCTGGCGGGCAAGGAGAGGTATCAGCTTTCTTGTACTACGACGCCCTGTCCGAGCGGAGAGAGGACGATGTGGTAAGACCGGTCGACGTGCTCTCGACGGCGGCGTTGCACCCCGGTCTTCGCTGGCGGGACCTCCAGTACTTCTCGTACGAGGCACGGACGCTACAAACCTGGCTAGAGACGATCCCGCCTGGCGTCGATCTCGCCGACGCCGACGAGGACCTTGTCGAGGAAGTAGCTCGCCTCCCCGAGCGTTTCGACGGGCACCCAGGACTCTCGATCCTTTCGAAGGTGCTGCACGCAAAGCGCCCCCGCCTAATCCCGATCCTCGATCGGACTCTGACGGACTGGTACCGCCCAATCTCCTCGCGCCGCGGCGAGAGCGCCTGGCAGGACTGCGTCAGGCTGCTCCATGGCGACCTCGCAGCTCCGTACAACAGGACGATTCTTCGATCGATCCGATCCGAGATCGGGGTGGAACTCGGTGCTGTAGTCCCAAGCGAGCTGCGCATCGCCGACATCGCGATCTGGATGCAGGTGCGAGGGTTTCGATCTGAGCCGGCCGAATCATGGCGCGATGAGCAAGCAGCGGTTCAACAACGGAGGAGAGAATGAAGAGAGAAATCGGACCCGAGAGCGCCTGTTCGTTCTGCGGGGCGAGCGCGGTACCGGTCGTGTGCCAGGACGGCGTAGCCATCTGTCAGCCTTGCGTCGAAGACGCTCGCGGAACCTTTGAGAACACGGATTCGTCACCGCTCATTCGGTTCGAGCTCGCCTACGGTGGCCATGAGGGCTCAGAGGAGTGTCGAATGACGCTCACTGGGTCGCAACTGGGGCGCGTCGTCGAAGCTCTCACCGAA
>Ga0182030_10017153_pt1 | contig 14001 bp, 7 predicted proteins | sample 812S3MmetaG_FD_121299 | JGI IMG/M metagenome (GOLD analysis project Ga0182030, IMG submission 121299) | Permafrost microbial communities from Stordalen Mire, Sweden - 812S3M metaG (Illumina Assembly) | ecosystem: Environmental > Terrestrial > Soil > Wetlands > Permafrost | place: Sweden...
CTTCGACTTCCTCGAAGGACAGTGGGAGAAGGAGCGCAACCTGGCCCCGACCCGCGAGGAAGCGCTGCTCGAGATCTACAAGCGGGCCCGTCCGGGCGAGCCGCTGTCGGCCGAGGCGGCCCGGGTCTACTTCGAGAACGCCTTCTTCAACCCAAAGCGCTATGACCTGACCCGGGTCGGCCGCTACAAGTTGAACCGCAAACTCGGACCCGAAATCGACCGCTTGTCGGACCTCTTCGGCATCGAGATCGAAAAGCCCGCTCCCAACCAGAGCGTGCTGAGCCCTTCGGAGATCCTGGCCTCGGCCACCTACATGCTCCACCTCGCGCTGCACATGGCCGACGGCGAGTCGACCTACCGCATCGACGACCAGGACCACTTCGCGAACCGGCGGATCCGCTCGGTCGGGGAACTGATCCAGAACCAGGTCCGGGTCGGGCTGTCTCGTATGGAGCGGGTCGTGCGCGAGCGCATGACCACCCAAGACGTCGAAGCCATCACGCCCCAGACCCTGATCAACATCCGCCCCGTGGTCGCTGCGGTCAAGGAGTTCTTCGGGACCAGCCAGCTCAGCCAGTTCATGGACCAGAACAACCCCTTGTCGGGCCTGGCCCACAAGCGCCGCCTGTCGGCCCTCGGACCCGGTGGCCTCTCGCGTGAGCGCGCCGGGTTCGAAGTGCGAGACGTCCACACGTCGCACTACGGCCGGATGTGCCCGATCGAGACCCCGGAAGGACCGAACATTGGTCTGATCGGCTCGCTGGCCACCTACGCCAGGGTCAACGAGTACGGCTTCATCGAGACTCCGTACCGAACCGTCGTCAACGGCAAGGTGACCGAAGAGGTCAGCTACCTGGCGGCCGACGAAGAAGAAGAGCACGTCATCGCCCAGGCCAACGCTGCGGTCGACGACAAGGGCAACCTGAGCGAGGACCGCGTGCTGGTCCGCCGTGGCCCCCAAGGCACCGGGGTTCGGATGGGCGCGGTCAACACGTCGTATGGGACGACGAGTGAGATCGACTACGTCCCGCCCTCAGAGGTCGACCTGATGGACGTGTCCCCCAAGCAGATCGTGTCGGTCTCGACCGCGCTGATCCCCTTCGTCGAGCACGACGACGCCAACCGCGCCCTGATGGGCGCGAACATGCAGAAGCAGGCGGTGCCCCTCGTGGTGCCCGAAGCTCCCTACATCGGCACCGGGGTCGAAGCGCGTGCCGCGCGCGACGCCGGCGACGTCTTGTTGGCCGAGGGCGAGGGCACCGTCACCGAAATCAGCGGTGACACCGTGACCATTGAGTACCGCTCGGGACAAAAGGACCGCCTCGGCACCACCCTTGGTCGCAAGGCCTACCGCCTGTCCAAGTTCCGTCGCTCCAACCAGAACACGTGCATCAATCACCGCACCCTGGTCGAAGAGGGGCAAAAGGTGGTGGCCGGCGATCTCATCGCGGACGGCCCCTCCACCCACAACGGCGAGCTGGCCCTCGGCAAGAACCTCCTCGTGGCCTTCATGCCCTGGGAGGGCTACAACTACGAGGACGCCATCATCTTGTCCGAGCGCCTCGTGCGCGACGACGTGCTCACCTCGATCCACATCGAAGAGCACGAGGTCGACGCCCGTGACACCAAGCTCGGAGCCGAGGAGATCACCCGGGATATCCCGAACCTCTCCGAAGAGATCCTGGCCGACCTCGACGACCGCGGCATCATCCGCGTCGGCGCCGAAGTCGCCCCGGGCGACGTCCTCGTCGGCAAGGTGACCCCAAAGGGTGAGACCGAGCAGACGCCCGAAGAGCGCCTGCTGCGGGCCATCTTCGGTGAAAAGGCGCGCGAGGTTCGAGACACCAGCCTCAAGGTTCCCCACGGTGAGTACGGCAAGGTCATCGACGTCCGTGTCTTCTCCCGTGAGGAGTCACACGAGCTGCCGCCCGGCGTCAACCAGCTGGTGCGGGTCTACGTGGCCCAAAAGCGCAAGATCTCAGAAGGCGACAAGCTGGCCGGACGTCACGGCAACAAGGGCGTCATCTCCAAGATCCTCCCGGTCGAAGACATGCCGTACCTCTCCGACGGCACCCCGGTCGACATCATCTTGAACCCTCTCGGCGTGCCGAGCCGGATGAACGTCGGCCAGGTGCTCGAGTCCCACCTCGGCTATGCCGCCCGCCACGGGTGGGAGGGCACGGTCGTCAACGATGAGGTGGGCACGAGTGCCAAGGGAGACGGGGCGGCTCGAAAGACGCGGCCGCGCACCCAGCCAGCCTCGTGGGTTGCGACCCCCGTCTTCGACGGCGCCCACTGGGACGAGATCGACGACGCCGGTCGTCACCCGACGATCCAGCGGATCTTCGAGACGCTGAACTCGGACTCGGCCAACGGCGACGTCCAGATGCAAAACGACGGCAAGGTCAAGCTCTACAACGGCCGGACCGGCGAGGTCTACGACAACCCGATCTCGGTCGGCTACGTCTACATCTTGAAGCTGGCCCACCTGGTCGACGACAAGATCCACGCCCGCTCCACCGGTCCGTACTCGATGATCACCCAGCAACCGCTCGGTGGGAAGGCCCAGTTCGGTGGCCAGCGCTTTGGTGAGATGGAAGTGTGGGCGCTCGAGGCCTTCGGCGCCGCCTATGCGCTCCAAGAGCTCTTGACCATCAAGTCCGACGATGTGCTCGGTCGGGTCAAGGTCTACGAAGCGATCGTCAAGGGGGAGAACATCCCCGAGCCCGGCATCCCCGAAAGCTTCAAGGTGCTCATCAAAGAAATGCAGTCGCTGTGCCTCGATGTTGAGGTCCTGGCCGTTGACGGCCGTGAAATTGAAATGCACGAACTCGACGAGGACGTGTTCCGGACGGCAGAAGAACTCGGCATCGACATCAGTCGAAACGAGCGAGGTTCTGACGAAGAGGATGAGCGGCGTGCCGCAGAGAGGAGCTTCTCCTAATGGCTCTCGACGTGAATACCTTCGATCAGCTTCGCATCGGACTGGCCACCGGGGACTCCATCCGCGGCTGGTCCAACGGCGAGGTCAAAAAGCCCGAAACCATCAACTACCGCACGCTGCGTCCCGAAAAGGACGGGCTCTTCTGCGAGAAGATCTTCGGTCCGACCAAGGACTGGGAGTGTTACTGCGGCAAGTACAAGCGGGTGCGCTTCAAGGGCATCATCTGCGAGCGCTGCGGCGTCGAAGTCACGCGCTCGAAGGTCCGCCGTGACCGCATGGGCCACATCGAGCTGGCGGCCCCGGTGGTGCACATCTGGTACCTGCGTGGGACCCGCAGCTGGCTGGCCTACCTCCTCATGGGCACCGAGCCCCGAGAGGAGCTCAAGGCAAAGCAGCTCGAAAAGGTCATCTACTTCGCGGCCAACCTGGTCACGTGGGTGGACGACGAGAAGCGCCACCAGGACCTGGCGACCCTCGAGGCCGAGATGGCCGAAGAGATCGCCGACATCGAGAAGCGCCGTGACCTCGACATCGACCGCCGTTTCAAGGCCCTCGAAGAAGAGCTCAAGCAACTCGAGTCCGACAAGGCCCGTGACGCCGAGATTAAGGCACGCCAGCGCGCCGTCGAAAAGGAAATCGCGTCGGTCCGCGAGCGGGCCCAAGACGACGCGGAGATCGCCCAGCGCTCCCTCGACGAATTCCGCAACCTCCACGGCCGCAAGATCATCGAAGACGAGATGCTCTGGCGTGAACTGCGCCTGCGCTACGACGAGTACTTCGAGGGCGGCATGGGCGCCGAGTACATCTTGAAGCTCATCGACCGCATCGACCTCGATGCCGAAGAGATCAAGCTGCGCGACATGATCGACGCCAAGGACGGTCGTCGTCCGCTGTCGGCCCAGCGCCGTCAAAAGACGATCAAGCGCCTCAAGATCGTCACGGCCTTCAACCGGCGCGACGACCACGGCCGCCGGATCAACGACCCGCGCGCGATGATCCTCGAAGCCGTCCCGGTCATCCCGCCGGACCTGCGGCCAATGGTCCAGCTCGACGGTGGCCGATTCGCCACCTCGGACCTCAACGACCTCTACCGCCGCGTCATCAACCGCAACAACCGGCTGAAGCGCCTGCTCGACCTCGGCGCGCCCGAGATCATCATCAACAACGAGAAGCGGATGCTCCAAGAGGCCGTCGATGCCCTCTTCGACAACGGACGACGCGGCCGTCCGGTCACCGGTCCGGGCAATCGACCCCTCAAGTCCCTCTCTGACATGTTGAAGGGCAAGCAAGGCCGGTTCCGCCAGAACCTCTTGGGCAAGCGGGTCGACTACTCGGGTCGTTCGGTCATCGTGATCGGCCCGAATCTCAAACTCCACCAGTGCGGCCTGCCCAAACTGATGGCGCTCGAGCTCTTCAAGCCCTTTGTCATGAAGCGGCTCGTCGACGCCGAGTTGGCCCAGAACATCAAGTCGGCCAAGCGCATGGTCGAGCGCCGTCGCCCCCAGGTGTGGGACGTCCTCGAAGGGGTGATCCGCGAGCACCCGGTCTTCTTGAACCGTGCGCCGACCTTGCACCGCCTCGGGATCCAGGCTTTCGAGCCGGTGCTCGTCGAGGGCAAGGCCATCCAGGTCCACCCCTTGGTCTGCACCGCCTTCAACGCTGACTTCGACGGTGACCAGATGGCGGTCCACCTGCCGCTGTCGGCCGAGGCCCAGGCCGAGGCCCGAGTGCTCATGCTCTCGGCTAACAACATCTTGTCGCCGGCCACCGGCCGCCCGATCACCGTGCCGACACAAGACATGGTGTTCGGCGCGTACTACCTGACCCTCTTGGTCGAAGGTGGCGAGGGCGGGGGACGCTCATTCCGCCACATCCACGAGATCGAAGCGGCCTTCGACGCTGGCGACCTGGACCTCCAGGTTCCCATCGAGCTGCGTCCCGCCCCCGACTCGAGCCTGGCTGGACGCCTGGCCGCGGCCGGGGTCGAAGCAGAGAACGGCGAGCCGCTGACCTTCCGTACCACCGCTGGACGCGTCTTTTTCAACGAGGCGCTGCCCGTGGGCTTCGCCTACGTCAACGAGGTGGTCGGCAAGAAGCACATCCCGATCGGGAGCATCGTCGAGGAGCTGGCGGCCAATTACCCCAAGTACGTGGTCGCGGCCAGCTTGGACCGCATCAAGGCGCTCGGGTTCCGATTCGCGGCCCAGTCGGGGTTGACGATCTCGATCAACGACGTGCAGACGCCGCCGGACAAGCAGGCCATCTTGGACCGCTACGAGAAGGAAGCGGAGAAGGCCGAGACCCAGTTCAAGCGCGGCATCATCACCGACGACGAGCGTCGTCAAAAGGAAATCGAGATCTGGACGTCGGCCAATTCCGAAGTGGGGCGCGCCATGGAGTCCCAGCTCGCGACCATTGCCTTCAACCCGCTCGACATGATGGTGGATTCTGGAGCTCGAGGGAACAGCCAGCAGATCCGCCAGATCGCCGGCATGAAGGGATTGGTGTCCAATCCCCGAGGCGAGATGATTCCCCGCCCGATCAAGTCTTCCTTCCGTGAGGGCCTCTCGGTGCTCGAGTACTTCATCTCCACCCACGGCGCTCGCAAGGGGCTGGCCGACACCGCACTTCGCACCGCCGACTCGGGCTATCTGACCCGTCGACTGGTCGACGTCGCACAAGAGCTGATCATTCGCATCGACGATTGTGGCTCGACGCGGGGCATCTGGATCGAAGGGGTCTCCCCCGACGGCCCCGGGCACCGTAACTACCTCGAGACGCGGGCGTTCGGTCGCCTCTTGACCGAACCGGTGACGCTGTCGGACGGCACGACCTTTGATGTCGGCACGCTGCTCGATGACGTGAACATCGCCCAAATGCGTGACGATGCAGCCGTCGATCGCATCCGGACCCGCTCGGTGTTGACCTGCGAATCGCCGCACGGCGTGTGCGCGGCCTGTTATGGGCTGTCGCTGGCCACGGGCATCATGATCGAGCTCGGCGAGGCGGTCGGGGTCATTGCGGCCCAGTCGATCGGTGAGCCGGGGACCCAGCTGACCATGCGGACCTTCCACACCGGAGGTGTGGTCGGCGAGGACATCACCCACGGCCTGCCCCGAGTGGTCGAGCTCTTCGAGGCCCGTACCCCCAAAGGCGCCGCAGTGCTCGCGCACCATTCGGGCGTGGTCCGCATCACCGACGACGAGACAGGTCGCCACGTCACCGTGGTGGCCGACGACGGTGAGGAAGTCTCGACGCTGGTGGCCCCTCGGGCCCACCTCGAAGTGGTCGACGGACAAGAAGTCTCCGCCGGTGACGCGCTGGTCGAAGGTCCCAAGGACCCCAAAGAACTCCTCGAGGTCAAGGGAATCCGTGAGACCCAGCAGTACCTGGTCGAAGAGGTCCAAAAGGTCTACCGCGACCAGGGCGTGTCGATTCACGACAAGCACATCGAGCTGATCGTGCGCCAGATGCTGCGCAGGGTCCTCGTCGCCGAGCCCGGTGATGCACCGTTCCTGCCCGGCGAGCGCGTCGACAACCAGATCTACGCGGAGGTCAACCGGACGCTGGTCGAAGACGGCAAGGTGCCCGCCGAAGGCCGACCCGAACTCATGGGGATCACCAAGGCGTCGTTGGCGACGGAGAGCTGGCTCTCGGCCGCTTCGTTCCAAGAGACGACGCGTGTGCTCACCGAAGCAGCGATCGAGGGTAAGAGCGACCAACTCTTCGGCCTTAAAGAGAACATCATCATCGGCAAGCTCATCCCGGCCGGTTCGGGCATGGAGCACTACCGCCACATCCGCCTCGAAATGCCCGACGCCGAGGCCATGCCGTTCTGGGCTCTTGGTTCAGGCGACTCGGACACCGAGGACCTGGCCGCGTGGCTGCGGGACATGAGTGGTGAGAGTGTCGGTGACGATCCGTTCGATCCGTCGATCGACGCCAGCTGGCTGGGTGCGACCCCGACCGCTGAAGATGCGTTCGGCAACCCGGTCGTCGAGACCGAGACGCCGCCCGAAGGTGCGGCGGAGGCCGGGGCCTAGACCCCACCTCCGCACCCGTGCGGGCACGGCCGAAGTGGCCTGCCCACACGGGCTTTGGCCTATCCTTGGGGATCGTTGTCGGAGGGAGGGCTGAGTGAGCGCACCATCTGGGGCCGTGACCGGTCCCGATGTCACCGAGGAGCCCCCGACATCGGGTGCGTACCGCTTGTCGCACCTGCGGGCCCTCGAGGCCCAGGCCATCCACATCTTTCGCGAGGTGGCGGCCGAGTTCGAGCGTCCGGTCCTGCTCTTCTCGGGCGGCAAGGACTCGGTGGTCATGTTGCATGTGGCGAAGAAGGCGTTCTGGCCCGGTGCCATCCCCTTCCCGGTCATGCACATCGACACCGGTCGTAACTTCGCCGAGGTGCTCGAGTACCGCGACCGCCACACCGCTCAGCTCGGGGTCAAGCTGGTCGTCGCCCGGGTCCAAGACGACATCGACGCCGGCCGCACCAAAGAGGTGGCCGGCGAGTCACGTAACCGCCTCCAGACCCCGACCCTGCTGCGCGCCATCTCGGCCCACAAGTTCGATGCGGTCTTTGGGGGAGCGAGGCGAGACGAGGAGAAGGCTCGGGCCAAGGAACGGATCTTCAGCTTTCGCGACGAGTTTGGCCAGTGGGACCCGAAGAAGCAACGCCCAGAGTTGTGGAACCTCTACAACGGGCGGCACCACAAGGGCGAGCACATCCGGGTCTTCCCGCTCTCGAACTGGACCGAACTCGATGTCTGGCAGTACATCGCCGCCGAAGCGATCGACGTCCCCTCCATCTATTACGCCCACCGCCGCCCGGTGTTCGGGCGAGACGGCATGTTGATGGCGGTCACCGAGCACCTCACCCCAGCACACGGCGAAGAGGTCCACGAGGCCCTGGTGCGCTTCCGCACCGTCGGCGACGCCGACTGCACCGGGTGCGTCGAGTCGCATGCCGACACCATTGTCGACATCATCAACGAAGTGGCGGTGACCCGCCTGACCGAGCGCGGCGCGACGAGAGCGGACGACCGGATCTCAGAGGCCGGCATGGAGGATCGCAAGCGGGAGGGGTACTTCTAAGGTGGCTGAGCTCTTGCGGCTGGCGACGGCCGGGTCCGTCGATGACGGCAAGTCGACCCTGATCGGGCGCCTCCTCTACGACGCCAAAGCGATCTTCGAGGACCAGCTCGAGTCGATCCGCCAGACCAGCGAGCAGCGGGGCAACCCCGAGACCGACCTCGCGCTCTTGACCGACGGGCTGCGCGCCGAGCGCGAACAGGGCATCACCATCGACGTGGCCTACCGCTATTTCGCGACCCCGAAGCGGAAGTTCATCATCGCGGACACCCCGGGCCACACCGAGTACACCCGCAACATGGTGACGGGTGCGTCGAGTGCGCACCTCGCCCTCATCCTGGTCGATGCGCGCAACGGCGTCGTCGAGCAGACCCGCCGGCACGCCTTTTTGTCCTCGATGCTCGGCATCCCCCACATGGTGGTCTGCGTCAACAAGATGGACCTAGTCGACTGGGACCAGGACCGCTTCGAGGCCATCAAGGCGGACTTCATGGAGTTCGCCGCCCGCCTCAACGTCCAAGACATCTCCTTTATCCCCGTCTCAGCCCTCAAGGGCGACAACGTGGTGCACCGCTCCGAGAGCCTGTGGTGGTACGACGGTTCCCCGCTGCTCTCGCACCTCGAATCGGTCTACATCGGCAGCGATGAGAACCTGATCGATCCCCGCTTCCCGGTCCAGTACGTGATCCGGCCTCAAGGGGCCGACAACCCCGACTTCCGGGGCTACGCCGGAACTGTCGCGAGTGGCGTGCTGCGCCCGGGCGACGAGGTCCTCGTCCTGCCCTCGGGGACGACCTCGCACATCGCCTCGATCGCCACCGCCGACGGCGAGGTGACCGAGGCCTTCCCGCCCATGGCGGTCGTGATCACCTTGACCGACGACATCGCGGTCTCGCGCGGTGACGTACTCTGCCGCCCGAACAACCGACCCAACCTGACGTCGGACATCGAGGCCACGGTGTGTTGGATGGACGAGCGGTCATCATTGGCGGTGGGGGGGACCTACCTGGTCAAGCACAACACCCGCACGGTGCGGGCGATCGTCGATTCGCTCGCGTACCGCCTCGAGATCAACGGCCTGCATCGCGATGACGCCGCAGAGAGCCTCGACCTCAACGAAGTGGGCCGCGTCCGCCTGCGGTGCACCGAGCCCCTCTCGGTCGACGACTACAGCACCAATCGCTCGACGGGCAGTTTCATCCTCATCGATCCGGTGACCAATGGGACGGTCGGTGCCGGGGTGATCCGGGTCATCGCCGCCGCCCATGCCAGTCCCAACGTGGTCCTCCAGGTCGGCAAGCTGACGAGGGAGCGGCGTTTCGCCGCCCTCGGGACCGCTGGGGCGACCGTGCTCTTCACGGGCCTGTCGGGATCGGGCAAGTCGACCATCGCGGCCGCCGTCGAAGAAGAACTCGTCAACCGGGGCCGACCCGCGTTCATGCTCGACGGCGACAACCTGCGCCACGGCATCAATGGCGACCTGGGCTTTTCGGATCGGGACCGCACCGAGAATGTCCGGCGGGCCGGCGAGGTGGCCAAGATGTTCGCCGAATCAGGCTCGGTCGCCCTCATCTCGCTCATCAGCCCGTGTGCCGCCGACCGCCAACTGATCCGCACGCTGCATGAAGAGGCGGGTCTGCCCTTCATCGAGGTGTTCTTGGACACCCCCCTCGAGGAGTGTGAACGCCGAGACGTCAAGGGCCTCTACGCGAGGGCCCGGGCCGGCCAGCTGCCCGGCTTTACCGGCATCGACGCTCACTACGAGGTGCCCGAGGGGGCCGAGTTGGTCCTGTCCCCTTCGTCGGGGACTATTGCCGAACAGGCCGGCCAGGTCATCTCCCTCGTGATGGGTCGCGTCGTCTAGAACAGCGCTGCGTCCGTGCGGTGCTCATGGAGCCCCAACCGCAGCGAAGTGGTCGCGGCTCACACTTTCGGCCCGAGTCGCTTCTTGGCCATGGCGGGCGTCTCGTGAACGATCGTGGCAATCCGCCCAGACCGTCAGTCTGACGGGCGCACTGTCCCCCTGCCCGAAAGGTGCTGTTCAGCGCACCCAATCTCGTCGAACAGGGGCGACAACGAATCGGGACACTCGGCGACTGCTCCTACGCTGCGCCGGATCCCAAGGCCTCGGTGATGTCGTTGATCGCAGTCAGCTCGGCCTCGCTCTCGTCTTGACCGTTCTCCCGGTGCGCCGCCGCAACCTTGTGCGACAGCGTGACAATGAATCGCCGGTATTCATCGACCTCAGCGGGAGTGGCCTTGGTCTCGAGCAGGGCCACCGAATCACGCAGGTGGTGGAGTCCGTTGTCTTTGAGCTCTTCGGGAGAGTGATAGTGGGTGTGATCGCGCTCGGGTTTTGCCGCGACGATCTCATCGAGAAGCTGGCTCTTCCCGTGCTCTTGGCGGGCATCGACGTAGGCCCTGGCCATGGCGAAGGTCTCACGAAACGAGCCGCCCCGTTGGGCGGTCACGACGATCATTCCAGCGCTCGGCGGCGCCTCGAGGATCAGTCGCCATTCTTCGTCCGTAAAGTCAGTCTTCGAGGTCATCGCCAGTCTCCGATCTGTAGCAACCCGTTTTTCCTTCTCGACGCACCGTAGCGCCGGTTCGCAAGGTGCTCGTGACCGCATCTGCGCGATGCCATCGTCTTCGCGCGACGGGGAACCTCGCGTGTCGCGGCCAGAACCGCCGGCCGAATTCCATACCGATGTCCGCTGTTGGGCGCGCGTCGAAGCGGGTCAACACCAAATGGCATCGAACTGACGCTCGAAGATGGGGCGCCACGATTTGCCCACATTCTCTAGATCTCCGTCCGGACTCGGGGCGGCTCTCGGGTGGAGCGCTTCGGTTCCTCTTAGGCCCAACCCCCGGCATAGGCCACAAATTGCCCGGTGGTGAAGCCGCTCGTCCCATCGATGAAGGGCAGGCAAAAGGCGGCGAACTCTTCCATGGTGCCGAGCCGGCGCATGGGGACCAGCGCCTCGACTTTCTGTCGCGACAAAGCGTCCGTCACACGGTTGGCCTTGAGGAACTCGGGAAAGTCCATGAAGTTCGTGCCGACCACGTTGACCTGCACCCCGGTGCGGGCCACTTCGAGCGCGACGTTCTTGGCCAGCATGGTGGCGCCAGCTCGAGCCGCCGAATAGAGCGGCGCCCCCGGGGTCGGTCGGACGGCAGATGCGCTGGTGATCAAGAGCATCTGGCCGTGGCCCTGTTCGACCATGGCGAGCACCACGGCGCGCAACAGGTGGTAGGGCGCGACGAGACAGCCCTGGAGCACGGCGTCGAGTTGTTCGGCACTCGAGTCGACGAACTTGCCCACGATGACCCGCCCCGAACCACCGACGGCCGCGTCGAGTCGACCGAAGCGCTCCATTGCCGCGTCGACCAAGCGCTGAGCCGACGACGGGTCCGCGAGGTCCAAGACGTTGGGCACCGCGACGACCGTCGACCCGAGCGCTTCGAGTTCGGCGACCAGATCGGGTTCGGGATCGCCGAGAACCAGGTCGTGGCCCCGAGCGGCCAGCAGGCGCGCCACATCGGGTCCGACGTAGTACCTCGCGTCGCTCACCATCGCGACTCTCGGTGTTGTCTGCGCGCTCATGCGTCCTCCTCGGCCGAGCCAGGCGTTGCTCGCCATAGCGTGCCACCGGGCGCGTTGGCGCGTCCGGCGCTACTCCTCAACGAGTTCGATCAAGGTCCCAAACGAGGTCTTCGGGTGCACGAACGCGACGGTCGTGCCGCGCGATCCGGGTCGCGGGGCCTCGTCGATGACCCGACCCCCAGAATCCTTGACCGACTGCAAAGCCGCACCGCAGTCCGCGACGCGATAGCCCACATGGTGGAGCCCTTCGCCCTTGTTGGCTAGATACTTGGCCACCGGCGAGTCGTCACGGGTCGGGGTCAGCAACTGGATATAGGAGTCGGCGACCGCCAAGAGCGCTTCTTCGACCCCGTCGGACTCCACGCGTTCGCGGTGCTCGACCGTCGCGCCGAAGACCTCTTCGTACCAAGCAATGGCGGCTTCGAGGTCGTTGACCGCGATGGCCACATGGTCGATCTCGGTGAACATCGGTACCTCACTCATACGCCGTGCCTCCGAAAGAGCGTGATGCGGTCTTCGCCGACCCGCTGGCGCAGTTCAACGTCGTCGATGCCCAGACCCTCTTTGGGGGCCAGGCACAACACACCGATCTTTCCCTCGTGCAGGTTGTGGTGGACCTGGTACGCCGCTTCGCCGACGTCTTCGAGCGCGTAGACGGCGGAAAGCGGCGGGAGTACCTTGCCGTCGCACACCAGTTGATTGGCGTCCCAGGCCTCGCGGTAGTTGGCGAAGTGGGATCCTTTGATGGTCTTGAGCTTCATCCACAGGTGCCGGTTGTCGTATTCGATCATGTAGCCCGACGTGGCGGCACACGTCACGATGGTCCCCGCCCGCTTGGCGGCGAAGACCGAGGCGCCCATGGTCGAGCGACCCGGATGCTCGAAGACGATCTCGGGCTCGGCACCGACCAGGCCGCGGATGTCCTTGCCAAAACGCCGCCACTCCGACTCGTCTTGGGTGTGCTCGTCCTTCCAGAACTTGTAGTCCGCGGCACGTCGGTCGATGACCGCTTCGACCCCGAGGTCGTTGAGCAGCGCCACCTTTTCTGGGGACGAGACCACTCCGATCGGCGTCCCCCCGCCGTTGATCACGTGCTGGACCGCGAAACTTCCGAGTCCTCCGCTCGCCCCCCACACCAGCACCTTGTCGCCCTGGGTCATGCGGGCGCCGTTGGGCGAGACCAGCATGCGGTAGGCGGTCGAATTGCACAACGCATTGACCGCGGCCTCTTCCCAACTCAGGTGGGCGGGTTTGGGCATCAACTGATTGGCCTTGACCACGGTGATGTCGGCCAGGCCCCCGAAGTTCGACTCGAAGCCCCAGATCCGCTGATTGGCCGCCAGCATCGAGTCGTCGTGCGCCGAAGGATCCTGGTCGTCGACGTAGTTGCAATGGATCGTGACCTTGTCACCGACCTTCCAGTTGCGCACCGCCGAACCGGTGCGCAGCACGACCCCGGCCGCATCGGAGCCGACGACGTGGTAGTCGAGCGCGTGGCGCGCGGCCCACGGGCCCTCTTTGGCCAGGCGGTCCAAGAACCCGAACGTCGCGAGGGGCTCAAAGATCGAGGTCCACACCGTGTTGAAATTGATCGAGGAGGCCATGACGGCGACGAAGGCCTCGTCAGGGGCCAGTTCGGGCAGGGCGACCGATTCGACGTGCAGTGACCTGCGGGGATCCTTCTGCGACGACTCCATCCCCTCGAACATGTCGATCTCACTACGGCGCACGACCGCACCCCGGTAGGAATCAGGCATGGGCAGGGCCGCCAGTTCATCGCCCGGGGCACCCGCCAGGGCAGCACTCAAAATGTCGCTCATGGCCATGACGATAGTTGGCCAATAAGATGAAGTTTCCGACCGGTAACTTGACCGGTAGAGACTCGGAGGTTGTGAGCATGGCTGAGGCCGTCATCGTCGCAGGGGCACGGACCCCCATTGGCAAGCTCTCAGGGGCATTCGCGGGCTTTAGCGCCATGGACCTGGGTGGATTCGCCATCGCCGAAGCCCTCCGGCGGGCCGGCGTCTCGCCCGAGGAGGTGGATTACGTCTTGATGGGCCAGGTGCTTCAGGCCGGCGCCGGACAGATCGCCGCCCGCCAGGCCGCGCACAAAGGTGGCATCCCGCTCTCGGTTCCGGCCAACACCATCAACAAGGTGTGCCTGTCGGGTCTGAACACGATCTACCTGGCCGACCAGATGATCAGGGCCGGCGACGCCGAGATCGTGGTGGCCGGCGGCATGGAATCGATGACCCAGGCCCCCTACCTACTCCCCGGGGCCCGGGCGGGCTATCGCATCGGCGACGCCGCCTTGGTCGACTCGATGATGTACGACGGGCTGACCGACGCCTTCGACCAC
>Ga0182030_10017154_pt1 | contig 14000 bp, 23 predicted proteins | sample 812S3MmetaG_FD_121299 | JGI IMG/M metagenome (GOLD analysis project Ga0182030, IMG submission 121299) | Permafrost microbial communities from Stordalen Mire, Sweden - 812S3M metaG (Illumina Assembly) | ecosystem: Environmental > Terrestrial > Soil > Wetlands > Permafrost | place: Sweden...
AATCGAAGACTACCGCTTCGCGGTCGCGCCAATACCGAATCTCGCGAACGCGAAACGCGCTCATTGTCGCGCACACCGCTATCGGCGAGCCCGGTCTTCTCCCGGAAGACCTCTGGGAAATCACCCGCGCAATTTTTCAGGAATGGGAAAATATTAAACGGCTGATCGATCTTTTGGAGGCAGCATGATCGCGACTCTTCGAATCCGCTACCGGACATGGAAGCTTCGCGCGATCATGTGGCTGTTGCGGCGCCTCATGGTTCGCGCGGAGCGCCTATCGCGGCCGGAGGAAAGACAATGAGCAATTCACTGACTCTCGCACAGTGCGAAAGCCTGCAGGAAATCAAACGCGTGATCGACAGCATTATCCTGAAACTCATCGACCGCCGCTGGACCGATTTCGTCAAGGAACGCGCGACGCCGCCCGGGCCGCCCGCACGGCATTGAGGCTACCCGTGCGGCCCCGGGTGAGCATAGGGCTTTAGGCCGAATGCATTCGTGGCCCCATGCTCCATGGGCTCAACCAAGCTCAGGTCATCATCTCCCCGGCCCGATACATTGACTCGCTTCGATACCGGCCACATGCGCAGAAGGTCATTTGGCGCGGGCCGCAACAGATCGACACCGGCCTTTCCGGTTAGCCAGGCGGCATGATCGTGCTGGCCGAGCAGGACCGGCATACGGTCATGGATGGTCCGCGTGAAGTCATTGGCGGCGGTGACGATCAACGTGGCGGTTGCAATCGTCTCTCCGCTCTCCGGGTCTTTCCATTGATCCCAAAGGCCAGCGATCGACAGCACGGCGCCGTCCGCCGCGCTGATGAAATAGGGCTGCTTGATTTTGTCGATCGTCTGCCATTCATAATAGCCGGACGCCGGAACGATGCGTCGGGAGCGATTGAAGGCTGAGCGGAACATCGGCTTTTGCGCGACGGTCTCAGCCCGAGCGTTGAACGTTGATGGCACTTCCTTGGCTGTCTTTTTCCACCAGCCTGGAATTAGTCCCCACCGCATGGGGACAAGCTCAGGGCCGGTCTCTGCCAATCTCAGGACGTCGATCGCCGTTGTCGGCGCGATGTTGTAACGGGGGCGCAAGTTGCGCGCCGGCTGGGTCAGCCGGTAAAGCTCGACCAGTTCGCGCCAAGTGAAGCTTTGGGTGAAGCGTCCGCACATGGCGCAAGCTTATCACTTATGGGAAATCGCCGAAAAGCCGCACTCCCGCCAGCAGTGGTGACGCGGGCTTATCGACAGGACGGACAAGCATTTAAGGGCGCATGTTTGGGCATTGCCATCCACTAGCCAGCAAACCGAATCAAGCTTATTTTGAAGGTCGATCGGCGGGGTTGCAGCCCCGGTCCGATCGCATATCGACAGGCGCCCATCGTGAGCTTTTAAGCTACACGAAAGGGGAGCGTTTGTCATCATGAATTCGGAACAAATATTGCTATGGGGACAAGCGATTTTCTATTGGTTGCTGTTCCAGCGGGATGTGGACTCCTTATTTCTGTTGGGGGGAGTTTGATGCTCGCCCCATCCTTTGAACATAGAAGAGCAGCGCGCGTCGCTTTTGTTTTAGCCGGTCTTCTTTTTTGGATGACCGGTGTCATATGGGCCGCTAATGCAGGAGAGGCCGCGATGTCTATTCGCCTTTTAATTTCGGGTATTGTTGGGGCGGCATCAGCTATGTTTACAGTCTGGATGCTCACTCTAGCAAGCACCGCACAAACCAATTCTTCTTTATCATCAAAGGTATTGCCAATGCCAAATAACGATGACTCCAAGCACGTGATAGGCCATGAAATTATTGGCAATAATCAAGGTGGGGCGGCAGTTGAGATTCAATCTAATGGGAGCCCTGGGCAGCCATCTACAGGAGCTGATCTCAAGACCATAATCCCTCCAGGACAAAGCGGAACGGGGCTTAAGGTGATTCAGAATGGCCCAGGAACTGGACTAAAAGTGATTCAAACAGGACCTGGGGTTGGGCTCCGTTCAACAGTAATAGTTGGTCCCGAAAATAAATGACGCTCAAAGCGTCATGCTGCCTGATGTCGCTGCCAATATCCACAGAAAACCACAGACGGGCCACGCCTCATTGCCAAGCCGGAAATCATATGAACATGCTTGCCATTGCTGATCCGGCGGTGATCTTCGCGCCATGAAGACTCTTGCGCACAGAGACATCACGAGACCTACTGCTTTGCGCTAACCGACAGCGTTTCGCAGCCAGCAAATCGCGCATCGAAGGCGCGCTTGAACCCTGCCGCCGCCTAGGCGCTTTCGATCACGATCAAATCATTGTCCTGCCGCTTTAGGCCGGACGCAGAAAAATTCGCGGCGCCTTCAATCAGCGCCCCCGTGGCTTTGGCTGCCGCACGATGCGCGTCGCTGTCATGCCGGTGGTGATGCTGCCAGGCTTAGGGGCGCGCTTGAGTTCTTGCACGGCTAGCGTCGGGTTGGCGTGCTCACCACGGCCGAACATAACACCGGCCAGCGGCTGACGCGCCTGCAACCGTTTGGCCGTCTTTGCCAGATCGGTGAGCGTCGGACCCGGCATTATTTCAACCGGCCTTCGGCGCGCTGCTTTTGCAAATTGGCGCAGCGTGCCTGAATCGATGACAGCTTCGGCGCGGATGCCTGCGCGGCCGGAGCGGGCGTGCCGCCGCGTAGAGCAATCGTTTGGCCGAGACTCCATCGGACGCCGCTTGGCAAACGCTGCCGGTCGAAGCCCGCGCGCCGTACCTCGTCAAGGTATGCCGCCCGGACCTGCATCGCGGACAAAGGTTTATCGGTCATTTGAGTCTCCTATCACCCGCGCGGGAGAGACCGAGCCGAGCCGTCCGACTGCTCGCGGCAGATTTCCCCCATTTTGTCCTTAACCATTGCGGCCTTATCCACGCTTGATCTGACTGGGCGCGAATCCTCCGTTTTGCGAATTGTGGACGAATCCGCGTTGACTTGCGATCCAGCACCCTTACCTGGCGTCCATGACCTTGTTTTTACCACGTTGCTCATTTAACCCGCCCCCATTTGCGCTATACTTCCACTATACCTAAAAGACTTGCGGCCGTAACCCTTTGCGCGATGCGAACCGGCCTGCCTCATCTCGCTTTTTCCTCGACTTGGTCATGGCGGCGATATCATCTTCCGCGCTGCCCCTCACAGCAGGAACAATAATCGCGGAAGGAGGCGACACACCATCGACGATAAGCAACACTTCGGGCAGTTCACTTTCTTCATCAACCCCGCGGCGAATGTGATCCGCTGCCAAAAGGTTCATATCTCGCAAATGCAATCGCGAACGCTCGCTCCAATCGTCCCTCGCGGGCTCCTCGTAACCAACACGCCTCTCCCATAGGTGGCGGCGCATTGGTTAATAGCGCTTGCCGGTTGGGGCATCGGTCCGAAGATCAGCAGTGTGCTTTGCCAGCTCGGCGCGGCGCCCGGCGGCATTATCGACTTGCGGCTTTGCGGCCTGATACGGCCGGCGCCCCTCCGGCCGTGGCGACGGACGCGGGTTGCCACGATCATGCGGGCTTGCGGGCCTCTTCATGTCTGGTATGGGGCGCACAGGCTTACCCCCGGGTATACTCGGCATGCTCAAAACTCCTCTTCGCGTGGAACGCCCGCGCCACGGTTCATTTTCAGTGGCACTGAGCCTGTCGCTTTCCTCTCGATGATAGGCGGCGAATCCAGCACGTCGCCCTCGCCAATCCATTCAGCAAGATCGCGCGGATGCCCCGCACGCCGGTTCGCGGCACGCTCCGCTTCCTCGGCAATCTCGCGGCGCTCAATCTGAAGAAGATGCCGCTCGAACTCAGCCTGGCTGATCTGAATTGGCGCGCTCCCGCTCATAGAACGGCCTCCATGGGCTCAGCGTCCATATCTGCCTGAAAATCGGACTTGGCCGTCCTGGGCGCCACGGTATCGGCAGAAAATGCCTTCCATCGCCGAAGCTGGAAGGCTGGATTACCGTGATCGTTTTCAACCACAGTCCGTTTCGCCAGATCGCCAGCCACACCGGACATGCACAGCACCTCGCCGCGCCACGTCTCGACACGATCGCCAGGTTCCGCGCGGTCACTGTCGAGCAAATATCTCGCCGCATCGTAAATCGGCTGCCGGGACGATCCGATAACCACGCCGCAATAAAGCATCGCCAGCGGCCCATGGGCTTTTTTGTTTTTGCGCAAATCAGGCCGCAAGGAGATTACATGAGTTAGCGTGCTCATTCTTGCAGCGCCCTCAGTTCAGCCAGGATTGAACGTGACACGGTCAATGGCGAAATGTAATCGGCCTGCGCAATCCGAATCGGTGCGTTAAGCGCGTTCCGCGCGCGAGAGGCCAAAAATTCAAACCTGGAGTCATGCGGCGGTGCGTGAGGGTCAGGCTCGGGCCTGCTGAATTGGTCAACAACAGCCCGCAACTCGCCTGCCGCAGCATCGGCCTCAGCCCTCAATTTCGCATATTTTTCGATCTTGTCCGCGAGAATGGTATTGGAAAATACCAAAGCCGCTGCCGTCTCGACTTCGCCAACCACCGTAGCGAGTTCCTTGGCGAGTTCGGCGAGCCGGTCCTTGACGGCCAGCACCGAGGCATTGGCGAGGTCATCAACACACTTGGCGTCGGCCGCAGCGGCAATCAATCGTTGATGCTCGGCGGGATCAGTCCGAGGCCGGTCGGCAATGTCATGCCCGCGAAGCCACGCCTCAATGGCCGACGCCTGCTCCGCCCCGAAGGCTTTAAGCGCGTCATCCGCCGTGGCAAGGGCTTCTCGGCTTCCGAGAAGCTGATCCCGCTTACGGTGCACTTCGGCAATCTCACCGCGAATGCCATCGCGTTTTGCCTTGGCTTTCCCAAGTTCCGAAACCGGCGCTACGAGTTTTACTGCCGCTGCCATTATTCACCCTCCTTGCGTCGCCGATAGGGAGCTTCCGGTGTCACGCCCAGGGGCGCAAATTCATCCAGCACTTGGCGCCGCAGATTCGGATTCCCTCGCGCCTTCAAACCCGCCGTAACCAGACGGCGCAACGCTTCCGCACGCGGCGGCAAATCAGGCTCAGCACGGCGGAACTCATCAATCGCACGAAAAAACCCGGCGTCAGCTCGCAATTGGAAAACTTTGCTCACCGCGTCCATGCTGCCTCCAATGATGGCACCACAGTCGCTTATGGCGGCACCATCTGCAACGCACAGCATGGCGGCGCCGCATTTACGTCAGCACCGTGCTATAATCGTCTAGCAGGAGACGCGCCCATGCTTGAATTGAGGAAGGCCAGCTTCATCGCCGCGGTGATGTTTGCCGCCACGGCCAGCGGCGTCATGATCGCCCAAGCCAAAGAGCCGTGGATACCTCTCTGCTGTTCTGAGCAGTGGCTTCCTCCGCTCGCCCCTGCGCAGGCCGCGACCACCGAAGCCAAAGCCCGTTATGACCGTATCCATGAAGCCATGAAACAAGACATTCCAGACGCTTCGCTCGCGGATGCGCTGAATAACCAAATCATCGTCAAACTGCGTGATGAATACCTCAGCCTAGCAGGCCGCATGGCCCGCTACTCTCAAAAATATGGGGCCGACAATCTGGGAGTTGTCGCTCTGCGCACGCAAATGCGTGAGCTACTGCATTCGATCAAGGATGAAATGTCCAAGATCGAGCAAGACTACAAGGCTAATTACGAATTCGCTCTAGCGCAGGAGCAGAGCATTCGCGATTTGCTCACAAAAAATAGGCTAGAAAGACGCTAGGAAGCCTATCCGGCCCGTGCCTCTCGCAGCGATGAACTTGAGACGGGAGCCGCCATGACCGAATGTGTGATATTGCTGCGGCTGGAGAAGACGAAATGAAAATCCTTGCGCTCGCAGTGATATTCGCTGCCACGGTCAGCACGGCGGCGATCGCTAAGGAGGGCGGGTGTCGCCCTCATCATCTAACTAAAGAGCAACTGCAAACGGCGATCCAAGAATTCGAGGCCGGATGCGATAAGGCGAGGAAGGAGCGCACTCCGGACCCTCTCATTTTGAAGAGATGCGATCCAAATACTCCACTCCCTATTTATAGGGAAGGGTGCTAAGGTATATTGCGGATATAGCGGCGTAAATGTCTTGTTGCTTTGGGGCGAGGCACAAGAAAAAGGCTACGTTCCCCAAAGCCAAAGAGCCTTGTCGTCAACCGGCGTGATAGGTTTCTTCGGCGGCGATGAAACAGCTTTAACAAGCCCGCGAGTCGTCGGCTTTTCGGGACCACCGACCATCGCCTCGAATTCATCTTCGGGGATGGCCGCTATTTTCTGCCAATCAGATGATTGCTGATATGAGACGCCAAGGTCGGAAAGGGTTTGTGCTCTAGCATCATTCGAGGGCACAATCTTTGCGCCTTGCCCGCCAGGGTTCCCTTGCGCCCCCTTCGCCTTCTCCCGTTCAGCAAGCAATTGTCCTGCGCGCCGCTCAGCCCTAAGACGAATTTCACAAGCACGGCGTTCGGCTTCAACATTGTGAGCAAGACGGTTGGCAACTTGAAATCCATGCCTGCATTGCCGATCCGCTATCCAAGGATGCGCCGGGCTGATTGATCGAGAGTTTCGGCCGGCGGCTTCGGTTTCCGCCTCGAGGTTCTAGCGCCCATGTCTACCGACATCTCTCGGAGGCGGCCGCTGGATATAGCTTTGAAGAAATTCAATAGTGTCCGATGATGCATGACCAGGGCGGACATCACTCCAAGTGCTATCTTGTTCCGGAAAGCTAAAATACTGTCCATTCACTCCTTGGTCTTTGTTGTTTAAAAACATGTGAGGTTCAGCGTATGGGTGGCCTATAAAATCCGGTTCTTGCGCCCACCAATCCCGATAATTCAGGAGCAGGTCAAGAGTAGATCCTGCCGCCGTGCCGCTGCCGACTTCTGGCGACGCTAATCCTACTCTATGCACAGACGGTGTATGTGGAGACGCCGGATGCTCCCAATACATCCATGTCGGCTCGACATAGCGCGGCGCCGTGCTCGACATCATCGCGCGGATATTCGCGGCGTTCTGGGCAGCAGCCGCGGCGACTGTTGCATTTACCTGCGCCATAAAATATTCGGCCGTTCCGGGAGTCGTCGCTAAGCTGGATCCATGGTGAGGGGGGGGCCGGCGCCGCGTCAGGAACGCTGCCGCCGATCATGCCAACGACGCCAACGCTAAAGGCGCCGTTTGGCGTCACGTTACTATGCGCCGGATCATTTCCGGCATAATCCGAGGATGAGCCCGGCAGATCGGTTCCGTTCCAAAAATCTTCCGGCATGCTTGTGATGAATGCACTCATACCATAGCCCCTTCTTCGCTGAGGGCCGGCAAGACATCATGCCCCTGCCCCCAACACCCCAAAAACTACCCACGCCAGCTCTGAGCCTCCGCTGGCACAGCAATCGTCATTCCTGCTCGATAGCGGCGCTGTCAATCACCGGCCGATCGGTAGCTGGAAGCTTGATGATGTAGCCAGCGCTGATTGTGGCTTGTTGGTTGACATTGACGCTGACATGCGTGCCTGAACTCGACTTCCCCTCAATCGAGTCAATCGCCGAAAGCCTGGCTCTTTTCGTGGCCGCACTGCCGTCGCCCGGATCGTCTCTTATCTCGATGGCAGTATGTAGATTGCGAGGCCCCTCAGACCGGCGAAGAGCAAGCAACGCCTTGCTGAAGGCCCCTTGGAACAACGGCGTGTCCGCAATCTCACGCGCCTGCTTCAACCGGGCACCAACCTGCCGAGCCGCTTGCCGAAGCGTCAGCGGCATGCCTGCCGCGATCGCCACACCCTCAATCGTCACAGCCCCATCGGCCCCGTAAATCATCAGCCGGATGACACCATCGAACTTCGGCGGAAGTTTCGTGAGCGCCCACGCCGGAGGATTGCGCCGCTTTGCCCAATCGTTCTTGGGCCGCCGAAACTCCGCAGGATATGGCCGCTCCTCAGCTTTCATAATGCCCAAGATTAACCCACCCGCTCCTCACGCGCGACGCACAGCAATGCCCTGCAACCCTCGCGCGCAAGCCGCCGGAAATGCTCGCAGTGCAAGGAATATTTCCAGCCAGAACAAAAAATAGGAACTCGCCCGTGCGCAAACGACGAGCTCTCATCTCGGCGGCCATTTTTGCCCCTCCCGCCCCTGCCAGGCCCTCTGCCCCATTTTCAAGCCTACCAGGAGCCATCACAGCCGCTCGGACAGCCAGGGGAGCCAGCGGCAGGGCGGGTTCGCGAGACCATCCGTCACCCCTGCGTTACCCCAGCCCGCAAATCGGCACGCTTACGAGATGCATTCACTTGATAGCACATCAGAGGCCAGCTAGCCGCGCCGCTGCCAAGCGCTCATCAGGCCATCGAGGCAGGGGCGGCAGTCCCGTGAGGCCATCGAGGCAGCAGGACTATCCTGCTGAGAATGCTGGCGAGCTGCTCTTTCGTGAGAGCCAACCATCTCATTCGTGGTGTAATTCAGCTTGCGAAGCGCAATCGCCAACCTGTCTCTGCATTGTCTGGTATTTCCGTCTCGGTTAACGCCTTCCGTCTCACTCCCGTCTCATAGAGACGTGAGACGTGAGACGTTTGGCGGAAATGGTGCGTTCGTCTCAGTGAGACGTCTCAGTGAGACGAAAGTGAGACGCCACGAGGGAAAACGGCGTGAATTACGGTCGCCAAATCTGTCCTTTTTTTTCCATGAGTTTACCGCGTCTCAGTAGGGTCTTTTTTGCCCTCGAAAAATGGTTACGTGAGACGCGCTCAATTGCGCCTGTTTCAGTAGCGTCGAGAAACCCGGAATCCTTCAAATCTTCACGGATTGCGGCGACAGAAACCTTTAGGACGGTCGAGTTTCCGTCGAGTCCGGTGGTTTTTGGCACGCCATCAGCGAGCCGGTCATAGGCTTTCATGAATTCGGCGGCCACGATTTCGGCGTCGTTTCCGTCGCGGCCTTGTGATGATATTCTTTTTGCTATTTCGTATCGCCAACCGTCGCTTGGGAATATAATTTTGGGATTGAACTGTTCTCTATTCGCAGGTGTGCGGAGCCGGGCCTTGGCGTCGAAGTTGAGACCAAAGGCTGCATCATCGTCTTCGATCGCCGTTAGCGAGGCGACGGTGTCCATCTGCCATGTTTTGGTTTTGTCGCCGAAGACTTTGCCGCCATCGTTTGCATGATGGAGCCAAATCTGCGCAATCCTCATTGACGTAAGCCCGCGCATGACGCCGAGCATTGGCGCCCAGCCTTCGGGCTTCATGAGGTCGCCTGCCACTAAACACATGATACTGTCGAAGATGATCAAGTCGGGCTTAACGATTTCGATTTCGCGCTTGAGCCAATCCCTCCCTGCTTGCGTGTCCAAGGGGGGGATGTCGCGCTCATCGCCAAGCCGATCACGATTATAACCGTAAATTGCTAAATCATTGCCGTGGCGCTCGGCAACGAGTTCCATGCGCTCTTTGAATGTCTCGGCGGGCATCTCACCGTCGATATATATTACGCGGCATTTGCGCCGGGCTTCCCAGCCGAGAAATGATTTCCCAGCGGCTACACATGCGGCGAGTTCCATCGTGAAAAGCGTTTTTCCGATACCTGTCGCTCCTACTAAAATCCATCTTGATGTGGTGCATAAGAGATCGCCGAGAAGGAAGTCTCGCGGCGGGAGAGAGAGCGTTGTCCATGCAAGCAAGCGTAGGCTTTCGCGCTTCGGGTCGGTATCCGGCGGCGCATCGTTGTGGCTGTTTACTCGTGGTGCGGGAGATATCTCGCCTTGTCGAACTTTAAATCCATGCGCCGCCGCATCTTGAGGTGGAAACGCGGGCGTTAAAGCGATCGGCTCCGCTTGCCGAACACGATTATGCCCGGGCTTGTTTGCAAATATGTCGCGGGTCATGCGCGGCCAATCTTTTTTTGCAGCACGTCGTTTGCGTCGCCGCAGCCTTCGGGAGGATCAAGGAAAAGGACTTGTTTCCCGGCCGCGAGCCACCGGAGCGTGCAGGCATGAACGGACGCGGAATTCACAGGCTCCGGCAAACCATCATCGAGCCATTCGCGGAATAATGTGAGAGCCTCGACACCGGCAAGCACAGGAAAGGTCTCAATCGCGCCAGCAGAGCCCACAGCCCAAACTGGCTTGAAGCCAAAAATCCTCGCGGACAAACAGGTCTCCAGGCCTTCGCCAATAGAGAGCCCCATTGTCACATCTTCGTCTGCATCAATCTTAATGGCCGCGCCTCGGGGACATCCGTTGAACCGACGCTCGAGCTTAGAGCCGTCTTCGGCCAGGCGCGTCTTTTGAACGGCAACAATCTCGTCGCTGTAGATGTCGCGATAGACGGCGAGGAGGCAGGGAACGCGCAGCAATGGACTTGCCGGATCGTTCGGCACTTCGCGCCAAGCCGCCTCGGGATCAACCCCCATGTAACGCAAGTGATCTTCGTCTATGTCGAGGCCACGCGAGTGAAGATAGCGTTCCGCCAGCGTGCCAGTGATCGGCCGGCGGCGCTGCCAAATGCTGCGTGCGATATTGATCTTACGCTGGCGCTCGATGGTTTCGTCATTGGCTCGCGCTGTCTCGATGACGGCCGCGGCCGGGGGCAGTGCTGGTCTATCAGGCGCGGGTCCGGCGAGGATCTTGATCGCGTCGAGATAGCCAACGCTGTCGAGGGCCTGGACAAGATTGATGACGTCGCCTTTGGCGTCGCAGCCCCGGCAATTGAAAACTTGCTTTTTGGTATTGACGGAGAATCGATCCTTGCCGCCGCACATCGGACAAGGTTGCCCAACATTGCTATGCCGGGGCTTGGTCCAATAAGGAAAGCCGCGCCTGGCGAGCTCATCCTCTATCCTGATATTCTTGGCCTTCGCAGCCCATTCGGCGCGCTCCGGCGGCGCATTCGCCCAGATGTTCATGGCCGCCTCAGAATGGGAAATCGTCGGAAGGCCCGGCGCCTGGAGCCCACGTGCCGGCGCACCGCTGTTGCCGCGAGCGCGTGTCTTGCGGCTGCGGTTCCGGCGCTTTGGCCTTGCGGTCCTTTGGCGGTTGACGAAGGGCGAGCACGTGATCGGCAATGAGCGAGAATGTGATTCGCGTTTCACCGCCGTCTTTTGTGTAGAGCCCTGCGGTCATCAGACCTTGGACGCTGATGGAGTCTCCCTCGGATAAGCGCATCAACTCGGCCGCCGCGCTTTCCGAAAAGCTGGTCACGCGCCACCATTGGAACGCGTCACCGTCTTTCACTTTCACGGTGGCGACGACATAGGCCTTGCCTGATTTTGATTGGCGTTGTTCGGGCGCTTTGTAGATCGCGCCGACAATGAGAGCGCGCGTCATTAGCGCCCCCCGTCGATCGCGCGAAGGCTTGACGGGAAACTCGCTCCGCCGAGTGACGCAATGATTCCACCGTCGAGCGCGGCATAGGTCGCGACGGTTTCGCGAAGGTCTTTGCCTGCCGCAATTTCCTCGAGCAAGCACGCCATAGCGAAAGGCCCAAGGCGGCAGACTCGCTCAATCTGGCGGCGGAAGGCCGGTTCGAATCGTGGCGCTTGCAGGGGTCGATAATCGCTGGTAGATTCGGAGCCGTTCCCCCAAAGAACAGGTATCCCGGGCCGGGTCTGCGTAGCGAGCGCAGACCTGCCCAACTGCTTTGCGGCCATGGGTCACGACGCCTCCGAATTAGCGTTGCGCCCGATCTTTGCCGCCTCAAGACGACTGCGCCGATGGTAAACTCGCCCGTTGATCACGACCGGATCATCAAACCCAGCTAGCCCAGCCTTTTCCCAACGGCACGCGGTTCTATGGGAGATGTTATACTCCGCCGCAGCTCGGCTGCGGGGCACCAACTCTTCGATTCCGCGAGTCTGATTATCGTGCATTGCGTTGTGTCCATGTTCGTTACGTCATGACGAACTAGAGACCGCAAAGCCTTGTCACAGATAAAGAACTAAATTCGCCGAGTTTCTGTGACGAAATAAGGCAGCTTAAATTATTTGACCGGCGGCTTTTTCGCGAGGGAAAGTTCGTTTTTGATTGTCCTCGTTAGAGAAGCAATTCGCTTTTCCTTCGCGGCGGCTGACGGGTTCCGGCCTTCGGCCTTCGCCTCATGCTCGACGCTTCGCACAGCAAGTTCCTTGGCTAGAAACGAGTCCAGCCCCCAGAATTCACCGCCGTATTTCTGCTCTACTAGCTTCCGGGCGTCCAGCAGCTCCGAATCATAATTGCCGGGTTTCTTCGTTGCGCGCCCCCCCTGCCTCACAATTTCACACTGAAGCCCGAGCACATGATTATTCGCAAGCTCTATCGCGAGTCTTTGCCAGGCTCCAGGCAGGTTTATATCGACCCTATAATGCGCAATCAGAAGTCCGAATCTTCTTTCCGCTTCGCGAAGCAGCTCCTGCCGTTCGGCGTCGTCGGCAGTCACGGAAAGCTGGAGCGGGCGCGCAAGATCGCCTTTGTACAGATTGCGCCCTGGCCAGGCCTTTTTAGGCTGCTTGACCATCATCACGCCCTCAGCCCGACAATATTGCCCGCCGCGTCGCCGGTCACGACGGCCTCGACGTGATGCGCCCATGTCTGCATGGCGATGCGTTTCTCGGCGTCAAACGAATGTCGCTGATACACTCCAACGATCCCGCCAAAGCTGCCACTCACGTGATTGAGAATTTTTTCAATGACGGGCAAATTCACGCCCAAGCGAGCCATGCCGGATGCGACCGTGCGGCGGATGTCGTGCACGACCCACGGCGCGATATCGGGAGGCATCAAAGCATCGATGCGCCGCTTAATGACATGATGGCCTTGGATCGGCCGGCGTCCAGTGATCGTGAACACATAATCGCCGTCGATGCGCGGAACGGCGCGGAGAATCTCAACGGCCAAATCGCTGAGCGGGATGGTATGCTCTACATCATTTTTCGCCCGCGCCGCCGGAAGGGTCCAAAGCCGATTGTCGAAGTCGATCTCGCGCCAGGTCAAATCGGCAACCTCATTCCGCCGCTGGCCGGTCAGAATCAAAAGCTGGATGAAGCCGCAATAAGGCCATCCAAGCGCGTCCGCAGCCTGCCAGACAGCTTTGAGCTCCAAGTCGCTCAATACCCTATCCCGCGCTGTTTCGACCGTCGGGGGCTTGATGCGCGCGCACGGCGACGCCTCGATGATACCGCGCTCGATGGCAAAATTGCACATGCCTTTGAGCCATGCCAGCGTCCGATTCGCAGCAACTGGCGTCCCGCGATCAATAATGGAGTCCAAAAGCTCATGGATGTCCGCGCGCGTAATTTGCGATAGGCGCCGGCCGTGCCATGCCGGAATAATTTCCTTGTTCAGAATCCTGCTGACTTCTTGCTTTGTCGTATCACTGTGCGCCTTGACGTGCCGGGCAAGGTATTGCGCCGCGACACGTTCGATGAGGTCTCGATCAACCGGTATCCGCGCATTGACCTTGGAGGCTTGCTTTTGTGCCGCGGGGTCTTCGCCGCCGGCAATCGTCACATGCGCCCTACGCGCGAGATCGCGGGCGTCTTTCAAGCCTATTTCCGGCGAAGGCCCAATGGTCAATTTGCGGGTTCGGCCGCCAAACCGATATCGGAGTGACCACGATGCCTTCCCGCTCGGAAAGACTTGTAGATAAAGGCCTCGCACTTCACCATCCGGAATTTCGCGGCGGACAGCGCTCGTTTTGATGCCTTCAATTGCTTTGACGGTGAGCGGCCTTGCCATAATGTCCCTGTGGTAACGGGTCAATGGTAACGCCATGGTATCGAAAAACAGTGTCCAAGCTTGTTACCATTTGTCATAGACAATAATTGACATCGCTCGACACGCAAGGGAGAAAGGCGGGATTGTCAACAAATATTTGTCCTGACATGTCTGGCAGAGGCGCGACTTAGTTTACGAATACAGCACGCGGCAATATGATAAGGAATCGAGACTCGCAGCTCACTTAATCGCCTCCCGCGAATTCGGCCTTAGAAGGGCGCGCAAGCAAATCCGCGATTGCTTCCTCGACGGAGAT
>Ga0182030_10017155_pt1 | contig 14000 bp, 11 predicted proteins | sample 812S3MmetaG_FD_121299 | JGI IMG/M metagenome (GOLD analysis project Ga0182030, IMG submission 121299) | Permafrost microbial communities from Stordalen Mire, Sweden - 812S3M metaG (Illumina Assembly) | ecosystem: Environmental > Terrestrial > Soil > Wetlands > Permafrost | place: Sweden...
TGCGGCCACGAGGCCGAGTTCGCGCCGGGCCGGTTCATCCCAGTTTTCAAGCTGGCGATGGCCTTCGACGGCGAAGGCGTATTCAGCGGCCGTTTCATTCTCGTCGGCATATCGGCAGCACACTTCGCGGTAACTGCCAAAATCGTGCGGGAACGATTTGATGATCAGAACCGCGCCGGGCGGTTCAGCACCGGCGACGCGGCGGATCTGGTTGATGAAGGCGACGCACTCGCGGCGGGAGCGCGGGTCATAATCCTCGGAGCCGACTTGGGCGCAGTCTTCGCCCCACGGCACCGGGCCGATGTTCAGGAGTTCGATCATAAATTTGATATCATTTGGCCAAGTCGAGGTTCGACCGTTTCAAGGCTTCGAGGCGCGTCCAGTCAATCGCGTTGCGACCATCATCCGTGATGGCTCCGGCACGGTTGAGCAGACCGGAAGCGATGCACGCCTCCTTGGCCGAATTCCATTCCGCCTCGGTGATGCCGGTGCGCTCGTGCGCCTCGTGAAAGCGGTAGTTCTTGATGCCGGCATAGCTGGATTTCAAACTGCGCGTGGCCGCGAGGACGACCGACTGTGCCCAATCCAAAGCCGGTTTCGTTGGCAGCAGGTCTGCCCGGAGATTGGCCGGGTTGAGATAAATGGTGACGCTCTCAAATCGTCCGTGATAATGCCGCACGAGCGCGACATTTTCCGGCAGGCGTCCGACCTTGAAAGTTTTCCCGCCGTTCACAAACGGCGTGCCGTTCTCCGGCACCAGCCACGTTCGGTTCGCGGCGAGATTGACCAGACACCAATAATCCCGGCACCCGCCGTCCCAATAGCTGGTGGTGGTGAGCGGATGCGTGAATGGTTCGACGACGAACCGGCGTCCGGTGTAACTGGGAAACGCACGGCGCGCGAGCGCCTGCACTTCGGGGAGTTTCGTGTTCATAAGGTTCAACTGCGGGGAATGGGCGTGGCGTTCACCACTTCGTGCATCCGCCGGAAATAATCCGCCGCCGTTTCAGCGGCGACTGGTTCAACATTGTGGGCCACCCAGCGCGCCGGTTGATGGCAGGTCTGGCAAAACCGGCCAAAGGCGAGGTCGTCGCAACGGTCGCAAAAATAGTGGCCGGATGGTTTGAGCTTCATAAAACGGAGGGATACCCTCCCGGCTTTTTTCATAACGCCGTTTCAACTCCGAATCGGAGTGCGGGCGCACGGCCACCGGGAGACATCGCGCCCGTTTCTCCGGGCTTCACTTTCAAGCCCAAGAAATGGAAACGAAAAAAGCCCGGACGTTTTCACGTCCGGGCTTGGCCACGGCTTCGCATCGCGATTTCGACCGCCGCCGCGTTTCTCACGCGGTTCGTTTATTGGCCGGTTTGATTCTAGGGCAACCCGGAAAAATTCCGGGGCGGTTATTGGCTTTCACAAAAAAAGCCCGGTGACTGCGTCACGGCCACCATTCAAGGCGGGCGTTTCACAATCACCGGGCGGTGAGGGCCACCGGCAGCTTGCCGGTCAGGCCGCGACGGGTTCGCGGACGATTTGCAGGTGCGGGGCGACGCCGTGCTGGATATTCGTGTCCCAGCGGTTCAGCGTTTCGTTGTCAATGCCGCTCTCGGCCCAGGCGTCACCGAGTTTCACGGTGAGCGCGAAGATGGCGGCGGACTTTTCTTCCGCCTTGTCGCCGGCGGATTTGATCCACGCCAGCAGGAATTCGGCGGCGTGTTCGGGCGTGAGAACGGCGGCATTTTCGTCGCCGGTTTTTTCCGTTTCGGATTTCTCCGGGTTCTGACGCTTGCGGATTTCCTTGAGCTTCTTGGTGGCGTCGCCGGGCTTGGACAGGGCGTTGATGACATCGAGCGTGTCGTTGTCACCGCGCCAGTCGCGTTTCTGTTCCTGGGCGACCGCTTTCGCGTGGTTGATGCACTTGTTGGCGATTTCCAGCGAGTTGACGCTGGCGACATCGTAACAGTCCTCGGCGAGCAGCGGTTTCCCGTTGGCGTCGTCCACGAGGCACATCGAATTGAAAAACGCCGCGACCGTTTCCAGCCGGCCAGGTAAAGCTCCGCCGCAGTTCTGGGCGAAGAAATCCTTGAACGTCAGGTCCGGCGCGATGAGTTTGTCATCGAGCATCTTCCGGTGGTCGCGTTTCAGCGCGGCCACGACTTTGGCGAAGTTGGGCGTCACGGCGCGAAAATTGTCGCGCGTTTCGGCCACTTTTTTGCCCAGCTTCACGCCGTCGGCCATGAGCGCGTAACGCTCGGCGACGGTGAGGGCAAGGATTTCCGCATAGGTCAGTTTCTGGTCTGCTTTCACTGTGTTTCCTTTCGTTGGTTTCCCGGGATTCTGCCGGCGTTTTGCCGGTGATCGTCACGCAAATCGGGCGTGGGGAAACGGTGACTGCGTCACGGCCACCATCACGGCGGACATTTCACAATCACGGCCACTAAACTGAATTATGTTTGCCGGCGCGATTTACGCGTCGCAAATTTTCAACCGCGCTTTACTCCGAACCGGAGTAGCGCGGCGACCAGGTTGAAACCCATTGCGGACGTTTCAACCGGCCATCCCTTCCGCGCACAGGAGTTCCACCTGTGCGCGGCGTGGGATGGTCGGCGGATAAGGTTGGCGCGACGGCCAACGGCGAGAATTGCGCTGGCCGGCGGAAATTTTTCCGCGCGATTCAGCGCAAATTTGCGGATGCAAATTGCATCCAAAGATAAGGGAATTTCCCGCGCGAAAAACCGTTTGGCGCGCGGTCGGAAATTTTGGGCGCAAACCGCGCGTGACTGGCCAGCGGCCAGCGGCCTATTGCGCCGCGCGCGATGCAAAAAAAATCTTTGGCCGCATGACCGGCCAAAGATAAGGGAATTTCCCGCACGAAAAAAAGCGCGGCGGCCAATGGCCGCCGCGCGTGACCGCGCCGCGCTGGATTAGGCGAGACGCGCCGCCACCGGCAACGGAAGCAACACGCGCCGCTTGCGCCACACGCGCGACCGCTTGACCAGTGCCGCGACCTGTGCGGCCTGTGCCACCCGCGCGGTCTGTGCGGTCTGTGCGGCCTGTGCCTGTGCTTTTGCCCAAACCGTCCCGCGTCGCGCCGCCCGCGCCGCCAGTTGTGCGACGGAACGCCCGCCGCGATAGGTTGAACGCACCGCCGCCGCCGCCAGACACGCCGCGCCGCAATGCGTGCCGACGGTGAGACGCGCCAGCGGTTGCGCCAGCGGTTGCGGCTCGACCGCCGCCGCCGGTTTGAACGGCTCGACCACCGCGCCGCCAGCCAATGCGACCGGACGGCGGAACGGGTTGAACTCATCCGCCGCCGTCTCACCGTTGCGCGGTTGCGTCAGGTTGAACACCAGCCCGACCGCCCGCGCCGCCCGCGCCAACTGGACGCCCGCCGATTCTTTGACCTTACCGCCATGCAGCCGCGCCTTGAACCCGACCGCCCGCGCCGCGTGATCAATCGAATCACCGCCGACGAGACGCGCCGCCGCCGCCTCGATCCGCTCGACAAGTTGAACGCGCCGCGCGTGACCGTGTCGCAGGTTGTCTATTTTGGCCGGCAAGGACGCTTTGCGCCGGGCCTGCCCGCGCTCGCGCAACCAACGCGCGGCGCGGTCGTCCCGCGTCTCAATCCCGCCGACCAGCTCCGCCGCGTCAGGATGCACCGCCGCCGCCAGCCATTCGGCGGACACGCTGGACAATTCGACACTGTGCCCTTGGTCGTCCCGGCTTAACTCATCCGACACCGCGCGCCAGCCGACGACCGCGACCGCCTCCGCCACGCGCGGAGCGGGCACCGGCGGACATTCAAGCACCCCGTTGCGCCACTGGACGACAGCGGCCAGCCCCGCGCCGCGCGCCTCCTCGCGCATGGTGTCTGACACCGCGCCGTCATTGTCTTTTATCTTGCACGTGAGGAGGCGCAGGAAATTGGACACCATGCGGACATCCTCGGCGGTTTGCTCCGCGACCGCGACCGCCGCCAGCCCGAACGGGTCCGACTCGCCGCGATACCACGCCGCGACCAACTCCCCCCGCCACAGCGGGCGATTGTGTCCATCTATCCATGCCAGCGGCGCGGCTAACTCGACGCGCGCCAGCGCGTCGCCTAGGTTTGCCAGCCCGCGCCCGCGCCCCTTGTCGTGGTTTGCTTCAAATTGGCTGGACGAAAAACGGCCACCGTCAGGACTTGCAGTTGTTGTTTTCATGTTGTGTTTTTTGGTTGTGCGCTTGGCGTTGCCGGGCTTTTGCCGGCAAATGTTCAGCCCTTGCGCGTCGTCGCCTAAATAAGCGGTTATGCGCGATTGTTTCCACCTGTGCCTGCGCTTTTTTTCCGGCAAACAAACGGCAAAAAAGCCCGTGGATATTGGCTGAAAACAGCATCGCTTCAAAACATCCGAAAACGTCATTCAATCCCCAAATGGGAGGTATGTTTTTAGAATTTGCCGAGGCGAAATCATAGACACCCCCGTAGGTCCTGAGCACGTGCGCACTTCGGGATGAACTTGCTGATGGATCTAATGTAGTGGCTACTGTCTCCACCATGATGACCGAAGGCGGTGTAAAGCAGACCAGTTTAACCAAGGTGCTTCGGGACCACTTAAAACGGCCAGAGTTGGCAAGGGTGCGGGCGCGGGAGGTAATCCGGCGAGCTGCCAATAAATGTCCTAACCAAGCCTGACCTGATCCCCGATATGGTGACGGGGAACACTTGGGGAACACCTGGGCATCACTGAAACCAAAGCCTGCTACTACTACTACTACTTTATCTTCAATATATTAAAGTAGTAGTAGTAGTAGATAAAGCGTCGATGTTCCCCATGTTCCCCGTGTTCCCTTAAAAAAGATGTCTCACGGAAAAATCCTGCTCCCCCGCTTCCCTGCTTCAAAGGAGTCGGGGGAGCAGGGGAGAACCGATTATACCATTGGAAATGCGGTTGTTTTTGGGGGATCAAGGGGAACTGACGGTCGCATCACCATAAACAATTGATTGCCAACGATCAGCCATGTTCCCGGGACGGGGAACAACCGTCTATTTTGTTCCCCATCGTCTCGTTTTGCCGGTAAAACTCAAAATCAGCCCAGCAGGCGTCTATGCGTCCGGGCCGGTTTTTTGGCAGCTCAAGTCGTCGCCCCGGAAGTTATTTCTTGAAGTTAAAGGGCCGGGGAGTTGGCCGGGCCAATGTCCTTAATAAAAGTCCCCGGCATATTTTCGTTGCGATCTAAATTAGCTTAATGAGATTTATTTCAGGCATATTAATTGTCGAAAGTTGCGGCAACAAGAACTTCCATCCCAAACGGCAAACTGGAAATTCCCCCGGAAGCGTTGCGAAAAGACTCAAACTACGACTAGGTGAACAAATTAACTAGCTAACCCCGAGAAAGAAAAATTCCCTGCCATGCTTGAAACCGACATGAACAAAAATAGTTTTATGACCAGCAAATTACCAAGCGACCAGGAATTGATCCCCCGGTGCATTGAACTCATCCGCACCGAGCAAAAAGCCAGCGTGTCTTTGTTGCAACGGCGGTTGAAGCTGGGCTATGGGCGGGCCGGGCGGATCATGGATGAACTTGAAAAACGTGGCATCGTTGGCCCAAGCCGGGGAGGCGCAACCCGGGAGATATTGACATTGCCCGACGCGCCAGCCGTGGTTTCGCCGCCGGCTGCCGGAAAAACCGAGGCAGTTCAACCGGCGTCGTCAACCAAACTGGATGTCAAACCTGTTGAAAAGCCCCAATTGCCTCTAGGGCAGGCGGCGTTGTGCGCCTTATGCGAAAATCTTGCCCCCACGGACTGCCAGATGACCGCCTATTTGGAATCCGGCCAGGCCGTGCCGAACCCCATGCCTGCCTCGGTGGCAAGAATCTTAAAATTCAAGCCGGTGTCGCTGTTTGAAATACGAGGCCTGACGACCGTTAGCTGCACGGCACTGGGATTACGGGCGAACCCGCCGGCCAACGAAACCTTCCTGCTGGCCCTCCAAGAAAAATTCTCATGGGACGAACTGCTTGCCTCTGGCACTTGGCTGGAGGCCAACCGGAAGGCCGGGCTGGATCGCCGCCCCAACGCGCAATTTCACGGCAAGGGCCAGATGGGGAAAAAACCAGAAAGTGAACGCCGGGGAAAAGATGACAAGTGGGTATGGGGATATGGTGAGCCAGTTCTGATTCCCTATGTTGACGAGGCGGGTGAATTGATCAAGTTGCGGCCTCATAAAGGGGGTGCGCCGGCGGGCACGCTGGCCGGTTGTTCACGCATCTACGTTCCCCGCGATTATAAACATTGTGCAAGCGCAGTGGAGAAGTTTAAGCAGGTGGTCATTTGCGAAGGTGAATTCAAAGCGATGGCCATCTGGCAGACCCTCGGGCTGGGGGCAAGGTTGCAGGTTGACGCGGACGGCCAACCGCTGATTGACGCCACCCGTTTTGAACCGGTCGGCGTCTGCGCGTTGCCCGGCATCAGCTATGTGAAAAATGTCGAATTGAGAATGGATCTGGATCGCTGGCTTAAAGCGGTCGGCTGTCGCCTGGTGAAGATCGCGTTTGACGACGAGGACAAAAGTCACAAGCCGCTGAACCAACGGTTTGACGCCCTGATTGCGGCGCGGGCACTGGCGATTGACCTTTCAAAAACCCTGCACCTGAGCGCCCAGGTATGCGTATTGCCAAAGGCCTGGCGTAACCAACATGGCAAAAGCGACTGGGACGGAGCGCTGGCAAAAATCATCCAAACCACCAACCAAAAAGATAACCTATGAATCCTATGAATCATGTGCTGACCAAGGAGGCAATGCAACGAGCGCAGGCGGAATTTGCGTGCGCCCTGGAAGACTCCGTGCCGCCCGACCAGATGTTCCGGCTCGAATTATTCTCTGACGAGGAGGAGGAATTCATCCAGCGTGAAGTGGATCGGATGTTATGCCAGCCGAAATTGCCAAATGCCGGGGCGCGCGAACGCCTCTGGCTGAAGAAGCTGAAAAAATTCGCCTATGACGAATCGCTGGTAATCGTGATCAAGACGGCGGCGGGGCGTTACGCGGCCGCGCTGGAAAGCCTGCTGCCACGCCAGGAATTCATCCGCAATCCTTTACGGACGAGGACCAAGCGGATGGATGATGAATCAAACGATGAAGAACCCGAATCCGGGAAGGGATCGAAATGGATGGCGCTGCCGGGGTGTTATTACGTCTGCAAGCCGGTGTCGAAAAAGACGAACCAGTCGCTGTTCGACGCGGCCCAGGAATTGCAACGGAATTCCGGCAAGGATTTGGACAAGAAGTGGCTGGCGGAATTCCTGTTGGCCGGCGAGCCGGAGGCGGTCAGCAATTTCCAGATGAAATGTTTATACCTGTTGCGGGGTGCCGATGGCAACGTGATCCGGCTGGTGCGGCTCGTGAACATCAAAGGCGAATTGAGTTCCGGCAAGGAGACGGGCGGCATGGACATTCTGCCGGCGGAGGAGTTCTCCAGCGCAGAAAAGTTTCGCGCGTGGTGCAAGTCAAAGGGCAACTTTGACTGGGGGGTCGGCAACGGCGCGGGGAATCTTGAATTGCAGATGCTGCATAGCGACGTGTCCAATAATGCCGCCTACAAGGTGGCTCGGCTGATCGAGTATTGCGGGTGGCATCCGTTGCCGGGAAATAGCCACGGCATCTGGATTGGTGATGACTGTGCATTTCTCTCCCACGGCGGAATTCTCCTCCCGGACGAGGATGGGGTGATCCACCATGACGGGGAAATCTATGTGCTGGCCCGCAAGGGGCGCGAAGCGGATTTCATGCATGGGCGGCCCAAGTTGCGGCCCAATGCAACCCTCGACGGAAGCGAGCCGTGGCTCAAAGCCATGGAATCGGTCAAGCAGGTGGAGCTGGATAAAAGTGGTTGGGAGCCGGCGAGCCTGATCCTGCCGGGGCTGGCGGGTTTCTTCCGGGAAACCGGGCGTCGTTTCAATGACACGGTCGGCGACCTGGGAGGTTGGCTGGCTTTGGGTTCCATGCTGGGCTACGCCGCCGGGCCGGAGTATTTTGAACAGTGGCAGAATTTTCCCTCCATTTTTATTCCGGGACAAATGGGGAGCGGAAAAACCTCTTTTACCAACTGGTTGATGGGCATTCCCGGCTACGAACCGACCAAGGGTCTCACCTTGAGCAAAGGCTCGCGCGTGACGCCAGTGGGGTTGTGCCAGCAGTTGGAAAACCATTCCTGTTTGCCGGTGTGGTTCGATGAATACCGGCAATATGAAATTGCGGATGAAAAGGTTTCCATCATCCGTGATGCCTACGACCGGCAGCTTGCCGGGAAGTGGACGCCCGACGGGGTCCAGCGGGTCATCCGCACCACCCCGATTGTGAGCGGTGAAACCGACACCAGTGACGCGGCCACGCGGAGCCGTTACACGCATGTGCAGATCAGCGCCGCCCGGCGCCGGGCCAACCATTTGAAATGGATGCGCAATAACCGGCCATATTTCTATTTGTTCTGGCGGCACCTGATGGTTAACCGGCCGGAGTTTGTGAAAATAGCCATGCGCCAGGTCGAGAACTGGATGGACGATGCCGACACCCAGTCCATTCCGGACCGCAGCCGGCAGACTTACAGCCTGACCTATGCGGCGTTCACGGCGGCCTCCATCCTGTTCAATTCGCACAGCTCCGCCGAGATGACCGCGTTCCGAAAATTCATCATCGACCGCGTTAGGCTAGCGGCGGACGACGTGAGCAACGATGTAAACATCAATATCTTTATCCGGGATCTCATCACCGCGTTCATTGCCGGTGAAATCCCGCCAGATCTGTTCCGCACCGAGAAAGTCACTTTGCAACATCCGCCGGGCAAGCCGAACCAGGGTTTGTGGGATTCTTACATCCTGTATTTTGATCCGAAAAGCGTTATCGCCGCATTGCAATTATATTTGCGCAAGCGCGGACAGCAAATGACGCTGAACTATAATGATCTGCGGGACCAGCTTTCAAAGACTGAAGCCTGGGACAACACCGACCACTTGCGCCAACGGTTTGGCAAACCCGGCGAGCGGAGACATGGGAATGCCTGGGGCATCATCGTTGACCGGCATCCCCTGGGGTTGCAAAACATCAGCGACGAAAAATACCAAGCCTCGCTGTCAACAAAACCGTTGGATTTGGGAGCCATCGGGCCGGTTTTTCAGAATGCCGACCCGCGCAAAGGCGATCTTTTTTCCATCATCGCTGGGGTGGAAAGATTTGAAGCACAAGAAAATCAGGAGGACAAGCAATGATTGCGAATATAAAATACGCTCGTCTGCTTTGCGAAAGAGAAGGCGGAACATGAAACGGCGCAGTTTCATGGAGCCAAAAGCCCTATCGCATGGCCGGCCGCGCCCGGCGTGTGTCGGCATGGAGGAGCCGGTGCCGAATCTGATTCCTGTGGCAATCAGGGTGGAGAAATTCCGAGAGCAGGAAGAAAAGGAATGATATGAATAATTTGGAGATGTTTCATTACCGCCGGCTGCCGGCGCGTTTGACGTTGGATCAGACGGCGGTGATCCTCGGGATTCACCCGGATGGAATTGATCACCTGGTGGATATTGGCCTGCTCGATGCGCTGGGTGGGGCCCCGCGCGGGGCGCAGCGATTGTTTGCAGCGGTTTACATCGAACAACTGGGGCGGGATATCAAATGGCTCGCCAAAGCGACCGTCAAAATCCGCCAATTTAATCAGCAACGCAACCTTGCCCGCAAGAAACCGAACGAACAACTGGCCGCAGCTAATCATGCTTAGCGCATTTTCCGACTTTAAGATGCGCGCACACACAGCAAGGCATTGCCGGTTATGCCAAGAAAGCGTAAGTGACCTTGCCGCCGCTGGAATACTACGAGAAGCGTGACCTCATTACGGTTTCGCGGACGGGTTAATTCCGACGGATAGTGATCCCAGCGGTGCTAGTTCAACTCTATATACGAATCGTTGAGTGCCTCAATTACCAAATTGAAGTGTCTGGCCACCCGCCGTTGTGGCAGTGCCCTTGCCGCTTACATACTCATAGCGGTCGCCCGAAAGTCGAAGAACAAGAGGATCCTTCTCTGTATTGGTAATCGTGGCCCCAAAGAGTTTTACATGCCCATAGATATGGTATTCTGAGCCATCGGAAAAGAAGTCCATATCGTGTATCTTCATCTGATGCTGGTCAGGCGGCGAACTTTCTATCTGTATGTTGAATTTAAAGTCTCCTGGGTAATCCTGAAACTTTGAAATATGCAAGGACAACTTTGGTTTATCAAAACTCTGAGTTGTTGGTGTGCAATCCGGAATAAGAAAGTCCCCATTCGTTCCGTCGGGCGTGGTGATCACTACCTTCCCTGCCGTCGTGCGCTTTTCTACTACGAATGGAAGCTGAAGGTGCTTATTCCCTTTTTCATCAGTTGCGATTATAACAGATGGCGGCTTGTCAAAGACCAAGACCATCTGGATACCCGCACTGCTGATTTGTCCCATGCTTTCGTAGCCCAACACTTCGATGGGGTGTTCGTTTGGCTGCGCGTTGAGTTTCTCGTAAGGCGGCAAGACCAAAACAGCCGGAGACTCTGAGCGGTCCACCCATTTCCAGAGCTGCTGCGTCGTTTCCGAGCATTGATTGCCCGTGATTTTAACTGTTGAGGGCTTCGTTTCTTCCGAAGCCATGTGTGTGTTATTTATAATACTCATTGTTGTTGTGTGTTGTGGTTCCATGCCAAATCTTGATCCGACGGTTTGATAGATGGTGGTCGGAATCACAGAGTTCGGATTAGAACCGGTTAGTTTGAACCCAGGCACAAATAGTGATCACTGGGCAAAAGTTGGCAGTCGAAAGACTCCAACGCAGAATTTGAACTCCGATGCTCCGGGCCCTGTGGCATTTGAAAAAACAGGGCAAGGAACATAAATCACAGACTGGCTCGATTTTTTGAGCCAGCGGGTTGCCAATTCGGACGATGCGAGCTACTAAATACTGTGCATCCAGTCCCCTTGGCCGTTCGGTCACAACTAACGATTACGGCTTAATTTCTTAATGCCAGGTTTTGATTCCTTGGCAAATTCACCGGCAGCCGCGCGGCGGTGAAAATCGGCAATAGTTGACTCAGAGAGATACAACCTGCCGTAAATATTGATGGTTGGCAGGATACCCTTCCTACGCCATCTCCAGCCTGTAGTGCTGGTCACTCCCAACTCGCCAAGGAACTTGTTCAATGAAACACGCCTCGACGCTGTTTCTGAATTATGCGTTATCAACTTATATCTTTCTGTTTGCCGGTCACAATTAACGGAAGGTGACGGCATATTTTGGGGAGTTTGGAATTCAGAATATTTCCTGCCTCCCGCCCTTGCCTCATCTGGCACGGCATCCAGTGCTCCACACTGTTTTTTTACGAAAGAAACCCATAGATGAGCCATTTCCTCTCGGACCTTCTCGGTTGGTCGTCCATACAACTTGGTTCCCACTAGCGTGTCGTTAAACATTCAGCGTTTCCGAGGCGTGTTCGATTTCAGCCGTCATGCCTTTATCGGTCGCGTTGAATGCTCACACGATTTTGCCGTCGTATGACCTTGTGGGCTTTGGACGTTCTGTTCATCCTAGCCCGCGCCTTCCACTGTCTTGCCGCTTGCGCGGCGACCCGCTTCCAACGCGTATTTTATATTGTCAAAGATCAATTGTAACTAACGGCAACAATTTGGATCACATTCCTTAAATGGAAATCATGGTTCCAATCAGTTGTGAAAACTGGCCGGTTGGTTTCTGTAACTATGGGCTTGGTTCCGAAAATCAGCGTTTAATTCCTATTAAGTGGGGTCGAACTGAAGCTAAAAATAGGCGCTGCCAGATCCATAAAAGCCGCAGCCGGCGTTTTTTCCTTTTCCAAAGGACGCCAAACGTGCATTTCTTTGGCTATGCCATCGCTGCCACCCATGAATTCACCGATTCAGAATCCGTCAATACCGAGCAAGCCGGCTGGGCCGGAAATTTGCAAATTGACTCCGGAAAAATTGGCGCAGCTGGCGTGTATGTTGGCCAGAGGCGGTATCGAATCGGAGTCAGCCCAATCGCTGGTAGCTCGCGCGCTTGATATTTGGACTGCCGCCCACGAAGCCTTTCCGCTGCCCAGCCACAATACCTCCCCCTCCGCTTCAATTTCCTTTGACCAGATTGTAAAAGATAAACGGCTGCCCGCCCGGCGTGGCGGCAACGATAGCTATGTCGGATCACCGCAAGGCATAAGGCGTGTGATTAAAAATTATTTTGCCTGGATCTATCAAAATCTTCCGCGCCTGTTTGCCGAACGCAGTGTCAAGAAGGAGCAAGCAAAGAAGTTCAGGCAACAGTTGGAACAGAAGAAGGAGGAGATCCTCGGCTCAAAAGAAATAACTGATGCCCAACTGAAGGCGTTGGAGAAATTTCAAAAGATTGCAGATTCGAAAAAACAAGATCCGCTCGCCCTCGACGAACTTCGGATGTTGCTGGATGGATCCGACGTCGGTGTCGCCAATTCAGATTTTTAGCGCAGCCCCCTGAGCTTGGAGCCAAGGGCAAGACCGCCGGACGAATTAGATTCTAGGTCTACCCGTCCGAACCGTCCGAAATCCTGCGGTTCTCAAAATTCTCATTTGTCTCATCAGCCAACGATTTGTTGCCCATAGCATTTCTCAATCTTGCGTTGGCGTCAGCATTGTCAGCCCTTCTTGATTTTACTTTTTTGAAGCTTTCGCCTTCGGAGCCTTTTGGGGAGCAGGTTCACTCGTGCCAAAATTCACTTTGGTGGCCTGACGTTTGGCGTGTTCGTTAGAGAGATGACCATAAACCTTGCCGATTAAAACGCCGCCGTCCTGGTGCCCCACCCATCTGGCAATCGTCATGAAATCAATCCCAGACATCACGCAGTAACTGATGAAGTAGTGCCGCAGGTCGTGAAACCCAAACTGCTTGATGCCGGCGGCAGTGCGCACCAACCGCATCGTCTCCACAAAGCTCTTGGCTGGTTTGTCATCCTTGCCGCGTTGCGGTGAGGGGAAAAGCCATTGCGAATCCGGTGCCCGGCGGGTGTCCATCGCTTTCAAATGCTTTTCCAGCACATCGTTGAAATCCACCACGCGCGCCTTGCGATTTTTTGCCATCCCATCGGAGCCAACGGTCAACTGCCGGTTGTCCCAGTCCACGTCCGACCATTTTAACCGCAATGTTTCACTCCGGCGGGTGCCGCATGCACCCATCAATGTCACATAGTCGACGAATTCCTGGCCGTTCTTGAAGGTCTTGTCCTTGAGGGCGGCGGCGCACAATTGTTTGAGATGATCCGCCGGCAACAAGTTCCGTTTTTTCGGCGTCCATTTTAACGGACGCAGATTGAGCGTGGGCAACGTGGTCAGCCAGCCATCATCGACCGCCCGCTTCATCACATTACGGAAGCAGATGACTTCCAGATTGACCGTCCGGCCCGACCGGCCGGCTGCCTGGCGTTTGGCGATGTAGCTGTTGACCAGCGCCCGCGTGATGCGATCCACCCGGACATGACCCAGGTGTTCGTTCCAATGCTTGATGATGAGCTTCTCGGTGTAGAGGGTGCTCGCACGTTTCGCATCTTTGACTTGCTCGTAATATTCAAAATATTTTTTTGCGTAATCGGCGAACAGAGGAGTGCGTTTGAGCACAGGTAAAACACCCTTGCGGCGTTGGGCCAGTAGATCCTGAAATTTGTCGCGGGCTTGGGCGGCGGAGGTGACATTCTCCAAGGGCACCCGTTTGACTTGTTTGATTCCCGAGACCGGGTCCTCCACGGTCATCTGGGCATAGTAGCGGTCGTTGCGCTCCCACAATCCACGAATTGGCCGCTTGCGCAGGTCCAGCACCTTGGAGTATGCTGCGTGGCGGTTTGGCTTTGGGCCAAGAGTTGTGAGATTGTCCGTGCGTTCCGTTACAGCGGCTTGCATGACGTTACAGTAGCACAATTACTAGCACAGAGTCAAACTTCGGCTGGTAAAACAGCTGAAAA
>Ga0182030_10017156_pt1 | contig 13999 bp, 12 predicted proteins | sample 812S3MmetaG_FD_121299 | JGI IMG/M metagenome (GOLD analysis project Ga0182030, IMG submission 121299) | Permafrost microbial communities from Stordalen Mire, Sweden - 812S3M metaG (Illumina Assembly) | ecosystem: Environmental > Terrestrial > Soil > Wetlands > Permafrost | place: Sweden...
AAACCAGCACCGCCAGTAGCACGATATTCCCTGCCGGCAGTACCACCTGCACCCCCGGCAGCACTTCTACCTCTGGGTCGGCCCCGACACTTTACGATCTCTCTCACCTCAAGGCGACCAATTTTGCCGTCACAGTTGGCACGGCCACGGCAAATCTGCTGTTTACCGACTCAGATACGAAAATTCTGCAAAATCCACGCATTCGCGCCACTGACGGCCAAAAAGCAACGATGAAGATCGGCTCAAAGATTCCGATTGCCACCGGTTCTTACCAGGGCGGCGCGGGAGTTGGAGCGGCAGGCATCAGTTCACTGGTCAATACGCAGTTCCAGTATCAGGACGTTGGCGTAAACATCGAAGTGACACCGACTGTCCACTATGACCGCGACGTGACGTTGAAGATGAAGATCGAGGTCACCACACAGAGTGGCTCGGTGACCATCAGCGGCGTGACGGAGCCGATTCTGAGTCAGCGGGTTGCCGAGCAGACGATCCGCCTGCGCGAGGGCGAGGCCAACATCCTCGGCGGAATTCAGGAAAAGGATATTCAGGATAGCTGGAGCGGCATTCCAGGGCTGAGTTCGATCCCAATACTTCGCTACATCTTTGGCTCGAAAGACAGGACCATCAACGACGACGAGATTGTCTTTCTGGTGGTGCCGCACGTAGTTCGCACACAATCGCTTGACTCACTCAACCTGCGCTCGATTGATACCGGGGTGGGCACCAACATTGATCTTCGCCACGTGCCCAACGCTGCGCCCACTGCGAATCCGGTTGTAAATCCAGTTGCGCCGAATGCGGCTCCAGTGGTTCCCGCTCGTCCGCCAGCCCCGGTCAGCTCGTCTGTGGCTCCCATTCCCGCTCAATCGGCTGAGGCAGCTGGTCCGGCAGCGTTGGCGCAGATGCGCGATGCCGCCGAGTCCAATAGCGCGGCAGCCGCAGCAAGCCATCCAACTGCTCCGCAGATCAAGCCAGTACCATCTGCTCCGCCAACGGCCAATCCGCCGACAGCGGGTGTCAGCTTTGCTCTCAATCCATTGCCGGGTCCAGTTGCCTCAGGGGCAACCTTCCAGGTGCCCGTGGTGCTGTTGGGTGGGACCGATGTGGCTGCGGTGCCGTTGCAGATTTCCTATGATCCGGCCAAACTTGCGCTGGTGAACGTAACCGCAGGCGATCTGCTTAGCCGCGACGGGCAGGCTGTGGCATTGGTACATCGCGACGACGGTCCTGGTTCGATCATGATCAATGCGCAGCGGCCACCGGGAGCAGCCGGAGTGAGCGGCGCGGGTGTGGTCTGCGTCCTCAGTTTTCAAGCCAAGGCTGCCGGAAACAGTGAAATTGCCATTACGCATCCTGGTGCCGTCAACAGCGCGCAGCAGCAGTTACCGGCCAAGGGCGCAAAGCTCAGCGTTCAGGTGAAGTAGGGATATTGTGCTCATGAGTTTGGTCCATCCAATTCGGAAGCATGGCGAACGCGGTCTCACGCTGGTCGAATTGATTGTGACTGTGGCGATTCTCTCGATTCTTGCTTCAGCTGCGGTGCCGATTGCGCGCTTCAAGGTGAAGAGAGAGAAAGAGCGGGAGCTTCGACGCGATCTGTGGCAGATGCGCGACGCGATTGACCACTACAAAGACGCCGCCGACAAAGGAGCCATTCAGACCAAGGTGGACAGCCAGAATTATCCGCCTGATCTTGAAACGCTGGTCACCGGAGTGGAGATTCAGACCAAGAAGGTCAAGTTTCTCCGCCGCCTTCCGATTGATCCGATGACCGGCACGGCTGAGTGGGGCCTGCGTTCGATGCAGGACGATCCAACCTCAGACTCCTATGGCGGACAAAGCGTCTTCGATGTCTATTCCAAGTCCACCGGAACGGCACTGGACGGCACCAAGTATTCTGACTGGTAAACGCGAGAACTAGGCAAACACCGCTTGCGTAAACAAAGAGGTTCCCTTGAGCAACAGAGAAAAACAAGACGCGGGCTTTACCCTGATCGAGTTGATCATCGTGATGGCCATTATCAGCGTGCTGGCCGTGGTTGCAGTTCCCAGCTTCATCGGCGCCATCAAGTCAGCGCGCGAAGCCGTGCTCAAAGAAGACCTGCACGTGATGCGCGAGGCAATCGACTCGTATACGATGGATAAGCAGAAGGCTCCGCAATCACTCGACGATCTGATTCAGGATGGCTATCTCAAGTCCGTACCAGAAGATCCATTTACGCGGAGCAAGGACACCTGGGTGACCGACTCCAGCGACTCACTTCACTCGCTTGACCAGACCGATCCTGGGATCGAAGATGTCCACTCCGGTTCGACAGAGACCGGCTCGGACGGGCAGACTTATTCCACCTGGTAGTGATGGAGACAATCATGTTGCAACGGACTTATCGTTTGTTCTTGTTGCTGTTGACCTTGGTCATCTTTTCTCGTTCCTCCTACGCGCAAAACATTACCATCCGCATGCTCGACGCCAAAACCGGAACTGTAATCAGCAACACCACGCTGATCGTACGCATCGATCATCAGGAAGCCCAGCACGCGGATTGGGCCGTCCGCAACGACGATGGCAGCGCACAGTTGAAGATACCGTTCAAGGCATCGCTGGTCACGCTCAGCGCCACCTACAACGATTCCACTGAGATTTACATCAACTGCGATTCCCTCAAAGACAAGAAAGACCCGTCTGTGCAGTGGTATTCGATTGCGACGATTCTGAGCACAGGAATTGTCGCTCCCGATTACTGCTCCAAGTCAAAGGAAATTGAAAAGCAGACGATCACCGCCAAACCCGGCGAGTTTGTTTTCTTGGTGCGCCAGCAAAACTGGAAAGAGCAGATGAAGGATTATTAGGCCTGTCCACATGGCAACTTGCCGAATACTGATCCCCGCGACTGGTTCAGTATTTGGTTCCATTGTTGAAGTCGGTGGTGATGGCAGTGTGCACTCCATCCATGCAGCCTGCATCCGAGAGGATGAGACCAAGCTCGCGGTTTTTGTCCAGCGAATAGGTGGAGAAATTTTCCGATCCAACAAAGAGCTTGGCCTGCGGTGTTCCATAGTCGGCTAGAACCGTCTTGGCATGAATGTAATGGCCGGTCCGCGAACTGTAAATGGAGATTTGTGCACCTGCACTCTTGAGAGTGTTGAGGACAGGAGAATATTTGCCGCCGACATTTTCCTGCACCATGGTGAGAGCCACGTCACGCTTGAGCGCAGACGCGAGCGCTGTCTCAAGACCTGTGTCGGCAATTTCTTCCTGGCTGATGAGCAGAGATTTTGTGGCACCGTCAATGAGCGCTAGCAGGCTGTTGCGAGAATTCGTGGGACTCCAGACCAGATTGTCGCCGGTTGATGGCGTGATCGTAGCATCGGTAAAATCAGCCTCGAACGTAGCCACAATGGCGGCCACATCTGCGGCATTTGTGGTGATGACGGCGAAGTCGCGCGTGGTGGTGTAGTCTTGCGGAGTCAGATTGAGGGTCATGATCGCCGATGTGGTTTGATCAACCGTAATCGTCTTTTGATGTGTGCACAAGTAGGCGTGATTGGCCCAATGGACATTAACTTTGTTGGCGGTCAGATAGGTATAAGCCGCAGTATTGTTGGCCTTCTCGTTGTTCTGGTCCAGGATGACGCGCACGGCGACGCCGCTGGCTGCGAGTTGGACAAGCTGAGCGGTGACTTTTGTGTCAGAGAGTTCGTAGATGGTGATGTCGATGGACTTTACGGCTGCTGCGATGAGGTTGTAGATCGGCGAAAGCCCTTGATCCGGCTCAGTGACCAGAGTATATGTGCCGGTGCCCGGTGAGTGCGGCTGTTGAGTCGTTTGAGTTTCCATGATTCTCTCCTTGTGAAGAAGCCGTTGGGGGTTGGATTCTGCCGAGTTGCGCAAAACATCGACTGGCGCATCATCTCACAAAATGAAGAATTCTTTGTCAACAATTGAATGGTGTGGAGTCTGCTCCGCGCGTTTCCGATCAAACTGACATTCTGGAAATCCTAAAACAAGACACACTCTCATCCACTCGTTCCCCCACTCCGCACGACCGCCTCGTACAATGGAGAAGAAGACACCGATGGCGAACCAGGAAAAAACCAAACAGACCGAAGTCCAGAACGCGACCCGCGAGGCGGACCCGCGAAAAACGGATGATGTCCCGTCTGGCAAGGCATACGACTCCAAGCTCGTGCGTCGGCTCGGCCACTATCTGCGCCCATACTGGGTGCAGGCAACAATCTCAACGCTCGCTGTCTCGCTTAAATCCCTCTGCGACGTGACCGGTCCCTATCTGGTCATGGTTGCTCTGGATCGTTATCTCGATCCCAGCGCGAAAGGTGCGCATTCCAACAGCTTGATCGCTCATTGGATTGGCAATGCCTACTGGATTGGCCGCCACCTTCCCGACGATCCCTACCAAGGCATTACGCGGCTGGCTGTGCTTTACCTGATCGCTCTACTTTCCGCTTACGTTCTTGAATTCTTACAGACCTATATGATGCAGTGGACCGGACAGAAACTTATGTTCGACCTGCGCCGCGACATCTTCCGTCACATGCAGCGAATGCACATCGGCTTCTTTGACAATCACGCCGTTGGTCGCCTGGTAACGCGTCTTACTTCAGACGTGGATGCCATCAATGAAATGTTCACTGCCGGCGTGCTGGCCATCATTGATGACTTCTTCAACCTCACCATCATGGCCATTCTCATGCTCACCATCAACTGGTGGCTGGCCTTGCTGGCCTTTGCTGTTTTGCCAATCATTCTTATCGTCACGCGGCTCTTCCGCGATAGCGTGCGTGAGAGTTATCGCCGCGTTCGCACAGCGATTGGCCGCATCAACAGCTTCACTCAGGAACACATCAGCGGCATGAGCGTGGTGCAACTGTTCAACCGCGAAGAGCGCGCTTACAAGGACTTCAAAGCAGTCAACGAGCAGCACATGATCGCCTTCAAAGACACGATCTTTGCCTATGCACTTTACTATCCGGCGGTCGAGTTGCTCTCTGCCATTGCGATTGCACTGGTGGTTTGGCGCGGCGGATTTGGAGTGCTCAAGGGCACTGTCTCCATCGGCGTGCTGGCCATGTTCATACAGTATTCGCAGCGATTCTGGCGACCGATTCAAGACCTGAGCGACAAATACAACATTCTGCAAGCCGCCATGGCTGCCTGCGAACGCATCTTCAAGCTGCTCGATACACCACCAGAGATCGTGAACCCGGCGCATCCAGTCAAAGGTGACGGCAGCAATCGCATCGAGTTCAGCCATGTGTGGTTTACCTATCAAACATTGAGCGAAGAACAACAAGCGGCAGTTGCAAATAACGTGGGCTTGGCAGATTTGGACGGCATCGAATGGATTTTGAAGGATGTTTCATTCACGGTTGAGCCGGGTCAGACGATCGCGATTGTAGGCCACACCGGCGCAGGCAAGACCACCTTGACCAGCCTGATGATGCGTTTCTACGATGTGACGGCAGGACAGATTCTGCTCGACGGTGTGGACCTGCGCGAACTTGATCTGACCGCGTTGCGCCAGCACTTCGCTGTGGTTTTGCAAGATCCGTTTCTCTTTACCGGCACCATCGCAGAAAACATTCGCCTGGGCAACGCCGCGATCACTGAGTCTGAATTGCACAAGGCCGCTGAAGACGTAAACGTTCTGGACTTCATTGAGAGCCTGCCAAACAAGTTCGACGAGCCGGTAAGAGAGCGCGGCAACTCACTGTCCACCGGGCAAAAGCAACTCATCAACTTTGCTCGCGCACTGGCTTACAATCCCCGCATCCTGATTTTGGACGAAGCCACATCGAGTGTGGATACGGATACCGAGTTGCGCATCCGCGGCGCTCTGGAGCGCATGGTCGAGGGTCGTACCAGCGTGTTGATTGCGCACCGCCTCAGCACTGTGCAGCGGGCCGACACAATTCTCGTGATGCACAAGGGCAGCCTGCGCGAGATGGGTAGCCATCAGCAACTGCTCAGCCAGCACGGACTCTACTGGAAGCTCTATCAGCTTCAGTACAAGGATCAGGAGGGCGCGGTCGGCGTTGCCCCTCGCACTGCGATTGTCGCACCTGCCGTATAGGGACCGTCGTACAATATGCGTTAACCTCAATCATGACAAATCCCTGGCTTGACATCCCGCTAGAAGACTACGAAGGGCACATGACCTCGCCTGCTGTGCAGCAATTGGAAGTGCTTTCGGATTTGTTTGCCGAAGCTCTTGCGTTTCGCCGTCCAGCTACAGTCGCAGTGCTTGGCGTGGCAGGCGGCAACGGCCTGGATCGCGTCGACAGCGCAATCACCGAGCGTGTAGTGGGATTGGACATCAATCCGATTTATCTGGACGCTGTCAGTGAGCGTTACGCTCATCTGCGCGGCTTGGAATTGCATTGTGTCGACCTGAAGAAACAGGTTTTCGATACAAAGCTACATCCGGTACAACTGGTCCATGCTTCATTGTTTTTTGAGTTTGCAGGGGTAGATACTGGTCTCGACAATGCTCTCAAACTTGTCGCTCCAGATGGAGCCATCTCCGTTGTACTGCAACGACCGAGCAGTAGCGAATCCACCGTGGGCAAGAGCGGATTCGCGTCTCTTCAGCGCTTGCAAACACACGTAACTCTGATTGATCCTCTCGATTTTTGTGCATTGATGCATCAGCAAGGATTTCAGTTGATCCACGAGACGGAAAATTCACTTGTCGGCGGCAAGGCATTTTGGATGGGAATCTTCGTTCGTCCGTAGTCCTGCGCTTTGCCTACCAGCTATCAGATCGAAACGGCGACGCGTGCAGATTACTTTCAAGAGGCAAATAAATGGGCCACTCCGCAGGATGTATGCGAAGTGGCCCATGTTGTTTCTTGATTTTTTGCTGTCGAAGTTACTTGGTGGCAACCAGCGGTTGCGTGCTGAGTGAGCCGTTGGCGTAACCCTTCGCCATCTCGGGAATCGAGACAGCCTTGTAGTCGCCAGCGTGCCCGGCCTGGCCGAACTGCGTCATGCGCTGCGCAACTACCTTCTGCATGGCGGCACGGGCTGGGGTCAGATAGTCGCGGGGATCAAACTTCTCAGGACTCTCGGCAAAAACCTTGCGGATGGCGCCGGTAATCGCGAGACGGTTGTCGGTATCCACATTGATCTTGCGGACGCCGTTCTTGATGCCGAGTTGAATCTCTTCAACAGGCACGCCCCAGGTTTCTTTCAGCTTGCCACCGTACTGGTTGATGATGTCTTGCAGGTCCTTGGGAACTGAGGAGGAGCCGTGCATGACCAGGTGGGTGTTGGGCAAACGCTTGTGGATGGCGATGAGCAGGTCCATCTTGAGAACCGAACCATCTGGCTTCTTGGTGAACTTGTATGCGCCGTGGCTGGTGCCGATGGCGATGGCCAGCGAGTCAACGCCGGTGCGCTCGGCAAACTCAACTGCCTGGTCGGGGTCGGTGACGTGATCCAGACCCGAACCGCCGGCTCCGTGACCGTCTTCAATGCCGCCCAGGACGCCGATTTCGCCTTCAACCGAGATGCCGCGCTCGTGCGCGTAATCGCAAACCTTCTTGGTGACTTCGACGTTCTCTTCAAAGGTGGTCGGAGTCTTACCGTCTTCCTTCAGCGATCCGTCCATCATCACGGAGGTGAAGCCGAGCTTGATGGCGCTCACGCAGGTATCGAATCCGTTGCCGTGATCCAGGTGCATGGCCAGCGGAATCTCTGGATAAAGCTCGGCAGCGGCGAGCATCAGGTGATAGAGGTAGTTGTCCTGGGCAAACTTGCGTGCGCCGCGGCTGGCCTGGATGATAACCGGCGAACTGGTTTCCTTTGCCGCTTCCATGATGGCCTGAATCTGTTCCATATCGTTGACGTTGAATGCACCGACGCCGTAACCGCCCTTGGCGGCCTCGTCGAGGAGTTGCCGCGTAGTGACTAGAGGCATAGAAGTTTCTCCTTGTAGGGTTGACTCCGTCCGCCTCTGCGCTCGGCCCTGTGAGGGAAACCAAATTGCATGATGGGCGGCGGGACTGCGATCATCCTCATGGTAGCAGAAATGCGCAAGCGCAAAGTGTGTTTGTGAACACAATCCAGTAACGCAGCGGCAGAGAACCATACTGGAATCGATCTTCCGCTTTTGAAATCAAGTTGAAGCCGTTCAGACCATTATCGACAAAAACTGCTGCCAGCTTCCGTTCAGACCAGCGATTCAAACCGATTCGACAGCCTTGATCTTGGCGGCAATTTCGGCGGTGAGCGACTCCACATCCGCATGGAAGGGCTTGCGCTCCTTGACTGGAAGTTCTTCCAGCAGTTCCGCATAGGGTGTAGTCTCGCAACCGGGAAACGCGGGATAGCCGATTGCATCCGCCATTCTGCAACTGATGTTGATCAGGTCGCTCATGTTCCAGGGTGCGTCTTGGGGCCGTGGCGAGTGATGTTCGCAGACGATGCTTTCAAAATCTGCGGGCAACTTCCAATCGGTAATCAACTGACGTCCTGTCTCGCAATGGTCCCAGCCAAAGAGTTCGCGTTCTGCAATAAGAATGCTACCGGGGGAGCCACTATGCGCGCCCAGAACCAGTGCGTATTCTCTGGGCCGAATCACAGCCAACGCCAGTCGTCCAATATCGTGCATCACTCCAGCGGTGTAAGCCGTGTCTTTGTCGAGGTGACCGGCTGCGGCCAACTGCGTCGCAATCAATCCACAAGCCAGGTTGTGATGCCAGATTGCTCGCATCGAAGGCTGACTCAGCGTCTTGCCCATATAAGCTCGAACGCCAACCGTGAGGCAAAGACCCTGCAAATGGTTGGCTCCCATCACCGCAATCGCCTGCAAGATGCTGCTGGCCGGAAAACGCGGTGCATAGAGATATGAGTTGGCAATGGTAAGTACTTCGGTAGCAAAGGCCGGGTCTGCCGAAATCAAATCGCTCAACTCATGCAGTTGCACATTCTCTTTGCTCGATAACTGCAATACCTTGATGGCAACCTGCGGAAACGGGGGCAGGCGGAGGTGGCTCCAAGGCATATCCGCCATTTGCTCCTGTCGCCTCTCGCTCTGCAGCATCGTTGTCTCCAGCGGCCCAGACAGCTTTCGTGTATATGCGTTGGATCGTTTGTCGTCTTCGTACGGTGCCGCAAAGGCATTTTTCATCGTGTGTGCCTCCCCGGTATTCCGTATTTCGGCTGGAAACTCACTTTCCTTCAGTCTTTTCCTGTTCAAACGCGAAAAATCTGCGGCTATGATTTTGGTGAGTGGAAACTAACGCTCAAATGCGTTGTTCTGCTGGTTGCAGCGCTGAAAAATCCTTTCCGACCGGCCAAAATTAGATTTTCGGAATTCCAACTTAAGTAAATTCCAATGCTGCCGATAACAGGATGGAGGCTCACGCGCCAGCAATGCTCGCAGCGCTGGCCTTCAGACTGTCCTCGCCTTCATGCAGCCCCGAAGGTCGCGCTGTCAAGACAACACGTCCCACCCGGCCTGCAAAGAATCCGGCCCAGGGAGAAAGGTCGTAACCATGCCCGCTGATTATGGCGAAATCTCCGCATACCACCGCCGGGAAGCTGCCCGACACCAGAAACTTGCGCAAGAGGCGCGCGATCTGCTCGATGATCGCGGAGCCGAGTACCAGTTGAGGTTGGCAGCCACGCACCTTGAAGCCTTGCAGGGGCAGAAGGCGGCCAGAAGTGCCGATCTGCCGCAAGTCACTGCGCAAGCTACAAAGCGTTGGCCACCGGATCCGCGTTCTTCGTTTGCAATCACCATCGTCAATGCGCTTTTGCCTTTGGCGCGCGCTCTGGGATTGGTGCCCCGCGAGGTGGATACCCGCGTTGCCAAGCCTTCGAAGTCGCATGTCAGTCATTGGCCTGCAAACGCTCCTACACCACATCCGCACTGAGGCAGGCAAAGACTCGATTCTCCAGCGGCTCTGGCAGCACAAAACTCTACCTGAGCCGCATCCCGCTCAAAAGAAATTGCCCTTCGCCCGCGCAGCCGTTAGACTTGGGGTTTGATCGGATTTCACCCATGAATCTGCGGCACGTATCTCTTCTCTCCATCCTTTTGCTCGCGCTCGCCCTCACTGCCTGCCGTCCGCACGACTTTCCGCTGTATCCGCCCGACTATCGCGAGTACGCCTATGTCACCAACGGCGGCAGCGGCACGGTCTCAATTTTTGATGTAGTCAACGTGCGTCTGGACCGCGAGTTGGCAGTCGGCCTGAACCCGGTAGCCGTTGTCGCCAGCCCGACCCGCAACGAAGTCTATGTGGTCAACTCCGGCGCTGAAAATGGACAGGGAGCGGTCTCGGTGATCGACGCGACAAACAACACCGTCGCCGCCACAATTCCTGTTCACCGCTTGCCGGTGGCGATTGATCTCTCACCCGATGGTGCATTGGCTTATGTTGCCAACTCCGGCTCTGACTCCGTCTCGGTTCTTGATTTGAAGGCGCGCCGCGAAGTGGCTCAGGTCAGTGCTGGCGAGAATCCGGTCGCGTTGCGCGTCTCGGCGGACGGCAAGACGCTGGTTGTAGCCGACCATCGCGGAGACAGTGTCAGCATTCTCGATGCGGCCACAGGCAGGCTGCGCGCGGCCTTTGCAGGCTGCCCAGGCGCGGCCGATGTGGTCATTCTGCCGGATTCGTTTAAGACTTTTGCCGCCTGCTCCTCCGGCCATCAGATCCTTGCTGTCGCGCTGGCGCACGCCGGCCAGCCAGACCGCATGGAAGGGTTGCTCGATGTGGGTCGCGCTCCCGAGCAACTGGCGTTGAAGCCCGACGGCGGCGAACTGTTCGTCTCCAATTCGCTCTCTGATTCGATCTCCGAGGTAGTTACCACAACCGATGATGTGGGTGGAGCTTATCTGATGGGTTCAAACCCTGTGCATGGTCTTGTATCGCGGGATAACTCGCTGCTCTATGTTGGTAACTTCAACTCGCAGGAAGTTACCATATACGCCATCGACGACGGCAAGCGCACCGGAGCAATTCATGTTGGCGATGGACCCTCGGCGCTGGCTTTTTCTGGCGCTGGCAATCTGCTCTTTGTCGTCGATGCCCGCTCCGGCGACGTGGCCGTAGTCCGCACCACGACAAGGTCTCTGTTTACCATTTTGCCAACAGGCCGCAACCCCAATGCGATTGCGGTGAAAGCCTTCAAATTGCCATAAGTTTCTTGACTGCAAGGTTCACCAAGAAAGACGCGGTCCCAGATTCACACATCCGCACCCGGGACCGCAAAAAGTCAACTTAATCGCCAGTAACTCGGTATAACTCAATGTAGCAATACTGCAGTTACTTTTTGTCTCCCAACCGCGCCACGCTGAACTGCGCCCCGGCAAACAAGATCAACCCAGAGACATAGGCCCAGAAGAGCAGGCCGACGGAGACCGAAAATCTTCCGTAAAGCGATTCCAGGTCCATATGTTTCAGAACAATCACAAAGAGAAATTTGGATGCCAGCCAGATCAGACCGGTATAAACCGCCGTGCGCAGCACCGACCGCCACGGAACCTTGCGATTGGGCAGCAACCAATAGATCGAAAAGAAAAACAGGATCGACGCGACGCCCGTAGTTGCTTCGAGCAGCACAAATTTGGTTCCTGTAAAGGTAAAGTTCAATACAACATCAACGATCTGGAAATTGGTGTGATGATCGAAGAAAAACTTCAGAACATCATAGGCCACCGCATTCAGCAGCACACTGCCCATTCCTAGCACAACCATCAGAATCGCAAGGCCGAAGGCAACCACCTGATTGGCCAGATAATTCCTGCTCTTGGTCACGCCCCAGGCTTGATTCAAAGCTACTTCCAGCGGAAGAAAGATGCCCGTGCAGGCTACCAGAATCATCAGCAGCGAAAAAAACTTTACACCCTGATGCGACGCCACTGTGTCCAGATTGGATGCAACAAACTGTGTATTTGAGGGTAGGTAGTTATAGACCATATCGTTTATGACCTTCACCATGGTTGTCGAATGAAAGACCGACTGCGCCAGTGTGTACAACAGCACGATGAACGGAATGAACGAAAGAATTGCATTGGCTGCAACGCTGAAAGCAAAGGTATGCACTTCGCTGTCCAGCAGGTAAGCCAGCAGTGCGGTGCCGTCCTTGCGCCAGCGATACCACTTGGAGTTGGGTGCCAGTTCCGCCGCATCAATCTTATCAAGCACTCGGGCTATCATCGGTTCCTGCGGGTCAGTCTGTGTACTAGCAGGCTCGGTCTGCGTGCTCGAATTTATCTCTTCCGCCACTTTAACTTCCTCTCTGCAAAGCAAAATTTTCTACAGCCACCCTGCGCGCGGGCGCAACTGCTGTTTGGTTGTTTCTTACTAGGATAGTCCTTCTGCGCTATGGGTGTCTCAACTTTGCAATCGCCCATCGAGCGGCGGTGCGCAATCCCTCATCGGCAGACTCGACCCATTGCCCCAGGCGCGATGCAAAACCACTTTGCCCACTGTTACCCATCGCAATCGCCACATTGCGTTGCAATCCGTGGAATTTTGCTCTGCGCACGGGCGAGCCGTTGAACTGGCGTTCATATTCCGCTTCATCTAGCTGGGCCAGCCACTCCAGCGCAGGATTCACCAACTCAGGTCGCGCCTCCAACTCAGCGTCTGTGCTGATGACCGCCTTGCGATTCCACGGGCACACATCCTGGCAAATGTCACATCCAAAAACCTGACGCCCCATCTTGTCCATCAACTCCGGCGCAATTGCACCACGATGCTCAATGGTCAGATACGCAATGCACTGCGAAGCATCCATCTGATACGGAGCAACCAACGCATCGGTTGGACAAGCCTCGATGCAGCGCCGACAGCTTCCACAACGGTCTGGCAGCGGTGCAGTGAGCAACTTTTCGCTTTCCACTGCAAGCGATGTAACCAGCACCGCCAAAAATCCAAACGAACCCCACTTTGGGTGAATCAGACAGGTATTCTTTCCCGTCCAGCCCAATCCCGCAGCACGAGCCAATGCCCGCTCCACCAGCGGCCCAGTGTCCACAAAGGCTCGCGCTTCAAATTCGCCAAACTCTGCGTGTAGCCGGGCCTCCAGCGTATGCACACGCTTCAGCAGCACCTTGTGATAATCACTGTTGCGCCGCACTCCCTGTGCATCCACGCGGCTCGACCACGCATAGCGAGCAATCCATCCTGCATCCACCGCAGCAACGTCCGTCGAGCGCAACTTATCCGCATGATAACTGGCAAAACAGACCACGACCGACCGCGCCCACGGAAACGGAATCCCCACCTGCGCCCGCGTCAGCAGCCCGCCCTCGCTGGTTCGCGCCAGATAGTCCATGGTGCCGGCTCGCCCCGCCTGCACCCACGCTTTGAAGCGTTCCGCATCGAGCGCTTCACTGTGATGCGGCAGCGAAACCAGCCCAGCCTCGGTAAATCCAGCTTCAAGCGCCAACGCACGCACGCGCTCAGCGCTCATATTTGGAACGGGTTTGGAACTTGTTGCTGGTTTGGACGGAATCGAATCCACATATCCATCATCTATTACCAAAGCGCGGACATCCAAGCCACTTACATAATTCCGCTTAGATTTTGCCTTCTTCTCCACTGAATTAATCTGCAAGGATTTTGGCTAAAAATAAATATGGTAGGGGGGGAGGGGGGGTGCTTTGTGGGGTACGGACCGGTCACCTCCCTGACAAGTTGGAAGATGCACTGAATTCAGATTAGCAGGATGCGCGAAATAATCTGCACCACCTACGGTGTGGCCAACCACCTGCGGTGTGGCCAACCACCTACGATGTGGCCAACCACCTACGATGTGGCCAACCACCTGCGGTGGGGCCAACTGCCTTCGGCGTGGGCTGCGCGCCACATTGACCACAACATCCGGGTGAAGGCATCTGATGTGTTTCGCAATAACTTTGCAGGAAAGATCAACCGTCAGGCTACTGAAACCGCTCTAGGTCCGTAAACACCGGCCTCAACATCCGGCTATGAAGCTGATCAACATACCGCACAACAT
>Ga0182030_10017158_pt1 | contig 13999 bp, 15 predicted proteins | sample 812S3MmetaG_FD_121299 | JGI IMG/M metagenome (GOLD analysis project Ga0182030, IMG submission 121299) | Permafrost microbial communities from Stordalen Mire, Sweden - 812S3M metaG (Illumina Assembly) | ecosystem: Environmental > Terrestrial > Soil > Wetlands > Permafrost | place: Sweden...
GTAGGGCGCTCCCACGATGATGTTGTCCCCGCCGTTGCCGGATGATCCTCCACCGGACCCACCGCTTCCCTGGTTCCCGTCCCCCGAGTTGCTGTTCCCGCCACTACCACCGCCACCCCCGGCGACGATGACCCGGTCGCCGAGCCCGAAGGAGCCAGTTCGAAGATCGCTGGCGCCACCGCCGCTACCCCCCGAGCCGTTGGGACCCGATCCTCCGCCGCCTCCGCCATTGAAGCCGTTCTGCCCACCCACATCGACCTGGTACACCGTGCCAGGTGTCACCGAAAGGGTGTCGGTAGCTTCCCCACCCTGGCCGCCGTTGTCACCCCCTCCCTGCGCGCCGAAGAGCGACACGCTGATCGACGTAACCCCCGGTGGGACCGTGAACGTCTGCGCCGATCCCGTGTAGCTGAACGTGAACGTCTGGTTGCCGTCAGCCGCGGCAGCTGATCCCTCCGGGACCAGGACGGCGGTGCCCACCAGCCCGAAGACCGCGGCCACGGCCATCGAGAGACGAAGAATCGCCGGCGCCCGAAGTCGGTGCGACAAAGGAGCGGCGGCTTGTGCCCGGGCTTCGTCACTCATCGGGTCTTCGTCCTATCCGCTAGTGGGAATGAATGGCCGTACCATGGCGTCAGTAGCTTGGTTTTGGATCCCGTCGCAAGGACGATCCCATCCTCGCTTCGGGACGTCGTCCTGTACCTATCGGCGGATGACGACTCCTCCTTAACAATCGTTTAATGGAGGGGAACCGGAGCGACGACCGTGGCCCTGGAGAACCGGCTACTGGACGCTGTCCACCGCGCCGCAGGAGACGCCCATGCAGCACTCGAGGGGGTCGGGTTCATCTTCTACCCGGTCACTTGGGCCGGAAGTGGACGAACACCCTCCCGAAGTTCTTCGAGTCCTTCTCCACCCGGTCGTAGAGAGCCTTGATCTCCTTCTGGTCCAGGAAGCGGAGCACCCGCTTCTTTAGCTGGCCGCTCCCCTTGCCGGGGATGATCTCCACCAGACGTACCTTCTTCTCGACAGCCTCATCGATGATCCCTCGCAGGGCACGGTCGATGTCGCCACCCCGGTTGTAGATGTCGTGGAGGTCCAGTTTGAGCTTCACAGAAATGGTCTACACGGGCCGGACGCCACCGTCACGCCTTCAGCCGGACACTCGGTCCGACCGTTGCAGCTGACGGACACCACCAGTAGCGTTTCATCGGTGAGTTCCAACGTACCGGAGTTGGTCTAGGTGCCCTATCAGGTCATCGTGGTCGGCACGGACGGGTCCCCACGCAGCGAGGGAGCTGTCAGCGAGGCCCTGGCCTTGGCTGGGCCGATCGGGGCGACCCTGCATGTGGTTCACGTGGTGCATCCCGCCGTCGAGGCCGGTCGGGTCGATTCGCAGGCGTTCCAGCAGGTGATCGACCAGGCACGCGACGAGGTCGACAACGTCAGGACCAGACTGGCCGCCGAGGCCCAGCGGCACGGGGTGGCCATGGAGTTCCACACACCGGGGGCGGGCGATGTGGCCGACGCTCTGCTCAGCACGGCGGCGGCCGTCGACGCCGACCTGGTCGTGGTCGGGAACCGGGGCATGAGGGGGTTCTCACGCTTCGTGCTGGGCAGCATCCCCAACAAGGTGGCCCACCAGTGCCACTGCAGCGTGCTCATCAGCAACACCGAGCCGTAACAAGACCGAGCCGTAGTCCATCTCCATTCCACCGGATGCCGGCAGTCAATAGACCTTACGGATCCAGCCGGTTGGTGCGGGCCACATCGGCGTACCACCCGGCGCTGGGCTTGGGCGTTCGTGCGAAGGTGATCCGGTCCACGGCATGGAGCCCGAGCTTGGGCCGGAATCCCATGTTCCACTCGAAGTTGTCCAGCAGGCTCCACACGAAAAGCCCGCGCACATCGATGCCTTCGTCCAGGCAGGCACTGACGTCGCGTAGGACGGAGTCGAGGAAGACGATGCGTTCGCGGTCGTCCTCGGTGGCGATCCCGCTCTCCGTGATCAGGATCGGTAGTCCGGTGAACGCGGCCGTTCGCCGCACGCAGTGAGCCACCGCCCCGGGCCAGTTCTCCGTGCCCATCTGGGTCTGGGGCACTGACGGATCGTCAGGGGCCAACCCTTCGGGCCCGAAGTGCATGCGGGTGTAGGCCTGCACACCGACGTAGTCGTCTCCCTCGGCGGCACGCAGGAAGACATCCTCGAGGATCTCCTCGGCCATGTCCCGGGTGACCTCACCACCTTCGTCGGCCACGATCTCAGCCATCGACAGGGTCAGCCCGACCGGGTAGCTACCCGGACCCGACCTCAGGGCTTCGACCGCCAGTCGGTGAGCCCGTACCATCGACTCGTTCACCGCCAGATGACGGGTGAGATCGTCTTTTACCCCTGGCGGATACTCCCCGACCGTGTAGCCCATGGCCCCGATCACGTTGGGCTCGTTGATGGTGCAGGCCCAGCCGATCAGGTCCCCCAGGTGGGCTCCGGCCCGCTCGACGAACCGGCCGAACCGGTCTGGGGCGTCCAGGGCCTCGAAGCTGCCCCGTGCGGCCAGCCAGGACGGGGTGGTGAAGTGGTGGAAGGTGACTACCGGAACGATCCCCCGCTCGTGGCAGCCGGCACACACCCGGCGGTAGTGATCCAGCTCGGCCACCGAGAACTCCCCCTCCGCCGGTTCGATGCGGCCCCACTCCAGCGAGAAGCGGTAGGCCCCGAGACCCATGCCCGCCACCAGGTCCAGGTCCTCGGGCCATCGGTGGTAGGAGTCACAGGCGTCCCCGCTGGACTCGACGCAGAGGGAGCCTGGAGCGTGCTCGAACTCCCACCAGTCGTTGTTGGTATTGCCGCCCTCGATCTGGTGGGCAGAGCCGGCCGCCCCCCAAACGAATCCGTCCGGAAAGGCGACTCCGTGGTCAGCAGTTGGGCCCATGGCTGTTCACCGTACCGGGCCTGGCCATGCTGATTACGGCAGCTTCGAACCGACTCCGAGGCTGTAGTCGGAAAGGTCCCAGGAGAGAGGCCCCAGAGAGGAACTTCCTTCCTTCAGTCCGAACTCAGAACCCAGTGAGATGCTGTCCAGGTAGTAGTTGGAGAAACTTGGCCACTCACTCGGGTCGTACTGTTTGAGTGCTGACTCGGCCCTCTGAATGGCTCCGGTGAGGGCAATGGCAAAGTTGGCCTTGCTCAACGGATTGGTGAGCGCCAACACCACCGTGGTGGTCCCCGACACCTTCCCGACCGGCAGATACACAAACCACTGCCCGTTCTCCGCCACCCCGTTGACGGCGTAGTCCAGCAAGACTTTCCCGCGGTAGTCAGGTGGGAGCGCATGATTGGCATAGTCCATCCAGACCATGATCTCGAGCGTCCCCGCCCTCGGAGTTTCGACGGTCTCCTGAGGTTCCAGCCACATGTCGTAGGCAAAGTCGAATCGGGTGGTCGAGGTGCCGGAAACCTCGTACTTCGTCGTCCCCAACACGGTCGGCACGGTGGTGAACTTCATCGGCAGGGGAAGGCTGGCTGAAGGCGTGGGCGAGTCGGCCGCCGACTGGGGCTCGATGCCATAGGAGATGTTCGGATAGCCGAGCACCCAGGTCGATGAAGACTTCGGCCGAGCCGCTGGGAAGTGTGCTGATACGGCCAGAGCCCCACCGGCGCCGTTCTGCATGGTGACGCCCCCACTGGCGGTCGGGTCCAGATTCCACAGGTCGCCGTTCAGGACCACGGGGCCGAAGACAGGGTCAGAACTTTGGCACTTTCCTCCGGAAGGGGGGATCTTCACCGAAGGTAGGAACAAACAGGACCGGTACCACTCCCAAGGGCCACCGGGGTCTGACTCCGGGTACACCGAGATCGTCGACGAGCCTGATGCCCTCGCCGAGGCCGCGGCCATCCCTTGCGACAACCCGGCAACCACAGCACCGATCAACGCCGCCGTCACGATGACAGCCATGGCCAACCGAGGAGACCGACGGCTCCGCCGTCTGTCGACCAGCCGCTGGGACCACTGGGACGACACGGTCACCACACCCTCATCATCTTCGACTGTCCCCCACTGCCCGTTCGAGGCAGATCGTCAGAACCGGAAACCGTCACCGAAAGGTGAACCCTCTACTGCAGCAACCGCAGCTGGGAGGAGTAAGACCGCCCTCCTGGCTATTCGGATACTCCACCGACGTTTCTAACACCGTTGGCCAGGTCATGGGCATCACCACCACCAAGGGCCAGATGCGGCACGGTGCGCCCGATGCTTGATGCGGGTCTGGCCCTGCGCCAAGGTCAGCCGGATGCGCACGCCCGTGGACCTGCCCAATCGCCACTTTGAATGGTTGTCTAGGCACGCTCCGTAGTAATAGCTCCTTCCCGCTGCCGGCACGTGCATCTACTGTGGTGACAAAGCAGAACCGCAGGAGGATCACCGTGCTGCTCAAGGGCCTGAACCACGTCGCTGTGATCACCAACGACACATCGCGGCTCAACACCTTCTACCAGGAAGTCTTCGACGCGGAGATCCTCCGCGACGGGGCGGAACTGCCCGAAGGGAAAGGGCCCAGGCTCTCCATCATCAAGATCGGTGAGTGGTCGGAGCTCAACGTCTTCCAGATCGAGGGCAACACCGAGGCCGACCGGCAGACGCCCATGTTCGGGCGGGGCCGCCTCGACCATCTGGCCGTACAGGCCGCGTCGCTGGAGGCGTTCGAGACCATCAGAGAGCGCTTGATGAGCCGAGGGGCGGCCGACGACTTCGTGACCGATTTCGGGTTGATGCTCAGCCTGTTCTTCCGTGACCCCGACGGACTCGAGTGCGAGGTCTGCGTGGAGAACCCCGATGCCGTTCCCGGGGTCTTCCATCCACCCGGGACCCGGGCGGCCCGATACTCCTGACACCACCAATTATCGGAGATGCGAAAGTTGCCATTCCGTCCGGGTAGCGACTAACCGGCAGATCGGATTTCGGGTCCCCGGCTTGAGTGATTTGGATGCGCCCCGGCCGGCTCGCCACTGGCACTGCCACGAGTGGGTATGCCACCCGGCCGCGGTCATGTCCGGGAACGCCGGATTGCCGTTCGTCGGCCGAACGGACTGCTAGGTTCACCCGCGGAAGGTGGTTGATCATGGACTCAGTGTGGCGAGTGAAGGTGCGGAGATCTGCCAGTGGCCCGGTCCTGGCCATGGTGCTGGTGGTGGCGGTGGCCGCGGTCCTGTGGGTGCCCAATCCAGCGGCCGCCGGCACCAAGCCGCACTCCGACACCGTGGCCCACACCTCGACACCGCCACCCAACTCGGTGATCCCGTTCGGTCGTGCCGCCCTGGGGGTCAACGTCCTGTCGAACCTCAAAGCACCGATCGTGGGCATGGCACCCACTGCCAACGGCCAAGGGTATTGGATGGTCGCTTCGGACGGGGGAATCTTCAGCTTCGGTAGCGCCCAGTTCTACGGATCCACCGGCGGTATCGTCCTCAACAAGCCGGTGGTGGGCATGGCAGCCACGCCCAACGGGAAGGGGTACTGGCTGGTGGCCTCCGATGGCGGTGTCTTCAGCTTCGGCGACGCCCACTTCTATGGCTCCACCGGTGCCATGACCCTCAACAAGCCGGTGGTAGGGATGGCCGCGGCGCCCGGAGGCACCGGCTACTGGTTGGTGGCTTCAGACGGAGGGATCTTCAGCTTCGGAGACGCCCACTTCTACGGCTCCACCGGGGGAACGGTCCTCAACAAGCCGGTGGTGGGGATGGCCGCGGCCCCCCTTGGCGAGGGCTACTGGCTGGTGGCTTCGGACGGCGGCATTTTCTCCTTCGGCGATGCACCGTTCTACGGCTCGGAGGGGGGAACCCCGCTACCCGCTCCGGTGGTGGGCATGGCCGCGTCACCCGGTGGTGGCGGGTACTGGATGGTGCTCGGCTCGTCACTACCGCTCGCCGGCAAGGTCGTGGGCATCGACCCTGGTCACAACGGGCTCAACTGGTCCGCCCCTCAGATCATCAACCAACCGGTGTGGAACGGCACGGGGTACGAGACCTGCGATACAACCGGGACCCAGACGGCCAGCGGTTACACCGAGGCCCAGTACAACTTCAATGTGGCCAGTTACCTGCAGGCCGACCTGGAAGCCGAAGGAGCCCAGGTGGTCATGACTCGACCGAACAACAACGGGGTCGGACCCTGCGTGACCACCCGGGCGGAGATCATCAACAACTCGAACGCCAACGTGGCCGTGGATATCCATGCTGACGGTGGCCCGGTCAACGGACGGGGCTTCGCCGTCCTCGAGCCTGTGGCCGACGGTCCCAACGACGGGGTGATCGCGGCGTCGGCGGGCTTCGCCACGGTGCTGCGCAACACGTTCCTGTCCGATACCGGTATGCCGGTGAGTTCATACGACGGGGTCGACGGGCTTCAGCCCCGAAACAACCTGGCCGGGCTCAACCTGACCACCGTGCCCAAGGTCCTCATCGAGTGCGGCAATATGCAGAATCCCACCGATGCGGACGTCTTGATCACGCCGGCGTTCCAGCAGTCGGCGGCCGCGGCCATAGCGCAGGCCATCACCATCTACCTCTCTTGAGGGACGGACGGTGACAGCCGGTCGCTTCGACACTGGCGGCGGGGCAGAGACACGGACCAGGTGATGGCCGAAGGGTCCATCCGTAGGGCGCTCGAGGCTGAACGGGCAGCCGCATCGAGCCGGGTACGAACCTTGGGCGCCGAACTCGATGGAATGATCGCCGATGCCGTCGATACCAACGCCGATGACGAACACGATCCGGAGGGGTCGACGGTCGCTTACGAACGAGCGCAGGTCACCGCACTACTGGCCGAGGCCCGCTCACGGCTTGGCGAGGCCGACCAGGCACTGTCGAGGCTGGCCGAAGGCCGCTATGCCACATGCGAGGCTTGCGGAGGCATCATCCCGGCCGAACGCCTGGCCGCTCTGCCGGCCACCCGGACGTGTGTCGGGTGTGCCGCTGTCGGATGAACGAACCCTCCCCGGACTCCGAATGCACCGGATCCGGCCGGCTCCGCCGGACACGTTCGAACCCGGCGGAGTACCAGTGCTGAGCTGGTGCAACTCCTTGGAGAGTGAGCCGCCTGGTGGCCCAGCGCCTTGAGTGGTTTCACCCCACCCGGCGTGTGACAAGAACTGCGATGGTCGTTAGTATCTCGGTTGGTTGATCGGTTTGAGGCTCCGAGTTGTCGGCCTGGTGCCACGAGGGGGTGAAGTTCTCGTGAACGGGAGGACAATTGAGCGTAGATCCCATGGACGTGATCATGGACTCGGTAGCCGAGACGAGAGACCGTCTGAACCGGCTCGGCCAGCGGGGGGATGGTGAAACCGGCCCGAGCTCCAGACCCACCTCCCGCAGGTGTCACCACGGCAAGCTCTCTCGTAACTGCCAGCTCTGTGAGCTGGAGCGGAAGATCGAGAGCCTCGACCGCCTGTGCTCTCGCCAGTCGGCCATTCTTACGGGAGTGGCCATCGCGCTCCGCGGCGAACCCGATGAGACGTCCGCATGGAGCCATCACGATCTCGTCGAGAGAGTTCGGGCCGTCATGGATGAATCGAAGGACCTGCGAGGAGAGCTGGAAGACCTTCGGAGGCAGCGACAACAGGCTCTGAACGATGCGCAGTTCCTGGCTGTTCAGACGTTGGCCCGGGAAGCCACCGGTGCCAACGACCGAGACGTCCGGAGAATGAGGGGTGCTGTCTGGCTGACCTCTCAGCTGGGGATCATGGGGCCAGAAGGCAGCAGGGAGGACGTCCCGTCAAGCGAGCTGTCATCGCTAAGCATGAGACTGAATCGTTTGGTCTCGAGCGGAATCGGCTCAGCCAAGTGGGCCGCCCACGCCCGTCGCGGCTACGACCGGCTTGTTCAGCACGATGGAGCCGGTAGATCCGTAGAACCCGGCGTCGCCGAAAGAGAAGACGCCACCATCCGAGGCCACAAGCCAGTAACCCAATGAGTCGGGCGTCGACACGCCTGAGACGATGGGCTGGTTCAAGACCATGCCACCGGTTGAACCGTAGAACGTCGCATCGCCGAAACTGAAGACGCCGCCGTCAGAAGCGATCAACCAATAGCCGCCTCCGTCCGCAGTTGGGATGATGTCCACGATCGGCTTGTTGAGTGGGACGCCGCCCATCGACCCGTGGAGGTGCGCGTTGCCGAAAGCGAAGACGCCGCCATCTGAAGCCACCAGCCAATAGCCCTTCCCGTCCGGCGTGGCGGCCATGCCGACTATCGGCCGATTGAGAGGGTGTCGCCCCATCGAACCGAAGAAATGGGCCCCGCCGTAGCTGAAGATGCCCCCATCACTGGCGACCAGCCAATAGCCGCTGTCATCAGATTTCGAGGCCATGCCGACCACTGGCTTGTTGAGCGTGAGATCTCCAGCCGAACCGTAGAAGCCCGCGTTGCCGAAGGAGAAGATGCCGCCATCGGCGGCCACCTCCCAGTAACCGAGACCCACCGAGGTCGACGCCGCACCGACCACGGGTTTATTCAGAGGAGTACCGCCCATCGATCCGTAGAAGCTCGCGTTGCCGAAAGAGAAGACACCGCCGTCGGCGGCATAGAGCCGATAGCCGGCGCCCAGGGTGATGGCGTTGGTCAAAAACTGATACGACGTACCGAATGCTCCAACGACGAACACATTGAGAAGGTTGCCCGGAAGAAGTGTTCCGACTTCGTAGTAGAGCGGTTTCGTGATGGGCTGGCCGTGCCGGGTCACCACGATCTTGACCTGTCCACTGGGAACAATCGTGGACACACTGATCGGCGAGCTCGAATAGTTTCGAAGGGCGGATGCCACCTCTATTCCGTTCAGATATACGTCTACCGACGACGATGTGGAGGTGTTCCGGACCACCACTTTCGACTGGCCAATTGGTGGAGCCGACCGGTCGTTGATGAATCCGGTGATCGTAGGCTTGCCATAACCCTGATAGGGGCGCAGGTAGATGAGGGCGGTCACGTCCTGGCTGGTACCTACGAAGACGGTGCCCGTGGCGACCACCTTCCCCCCTCGCAGCGCAGAAATGGCATAGGACCCCGCGGCAACCAGTCCGTACTTGAAATCACCCTCCCCCAGCCTGATGGGAGCCGCCCCGTTCACCGAGACCTGCATGGGGGTGGTCGAGGCGGCCTGGAAGATCCCCAGGAATCCGTTACCCGTGGACTGGGTGTGAGCAACCGCACCTGCAGCCATGGTCGACGCCACCTCGGGGTGGAAGGCGTACCCGAAGGGCTTGCCTGCGAGGGAAGCGGGAGCTTTTGTCACTGCTCCTGACGGAGCAATTGCCACTGCCCCGGCTGCGATCGCCGCCACCGAAAACATCACAGCGAGAAAACCCGCCAACTTCTTCATGGCCATGCTCCTACTTTGTGTATCGAGTCGGCGATGGAGGAGGATCTTAGGCGTCGGACTGATCTCCCGCCATTTAACCCACAACGATGGCGTCAGCTGAAGAGCTTTTCCAAAAGGGGCGGCGGCCGCCACCGGGACGCCACCATGCCAAGAGCGTCATCGGCACCCCCGTCAGCAAGCCATTTCCTCACGATCTCCAGGTCCTCCGGCTTCAGAACGAGCCCCGAAACGCCCCGATTGGCCGGTGCGGCCAGTTCGGTGACCCAACGGAGTATCAGGGCGTCAGGGTCTTCGCCGGGAAAGGCCTGGCTCACAGCGGAATAAATCGATCGACGATCTGGAAGGTTGACGATCAGGGCCAGGAACAGCCGATGATGCGCAGCCGAAAGCATGCTCCTTCTGGCTAACAGCCGTCCCCGGCGTAGTTCCTCGTCATAGACAGGTTCCAGCAGTTGCCCAAGGGCGGAATCTCGACGGCCGACCTCTTCGACAAGAGCACTCAGGTCGCCTCCGTCGCCGTAGGTCCGAGCCCAGTAGTCACAGACGCGAAACGAGGTCCACAGATCCTGTAAGTGACAGATGTCGAGCGCCACGTCGAGGGCGGAGCCGACGTCGAGGCGGCGAAGTGAGTCAAGCCCCCGAAGACGCATCAGCAATCGGTCGTCGGGGTAAAGCGCGTCGATCCCCAACCCCGGCAGTCGGTAGTCATACTGCGGAAAGGGAAGATCAGACCACTGGTTGCGGACCACGATGGTGGTTGACGGTCGCTCAAGATGGAACAGAGCATGGATGAAGTCGCGGCCGGCCGGAATGGCGCGTATCGCACCGGTGGAGAGGATCTCCGGCTCGCCCACCTCCAGAGCCCCCACGACGAGATGACCGTCGGCCAGAGCTTCTGACTCGTTGAACGAGTACTCGACATGCAAGCTCGAGCCCTGAAGGACCCGGAAGGCTCCGTCGAAACCGTGTTGGTGGATGGTAGTAGTGCCTTCCATCCAGGTGAGGGCTTGGACCTCCAGCTCATCCCCCCGGTACATCACGGCGGGAGGTTGCCCGAACTGCGTGGACGATGCCCGTTGGACAGGAAGTCCGGTGCCTGCTGACAGTGCACTGAGGACCGACCGCGAGTCCACAGGACGTGGGAGCGGAACTTCTTCCAACGCCGCGACTGCGATAGCCGGCAGCAAGTCTGGTCGGCTACCGCGGCTCGACCAACGTTGGTCGACGAGCGTTCCCAGACACCTGAAGTATTCGAGCGTTGCCTCAATGTCGGCCGCGCCCATCTAGCAGGTCATCCTTCCGCGAGCCCGCACGCCGCCAGAAGGCTCTGGGCGAGGTCCGATGCGAATGGCGGTCCCCACGGCACCTGCACTTCGTACACCGGGACGAGGCTCACTATTTGGCCGGTGTCGACGAATTGCTGACGTAGGTGATCGCGCCCGTGCCAACCCTCGATCCGCTGACAGCGACTGAGCCAAAGACTCGCTTCGCCGTCACCGAGCCGTCTCGATGCCACGACGGGTAGCTCGCGGTCGGGACGAGGAAGGACGATGGCAGCCAGCGGAATGCGATCCAACCCGGTCGGGACGGGCTCAACGGCGCGGCGGTCATCGACCGTCGTCCGCACCGAGGCGTCGTCGAAATGATCAGCCAACGAAGCTGTCTTCTCACGAAGTCGTATCTCCGTTCCGGCGCGGTGGCAAAGTACCCGAAGGGGTGGTCCTGCCGGTGGGTCAAACTCAAGAGGCAGGACATCGTCGGTCACCAGCAGGGCACCGGCGGCACAGAACAGCGCGGCCATCGTCGACTTGCCCTGACCCGACGTCCCGACAAACGCCAAGGCCCGTCCTCCCAGGTCCACGGCGCTGGCATGAAGCACGCACCGACCGGACATGGCCAGCAAAAAGGCGGTGACCGTTCCAGGAACCACGATCGGTATCAGCTCCGTCTTGCCGGCCGTCGCCGGATGACAGACGATCTGCCGGAGATCGGCGGTGATGAAGAAGTCGGCGATATTGGGCAGCCGACCCATGTATCCCCCATCCACCCGACAGAACACGTAAAACGGGGTCCCCGCGATGCTCAACTCCGCAACGACATCGGCCGAAGGGCGCTGGTTCGGCTGGTCTCGGCTGTCACCCAGCTTCAGCGTCACATCGGCCGAGATCCCTGCGTCGTCGGGCAACAACGGTGCAGAGAGCGGGATGTCCGAGGAGACTCTGACACCAGAACACTCGTAGACGCTATGTCTTCCCGCATCGCCCATTAGAGGCCTACCGGGGGACACTTGTTTGACGCCGGTCTGTCCGGCGCTCCGAGCCCGTTGGCCGGCAGGCCTGCGGCAGGACCGAGCGAACAGTCGACGTAGATCCCCGATACCTCATTTTGGGTTGCGAGCGCCGGCTACGAACTCTTCGGTCACCGGAGTTGCGTTGAAGGCCACACCCTCGGCCTCAACCCAGGCATGGGCTAAGGCATCGTCTTCCTCGGTCATGCCGAGCCGAAGAACCGGGTCATGTCGCCGAATGAACCAACCGAAGGCGAGGGCCTGGCGAAGGCAGGTCCCGTCGAACAACCAGCGATCGAGCACCCACCGCACCGACCAGAAGGCCCGTTGCTCAGACTCGCTGAGCATGCTCAGATCCTCCGGGGGCGGGAGGGGTACAGAACGCCGGTCGGCCGAAAGCGGTACCCGCAACAGCGCCGACAGACGTGCCAGGTTGATGGTCGCCAAGCCGATCTCGACCAAAAGGACAATGCCCGTCGCCTGGACCACGGCCAGTCGGTGGCGGTAGGGAAGACGCCACCAATGCTTGACGCTGATCCGCGTCCCCCTGAGGGTCGGATGCCGACCCTTGTCGATCCGGGGCGCAGTCAGCCCCTGTACCGCCGCTATCACGCTCTCAACATCCGCCGATGCCCGGTCCGGGTCTATCCCGAACCGGGCCACCAGCTCCCCCGCCGCATGAAGCGGGTTAGAATCCTCATTCAGCAACTCAACGATGTGAGCTGCCGACGAGTCAAGGCCAAGGTAGGTCCCCGACCTGAGGTCGAGAACCACGGTCTGGCCGGAAGGTGACCTAGAGGTCACCACCCGATCCGTCGACCACCCTGCCTTGAGCGACTCAGATTTTCGCAAAACGTCCCAAACGCCCTATGGGCGAGTGGGCTCAGCTGCTAGTACAGCCAGCCCCGTCGGGACCACAGTGCAACACTGGGCTGCCCTGGGTTGCGTATCCATAGTCGAACATGTTGCCATGCTTTTGCGTGAGGTCCGTCACATTGCCTAGCACTGTGACCTGCGGAGCCTCATAAGTTTCTTCTGCCATTGTTTCCTCCTAAATGCCCGGATGACAGATAGTAACCAAGGGGGATGCTGAGGACCAGCTGAATCGGGGGGGGTAATCCCCCTAGGGGGGTTATGGCATTCCTCGAGCCTTGGAGGCCAGCCAGGCGGCGTGGAGTGGGAGGGCGGCCCCATACACCGGAGTCGGCTCCAGCCACGCCCGACGAAGGGCCTCGGCGTCGACCACGTCGGGGAGAAACCCCTCCCCGGTCCACTGCTCGGCGAATTGCCGGCTCTCCGGCCCCCAGAAGACGCCTCCAAAGGTGGCTTTGCTCTTCCGGGACAGGACCGGGCCAGGCAGGACCGAGTCGAACAACCCGGTCATTACCGAGGTTCGGTTGCCTCTCCCAAGCCTTCCCCCCCACGCAGCCAGCGAGGAAAGGAACGCCTCTTCCTGGAAGGGTGCGCAAAAGAGCGAGTTGGTTGCTTCACCCAGTCGCTCCATCGTTCGCTGACCGAGTACCACCGAACGGCGCGAAGCGATGGACCGTTCGTAAGCGTTCCACCACAGAGAGTCACCAGATTCCTCGTCCGCGGTCAGCTCAGCGGTTCGCCGAAACGCCTCCGATCGAAGCCAGGTCTGATACGGCGGGGAGCTCAACACCGTTCGCCATCGCTGGGCAGGTCGCGGAACGCAAGCCAGCGCCAGCCTCCGCAAAGCCGACGGCCGCGGCAGCGGACCGCCCCGGAGCCACCACCAGACCCGAGCATACGGCCAGAGCCCGAAGGCCTCATCGCCGCCCTCTCCGGTCACGAATACCCCGCCGGAAGCCATCCGGATCATCGGCATGAGGGCGTACGCCGGGGCAGGCCACATCAATCCCAAGCGATCGAGGGCTGCTGTGGCCTCAGGTCCCAAGAGGTCCAGGTCGGTTCCGGGCCGGATGATCTCCCAGTCGGTGACCCCGACTGTTTGAACCACTTCCTCCTGCCATTCGGCCTCCCCACTGTCCACGTCGTCGTCCCAGCGAGCCGTCACGGCAATCGGCTCGGGTAGCCCAGCCCGACGCGCCTCGTCGACAAAAACCGCCAGCAATGCCGAGGAGTCCCGACCGCCGGAGAAGGCAATGACGCAGGGGGGCGTGCCTAGAAGTGAACGGGCCCGCAGGCGGAGAGCTGCCTCGGGGTCCAGCGATGGTCTCGTGACGGCCGGCCGCCTAGCTGGTCGGCTGTTGAACACGACCCCCGCCGCAACCTCGAGCTCCGTGAGTCCGTTCGGATTCGAGGCCGGGCGCCAGACCGAGGTCTCAGGCGTCAGGGTCAATCAAATCACGCGCCGTGA
>Ga0182030_10017159_pt1 | contig 13999 bp, 10 predicted proteins | sample 812S3MmetaG_FD_121299 | JGI IMG/M metagenome (GOLD analysis project Ga0182030, IMG submission 121299) | Permafrost microbial communities from Stordalen Mire, Sweden - 812S3M metaG (Illumina Assembly) | ecosystem: Environmental > Terrestrial > Soil > Wetlands > Permafrost | place: Sweden...
AGCGCATCGACGCCTTGCTGGAAGTGATGGACCTGTCTCGCAAAACCGCGTTTCGCGATGGGCGCTTCACCAACATTCACCTGTCCACCGGTCAGCGCAAGCGGCTTGCCTTGATCGTCGCCATCCTGGAGGACAAGCCAGTCTATGTTTTCGACGAAGTGGCGGCGGACCAGGACGCGCATTTTCGCGGCTACTTCTACGAAACGTTGCTGCCGGAGCTGAAGAGCAGCGGCAAAACAGTGGTGGTGGTCACCCACGACGATCGCTATTTCCATCTTGCCGACCGGGTGTTCGGGATGGACTATGGCAAGCTCACGGAGATCGAGCCGGCAGGCAAGCCGGCCAAGCCGCGGAAGCGTGCGCCCCGCGGCAGGACTGTGAAGCCCCAGCCATAGGTGAAGCACCAGCCATGAGGCAAGAGGGATGGAAACGCGCGTTACAGCGCGAACAACCATAGTCTTTGCACGGACTGTTGCACCGACCCGTTCTCCCAGCCCCTGCACGAGTGCGTGAGAACCTTATTCGGCTGCAGGACGTGCCGGGCCGATATTGTCAGCGAGGCTGTCGAAACGGGGCAGGGGCGGATGGCGTTGATGCGCCTGGCCGGAATGTATAGCCTGGCGGCGGTGCGGCAAGAGCGGATACGGCAATCGAAGCCCGTCCGGGATACCGCCGAGGAAGCGGCACTGAACAAGGTTTTGGAGGATCCGGGATATTTCTGATGTTCCGACGAGCTACTGCCAGCCGCCCCCGAGAGCACGATACAAGGTGACGACGTTGGTCAATTCTTCGCGCCGGAGTTGCACCAGCAGCAGTTGTCCGTCCAACCATTGGCGCTCGGAATCCAGGTACTCCAGGTAGCTCGCCACGCCGCCTTTGTATGCCAAATCGGCGAGTTCCACTCCCTGGCGCAAGCTCTCCACCAGACTCTCTTGTTGGGCCCGCAGTTCGGCCAGCTTTCGATAGCCGGCCAACGAGTCGGCCACTTCGCGGAAAGCCTGCTGCACGGTCTTCTGGTAGGCGAGCAACGACTCCTGGCGGCGTGCATCGGCGGCGCGCACGCCCGCCCGGATGGCGCCGGCGTGGAAGATCGGCAGACTTGCCGCCGGGCCAAAGAACCACGTGCCGCTGGAAGCTTTGATGAGGTTGAGGAGAGCGGAACTCTCCAGCCCGGCCGATGCCGTCAGCGAAATGGTGGGAAAGAACGCAGCTCTGGCCACGGCTACGAGAGCGTGATCGCCGATCAGTTGCTGTTCCGCCTGGCGGATGTCGGGCCGGCGGTCCAGCAGAGTCGATGGCAAACCGGCGGGAACGATGGGAGCCAGTCCCTGTTCGAGCGCCGAACGGCCGCGCACAATCGGTCCGGGATTCCGGCCGAGCAGGATGGCGAGCTGGTTTTCGGTCTGCTCGCTCTGCAGTTCCAGGCTGGTCAGCGCCGTGCGAGCGCTTTTTACCAGGACTTCCGCCTGGTGAAGATCGATCCCCGAGGAATACCCGTTATCCACGCGAAGCTGAACCAGATCGAGCGAATCCTCGCGTGTCTTGAGGGCTCGATGGGTGATTTCGATTTCGCGATCCAGGTCGCACAGCAGGAAGTATGCGCCCGCCACATCGCTCACCAGAGTCTGCAGGACCACCCGGCGCGAATAGTCGCTGGCCAACAGGGCCGCCCGCGCCGCTGCGCTGGTGTTGCGGATCCGCCCCCAGAGATCGAGTTCCCAACCGAGGCTGACGGACAGATTTGTGTAGCCGGTGTCGATTTCAGTCTCTCGAAGATTGCTGTAACCGCCCGATGCGTCGACCGACGGGAGGCGCGCCGACCGCGCGACGGTAAGTTGCGCCCGAGATTCCAACACGTGCGCGGCTGCAATTTGTACGTCGAGGTTGTTCGCGAGAGCTTCCTGGATCAGCTTCGACAGCTCTTCGTCCCGGATGAGATCCTGCCATCGGAGTTCGCCGAAACTGGCAGGCTCGCTGTTAGCGGCCGTGCCGGGGACACGCGACGCGATGGCGTCTCCGCGATAGCTGGGCGGAACGGGAACGTCCGGCCGCACGTAGCGGGGGCTGGCGCAAGCGCCCAACAGCAGTGCTCCGGCGGCCGCGATGAGCAGCGCGAGCACCGCGGCGGGGCGATGCAGGAAGTCACGCCGCATTATGGATTTCCTTGTGAAGATCGGGCTTGAGCGGCCTGGAAAGTCACCTGCTGCCCGGGATGCAGATTGGAACCTCCCGCCACGATCACGGTTTCCCCGCCGGCGAGCCCCCTGGTCACCACGCTCTTGCCCTGGTAACTTCCCTCGATCGCTACGCCACGGAGGGCCACCCGGTTTTCCGGAGTCACTACATACACACTCTTCGATCCCTGCACGTCAAACACAGCCCGTTCGGAAACCAACACGGCGCCCGGCCGTTTTCCCGCGGTCATGTGCGCCTTTCCGGTCATCCCGGGCAGGAGAATGCCCTCGGGGTTGGGGAATTGCGACACGATGAGAAGCGTCCCCGTCTTCTCGTCCACCGCTCGGGCGATGTTGGTATACCGGCCAGGGAACTTATAGACGCTGTCGTCGCAGAGGCTCAATTGGATGTGCTCCAGTGCCGCGCGGTCAATCTTATTCACGGTGTGCAGGTAGAGCGTTTCGGAAATGCCGAAGACCACGTCGATGGGATCGATCTGGGAAATGGTCGCCAGCCGGCTGGAATCTCCACGTCCGACATAGTTGCCGACGGAGAGCTCTGCGCGGCCGATGAGCCCTGCTATCGGTGCGTGAATTTCCGTTTCCGCCAGGTCCAGCTTCGCCGTCTCCAGCGTGGCTTTGGCCGCAGACAGGCTGGCCTGCGCCTGCCGTAGCCCCATGCGGTCGCCGACCGTGGTGGTTCGCACGGTAGCGCGAGTGTCCTCAACTGCCGCTGCGGCTGAGGACTGTCCTGCGATAGCAGTGTCCAAGTCCCGTTGCGGCACTGCCATGCGCGCCGCCAATGGTTTAAGCCGTTCCACGTCCTGGTTGGACCGCAGCAGATTGGCCTCCGCCTGCCGTAGAGCGGACTGGGCGTTCACCAAATGCTGCTGCTCCCGCGCCATTTCCAGATCCGCCTCCGCTTTTTCGACGGCGGCCCCCGCCGATTGCACAGCAGCCTCATAGTGGCGCGGATCGATGCGGAACAAGAGTTGCCCTTTACGGACCACATTCCCTTCCTTAAACGACATCTCGGTCAACCGGCCTTCGACATTGGCGCGGATTTCTACGTTGGCGGCCGCCTCCATGCGGGCTACCAGGTCCACGATGGCTGGAACATCGCGAAGCTCGGCAGTCTCGACTATCACCGCCGCCACTGGCGGAGCCTTGGCATCACGCTTCGCTGGCTTGGCGCATCCCGCATCGAAGATAGTCAGAAGCGCCGTGATGCAGAGTCCTGCGGCGCCGAGCACTCGGAAAATCTTCATAGAGGTCTCATCATCTCGGTACACGGAAGGCGGAATCGGGAAGGGGAAAGGCCCGGCGGCGGCTTGCCAGACAAGGTTAGGCCGAAGAGGGGTAACCCGCTGCGTTACCTCCAAGTCTCATATCGGCAGGAATCGGATGATTGACTACGGAATATTCGAGGGAGACAGAGGAAAAGTTGGCATCTTTTGCCCCAGGGTCTGGTCAAAGTGGCATTGGCGCCCGAAATAGCGAAGACAATTGCAGCACTTGTCTCGCGCGTACCCGACGGCGCAATCCCAAAGGGTACTACCCACGAGCTGGAAAGTCTAAGAGGGCAGACAGCAGATTCGATCCTGTCCTTCGTCGGCTTTGGATAATTCTAGTCGATCGTTTCGGCCAGTGGCCAGAAACTGAGGTGCCAGTTGCACACCCGGACTATTGCCGCCCTGACGGTATGGGGAATAGGCCTCCGGCATGCTGCTGGCGTCGTGCGATACCAGAGTCCGGCCATCTTGAGCTTGCCAGTTTCTAGCATTGCCTGATCTGAGAATTCATCTCTCAAAATCCTCACGCAGCGAGCAAATCGAGAACCTGCTGAAAGGCACGATCAGGCTTGTAATAGGCCGCTTTGACCTTGCTGGCAGGCTTGAGGCTTTCGTCGGGCCGGTGACGGAACAGTGAGTTGGCCAGGGGTCTGCAGACGCGCCTGTGACTGGCAGAAAGCAAAGGGCTAGCGCTTGCGCCTGTCACCTCGGAGGTCGCGGGCTCGATCGTGTGGGACTTGCACCACCCGACAATTGGTCCGACGAATAATACGGATCTTTCGGCGCCCATCAGAGCTGAGCCCAAAACAAGGGAGTGCACTAACCTAACTGCGCTCACTCATCGCGTCGTTGGAAAAAACGGCCGGTGCATGGGATCAGTTTCGGCGCGTACAATACGCGTACACGGAAGACCCGAAATCAGCCGAATTGATCCCAAATGGTCCTAAGAGTCGAGTCGAAGAAGTTCCTCTCTATCAATACGTTCCGCTGATTCCAGACGCCCTTGCCAAGATCGGTAGGAGGCCTTGAAAAGGCCGGCGGCGGCGGTTCAAGTCCGTCCCTGGCCACCACTTGCATTCGACACTTTCCAGAGTCATCCGGGATGGTGAAATTCTCCGTCACTTTTTAGACGGGACGACCCTCCCAGGTGGCCGGTGTCAAAATCAATTTCCCAACGTGCTTTGCAAGAGCGGCCTTCCTTCGCTCGATGATCCGATCATGTGTAGTGGTCTCTGGCGTTTGGTAGCGATGTTGGTCCTCTCGTCCTCCCTTAGAGACGCACCTGGACTTCGTGACGGAGGGTCCGTTGGCCCAAGGGACGGGAGCCCCCCTGCCGCCAGAACAAACCCGAGAGGTGGGGGCAGAAAGGGAGGAACTTTATATGCCTGCGAATCGCACCTCCGCCGGAAAGGTGCGGTCTCGTTGCTGGAATAGGACCGGCCGGCCCGACGCCGTTCTGCGTGGCGAAGTGCAGTTGCTCCTTGCGCAGAAGCCTCCGAAACCGCGACTCTAGCGTTGATGAAGCTTCCGCGCCGCCGCGGGGTGCGTCCGCGATTCGGTCACTTGATTTGCGAGAAATCGGCCGCGTCCATGTATACCGATTCCGGCGGCTTAGCGAGGATCTTGCCGTTCGCTTCCGATTCAGCCGCGACCTTCTTCCATTCCGGATCGTCGCCGAATTCCTTCCAGTTCTTCACGGCCTGCTCCCGGCTGGAGTGGGCGACGATGTAAATGAGTGTGGTCTTCGACCGCTCGCCGTCCTGGGGGATCCAGTAGCCGATGCTCTCGATGCCGTGACGCTTGAAGATCTCGATGGTGTGGTCGCGGAAACGCGCCTTGAGGGCTTCTAGTTTGCCTTCGTTACAGGTGTAGGTGCGGAGTTCAAAGACGCGGCTTTGCCCAAAGGCCACACAGGCTATCAGCAAGGATAGCAGCAAGAATTTACGGGTCATGGGAATAGTGTACAGCGCCGCGACACCGGCTACCGCTTATCTGTTCTCAAGATCCAAAACCAGGCAAAGAATCATGATGCCACTTGGAAGCATCGTCGCGGCAGCGATTCGGTGAGCACCGCCCGCCGTGGAGAGGCATTGCTTTCTGGAATCGAGTTCGCGATTACCGTCGCCACCAATACTGGTATAGAATCTCTCCATGAAGTCTGTCTGGTTCCGCGCGGCCGCCATTGGCGTTGCCGCCCTCTTGTTGACCGCCGCATATAAGCGCGCCGAGCCCGCTTCCGTGATGGCCGACGCCGCCAACGCGTTTCTGAATTCACTTTGGCCCGACCAGAAGGCAAAGGTGTCCTACGCCTTTGACGACGACGAGCGCCTTAGCTGGCACTTTGTGCCGACAGGAGCGAATTATAAGCCGGGCGACCGCGAACTGCGCAAGGGTATGCCCTTGGGCGCGATGCAGCCCTTTCAGCGTGCGCTCGCGACGGCTCTGCTTGCCGCCGGCTTGAGCCAGCAGGGTGTGATCAAAGCGCAATCGATTATGAGCCTCGAACAGGTTTTGCTGATCCTCGAAGGCGCCAATCCGGTCAATCGCCGCGACCCCGATAATTACTTCATCACAATCTTTGGTACCCCTTCCGCTAAAGGCACGTGGGGCTATCGCATCGAGGGCCATCACCTGGCGCAGAACTATACGATCGTCGATGGAAAGGTTTCGGACTCGCCTTCGTTCTTCGGCTCCAACCCGGCCGAAGTCCGCATCGGACCCCGTAAGGGACTCCGCGTCCTGGCGCTTGAAGACGACTATGGCTACGACATGATTGAATCGCTCGACAAGACCCAGCAAGACGTGGCTGTGGTGGACAAGACAGCGTTGAAGGACATCATCACCAGCGCCTCCCGGAAGGCTGCCCTCAATGGCGCCCCGAACGGCCTCTCCGCTGCCAAGATGACCGCCGTGCAGTACGACAAGCTGATGACCATCGTCGAGCTATACGCTTCGAACGTGCCGCAGGCGATGGCGGAAAAGCGTCTGGAACTGGCGCGGAAGCAGCCGAAGGACGCCACCTTCTTCGCTTGGACCGGCGCAGTGGAACGCGGTGGCCTGCACTATTACCGCATCCAGACGCCCGGCTTCCTGATTGAGATGGATTGCACGCAGGATCAAGGAAATCATATCCACTCGGTGTGGCGCGATTACCAGAACGATTTCGGTTTTGACCTGCTCAAGGCCCATTACAGCGCAAGCCACTAGTGAACAAAGCGTGCCGGTAAGGGGTGTTTGGACACAAGGCCCGCCGTAACGCCATTGGAAAATGGAAGTCCCTCCCACTCGCCAGGAAAAAAAGGAGGCGTGGGGGGTGAAAACGAGCCTGCAATCGTGTCGCTCTTCGTGGCCCGCGCCGGATATCGCGGTGGCTGATTGCATCGTACCGCTCGCTCCGAAAGGATGCGATCATGCCCAGCGTGCGCGACATTCGCGTCAGCAATTTCGCGGAACCGGTGGACTGGCGCCAGAGGGAGAGCCCCCTTCTCGCCAGAAAAAGGGAGGCGTGGGGGGCGCAAAAAAGGGCGTGACTTTGACTCCCGGCCACCATGGGAAAAATCCGAGCGCCCGCCTCTCGCCTGGAAAATAGCGGCTCTGGAGGGCGAAAAACGAAGTATTTGGAGCGCAAATTCAAGGCGCGCCAGCCGGCCGGATTACCATTGTAAGCATGACAGTGAATCGACGTGGATTCGTGAAGGCCGGAACGGTACTTGCCGCGATCCACTCATTCCGCAACAATTCTGCCTTGGCCGCCGCCCAAGACAGCACCGCTCCGCGCCCGGCGGAGCAGGGCCGCATGGCCTGGTATCCCGCCACCTGGTATCGGCCCTACGTCTCGAAAATGTCGCACGATGCGGCCGCCCCGACCTGGATTCAGATCGACCTTGGCGCACCGCGCAGCATCGAGGCGATCCGCCTCTATCCGGCTTTCCGGCTCGGCCAGCAGCACAATGCGGGCTACGGCTTTCCCGTCCGTTGGAAAGTGGAATCCTCCAGTGACGCGACATTTTCCACCAGCCGCGTAATTGCCGATCATACCGGCACCGACTCGGATAATCCGGACGATCTGATTCTGCAGTACGCCGCTGCCGACGGCACCAAGGCGCAGTTTGTCCGGCTGACCGCGACACGGCTTCGTCCCGCACCGGACGGCATCGGTTTCGCGTTGGCGCTCGCTAAGATCGACGTGATCTCCGGCGGTGAAGATATCGCTGAGCGCCGGCCCGTCAAGGGTGACGACCGGTTCGCCAACACGGAAGATCTCGCGCAACTGACCCGCCCACCGCGTCCCATGGGAGAAGGGATCGTCACCGATAATCCGGCGAACGTCATTCCGGCCGGCCAATGGAAGCCTGTCGCTTATCGGGCCAACGCGCCCTTATCCGGCGTTACAGTGACGGGCGTGTTCAAGCGCGCCATGGAGCAGAATATCGGTTATCTGCTCGGGTCTTTCTCCGTTGAGGAGATGCTGCGTCCGTTCCGCGAACGTGCCGGAAAGCCAGTCCGCGCGGGTCTGCGCCCTCCGATCGCCTTCTGGGATACAGAGCTTCCCGGTTCCAGCGCTGGACGCTTTCTCATGGGCGCAGCCAACACGTTGCGTTGGATGGATCACGTGGAACTACGCCGCTCGATGAACCAACTCATCGATGGCATCGAGGAGTGTCGCGCACCCAACGGCTACATCATGGCCTATCCCGAGGACACCATCCTCGAATCCGAGCGCGGCGCCTACACGCGCGCCTGGGTCACTCACGGCCTGATCGACGCCGGTTATGCAGGTAACACCAAAGCCTTCGACCTGCTTAGGGGCTATTACGACTGGTTCGACAAGTGTCCCGAATTACCCAAGCTGCTACGCGGCGCCGCGCAGGGCGTTCAGGGAATGATCGCCAACACCCGCATGTATTTCACGCCGCAGGGCAAGCCGGAGGATATTCAGGCGATCCAGCGGTATTACCAGGAAAACTACTGGCTCGCGGCGATGGCCAAGCGCGATACGGAAGCGATCTGGCAGTATCCTTACGACCGGCCGCATAACTATCTCATCACCGATCTCGAAGCCTACCTGGATCTCTATCGCGCTACCGGAGACACGCGCTATTTCGAGGCGATGAAGGGAGCGTGGGACCTGTATCGCGATAACTGGGAACACGTCGGCGGGTCCATTGCGATTACTGAATTCGGCCAGTTTCCACCGAAGTCTTACCGCCTGGCCGCGCAGCAACCGTTCTGCGAAACCGGCGAGACGTGCGGAAGCGTCTTCTGGGCGCGCTTCAACCAGCGCTTTCAAATGCTCGACCCGGAAAAGGAACAATACGCGAGCGAGATCGAGAAATCCATCTACAATGTTGGACTGGCCAACCAGGTCGGATCCTCCGGCATCATTTATCACGCGCGGCTGGTTGGACAGAAAGGCGACCTCGCCGTACCCCTCTGCACCAACTCTTGCTGCGAAGGCCAGGGCACACGCCTGCTGGGCTCTCTGCCGGAATACATCTACGCGCTCGCCGACGACGGTATCTACGTCAGCCTTTACGAACCGTCGACGATTCATTGGCAGCACGCGTCCAGTGAAATGACGCTTACTCTCTCCGGCAGCTTTCCTCATCGTCCGGACGTCAAACTACATATCGCCACTGCGGCGCCCGCAACCGCGAAGATTCGCATTCGTGTTCCGGGATGGGCCGCGGGGGCAATGTCCATCGATGTGAACGGCGCGAAAGCCGGCACCGGCGACCCTGCGAGCTATGTGACCCTCGACCGCACGTGGTCCAGCGGCGATACCATCGCTTTCCGCTTGCCCATGGAGCTGAAGCTGACACGCTATATCGGCCTCGATAAGATTGAGGGACATGAACGCTTCGCCCTGGAATACGGACCCTTACTCCTGGCACTGGTTGGATCGGACAGCGCCGTGCTGAAGATCGCCGGCGTGGGCCAGATCAAGCCCGATCCCGACCGGGCACTGCACTTCAACATTGACGGCCATCCCGAGTACAGCTACATCCCTTACTGGCAAGTGCTGAGCGAGCCGTTCACCTGCTTCCCGGCGATCGACCGGGCCTGACGTCACAGGCGGGCGCCTGAGCGGCATAAACTCCGACTCGCTGTGTGGAACGCTCCACGGATTTGACAGGCTCGCCCGAGGCAAATGCAGGGGGGCCCCAACGGGTGTGCGCCACCTGCCACGATAGAAAGTCAGAGTCATGAGTGCGCAAGATACCCGTTCAGAGCCGGTAGGCCATCCGGTGGCGATCGGGTGAATCGCTTCGGGGTATCATCGACGATGTGCTCAGCTTCTGCATGATCGCTAAGAATGAGGAGCGGGACCTTTCCCGGTGCCTCGATTCGGTGCGCGGTTTGGCGGGGGAGTTGATTGTCGTCGATACGGGGTCGACCGATCGCACGCAGGCCATCGCCACCGGGTATGGGGCGGAGGTGATTCCATTCGATTTCAGCGTCGTCGATTTTGCGGCGGCCCGCAATTGCGCCATCGCGCATGCGCGCGGACGATGGATCCTGATGCTCGACGCGGATGAGACGCTGGACCCCGCTGGCGCGCCGCTGATCGAAAAACTGGTGGCCGAAGATCAGAACGCGGGATATTTCCTGGAGCGCGCGAACCACTCCGCCGAGAATGAGGAGCCGTTCGTCGATCACGTGGTGCGGCTGTTTCCCAATCGGCCGCATGTCCGGTATCGCGGGCGCGTGCATGAGACCGTGGACGCGTCGATTCTGGCGGGGGGCGGCAAGCTGATTCGCACGGACATCCGCATCGATCACCGGTTCCGCGCGGATGGCGACGCGCGCCGGCGGAAGAACCACTGGTATATCGAGATTCTCAAAGAAGAGATCGCCGCCAACCCTTCCGACGATTCGCGGCTCGACTTTCTCGCGGCTGAATACCATCAGCTCGAAATGTTCGACGAGGCTACCGAAGTCGCCGAGCGGATCGCGCACGTGCGGCCGCACGACGCGCGGGCGCACCTGTTTGTGGGGGTCTACCACCTGCTCCACAGGCCCAATCTGCCGCGGGCGCGCGCGGATTTCGAACAGGCGCTGAAGTTACGGCCGGGCTATCCGGAGGCGCAGTCTTTTCTGCAATTGCTAGAGGAGAAGGAGCGCGGCTAGACTAAAGAGAGTGGCTGCTCCCTACATCCTGTCGCTGCCGGAACGCGTGCTGCGTTCCCTCGTGGCCCTTTCCGGCGGACTGCTGCGTGAGATCGGCGAAGTAGTCGTGCCCGCAAGCCTGCGCCGCACTACGCTCTATCGCACCATGGTGGAAGTCACGCTGCGATTCCTGATCGAAGAAGTGGGACAAGTGGAAGGCGTCTATCCCACCGAGGGGCACCTGGCGGAGAATTTCCTGATCCAGCGCACCGCCAGCCATGGCATCGAACTGCTCGGCATTTTGAGCTTCCACGCCTCGCCGGTGTGGGTGCTGGCGGCGCTGTCCGACGTCACGGGCGCGGGAAACACGCTGATCCGTGAGATCTCGCAGGCGCTCAAAGACGAGGGGCTGCTGGAGCCGGACGCGCGCTTCGACACCATGGAGCAGATGCTGGACGGTCTGGAGAAGACCAGTTCACACCTGGCGCAAACATTGAATCTGCCGCCGGTGGATATCGCCGGCTTACGCCGCGAATGGCAGAGCTTTCGGCAGGAAGTGCAGGCCATCCCGCCGAAGCGCGTACCGACACCGGAGCGATTGGAAGGAATCTGGGGCGAGTTGCGGCGGACTGCGCGCGAACAGAATCGTTCGGTGTTCACGGTATCGTCTTTGATGGCCGTCTCGGCACTGGCGCACGTGCCGGGCAACGTCCTATGGCTCTCGCGCGCGGCCCACTCGGCGGCGCGGCGTACGGGCAAGGTACTCGGCTCGGCGATTCTCGATCACTACGCGCAGTCCCTCGCGGACATTTCGCGCACCGGATTCGTGGCCTATTGGACTCGCGAGTTCCGGCCGTATCTCCACGCCGCCGCGGTGCAATTTGCGCCGCGCCATGAGACGCTGACGGAGAAGCTGCTGCGGCGCGGACGGCATGGGTAGACTTGGTAGGACATGCTTCAGCTTGTCACGGCGAGCGGAGCTCGCCCGCGCCGAGAAGCCAATTCGGCGGCCGGGGAAACTGAGTTGGGCCGCAACGCTGTTGTGTGGCAGCCAATCCTGGCTGCAGGCGGGCTTTCCAGCCCGCCCGGCGGCCTGAAAGGCCACCTGCAAGGCAAGATTGCCTGCCGCACGAAGCATGCATATCGCCGCTGCTGGGCGCACCTCAACTTCCACGACATCAGGAGTTCGGAGTCTCGGCGCCGGCACGCCGCTCAGTCGTAGACGGGAATGCGCGAGGGCCGGCCAGCCCATCGCAAGTACAACCAGTGCGCCGCATAGAGCGAGCAGCCGATGGTCACCGCCAACACGGCATTCACCGACATCACCGCAAAGGCCGTTACCAGGAATGCGGCAGCGTCCAGCCGGCTCATCTTTGGTAGGCGTCGCCAGGCGCTCCAATCGAGGAGGCACAGCCCCATCCACGCAGTGACGCCGGCGAGCGCGGGTATCGGGATGTGCTCCACAAACCCCGAGCCGGCCGCCATAATCACCACCAGGAACAGTGCGTGCATCAAGTTCGAAATGCGCGTGGTGCCGCCGCAGCGAACCACCGCCAGACTGCGTGCGGGAATGCCGATACTGGGCGGCGCCCCGAAGATTCCGCCCAGGATATTGGCCGCTCCATAGGCGCTCAATTCGGCGTCGGCGTCGGCGGGTTTCATGCGCTTGTGGCGGCCGCGGAAGTGCTCCACCACGCGCGAAGTGATCAGAATATTTACCGCCGATACGAATGCCAGTCCGAGGGCGGAGGGGATGGTAGCCAGAATTTCTTTGAAGCTGCCGGAGAGCGAAACCAGCGGAGGCAGCATGAAGGAGAGCGAGCCCACCTCCTTGGCGTGGAAGCCGAAGAATCGGCCTACGAGCACCGCCAGCGCGACGCCGATCAGCGGGGCCGGGGCCTGCCGTGACACTTTAGCGGAGAGCGTCGCCGCCACGATTACCGTAACTCCGAGAATCAGCGGCACGGCGCGGACGTCCGAGAGGTGTGCGAGCACTGCGGCCAGTTGTCCGAAACCGGAGCCGGCAGAGCGCGTCAGCGGAGAGGCTACTCCGAACATGATGTCCAGCTGCGAGACCAGCATCATGCCGCCGATGCCGCACGAAAAGCCGGTGACCACTGCATGTGGAACTTTGGCGATGTGCCGGCCGAGCCGCACCACGCCGAAGCCGATCAGAATCACCGAGGCCATGACGGAAAGCCGGGCGGCGCCACCAATTCCATGATTGCGGACCGCCAGAGCGATGAACGGCACAGTCGCGCTGGCGGTGCCGCCAATCAATACAGGATTGCGGCCCATCAAGGAGATGATGGGCGCGGTGAGGATCGAAGTAAAAATCCCCAGCACCGGGGGCAAACCCATGGCAGACGCCAGTGCTAAGCCATAGGGCAACGCTATGAGCGCCGCAATCAAGCCTCCGGCACAGTCGCCAACGAAGCGGTCCCACCGGTAATTGTTGCGGGGCGGGCTCATTCTTCGCAGAATGGCCCTTGGGTTCAAGCCATTACCTTTAAGAAGGCGGCTTGGAACTTTTGCATTTCATCCGGCAGTCCGACGGTGACGCGCAGATGGGTCGGCCAGGACTTCCATACGCGGCCAACCACTACTTTTTCTTTGGCGAGCGCAGCGGCAACCTGGCCACCGGGCTGTTTCACGTCCACCATGAAGCAGTTGGAGACGGAAGGCACGAAGCTGAAATTGTGCTTATCGAGGAAGCTGAAGGTATCGTTGCGAACGTCGCCGATCTTCTTGCGGCGTTCGGGCACCAGGTTCGGGTCCTTCAAGCTGGCGTACGCGGCGGCCATCGCGGTGATGGGCAGCATGCCGTTGCCCTGGCAGTAGGCGTCGACCTTGGCGAGCAGGTCGGGACGCGCGAACGCTGCGCCGGCGCGCAATCCAGCCATGCCGTAGATTTTGGAGAAGGTGCGCAGGATGATGATATCCCTGTCAGCCTTCACCATGGCGGAATTGAACGGCGCGGTCGGGGTGATGTGCGTGTAAGCCTCATCGAGCATGACGATGGAACCCTTCGGCTTATTGGCCATCAGCCACTCGATATCCGCCTGCGGCGTCAGGGTCCCGGTAGGATTGTTGGGATTACAGATGTAGATCAGGCCAGCATCGGGGCTGGCCGCTACCATCGCTTTAACATCGTGGGCAAATTCCTTGGTGAGAGGAACGTTGATCGCCTTGGCGCCGATGAATTGCGCCGCGCGTGCGCCGGCTTCGTACCCGGGGTCGGCGACAACATACGGCCTGGTCGGAGAGCAGAATGCCATTACCGCCCAAGTGAGAGGATTGCTGGATCCCGGATAGATCTTGACGTAGTCTTTGGGGAGGCCTTCCTGTTGTTCCAGCAGCGACCGCACTTTGGTGGTTTCGCCGAACAGATACCGGCCACCGTTATCGACCATGGCTTTGGCC
>Ga0182030_10017160_pt1 | contig 13998 bp, 21 predicted proteins | sample 812S3MmetaG_FD_121299 | JGI IMG/M metagenome (GOLD analysis project Ga0182030, IMG submission 121299) | Permafrost microbial communities from Stordalen Mire, Sweden - 812S3M metaG (Illumina Assembly) | ecosystem: Environmental > Terrestrial > Soil > Wetlands > Permafrost | place: Sweden...
AGAACTAAGTATTACTAAACATATTTAGTACTAGTATATTCCTAAAAAGAAGTTAAATTAAGTCTTATTAAGTATAAATAATGTATATAATAGATTCTATAGGTCTTATATAGTCATTTCTTTTTTATAAAGTCAGAAAAAGCTTGGTTTTACTTGTAAAAAGTATAAAAAAAGAAAAGGTTTATAGAAGATTAAGTTAGAAAAAAAAAGAACAATGCAATAAGTAAGTTTTTTGGTATTTTTTATGTAATCTGTTTTTTTTCAAGGTATACTGGGAGCCAATCGCTTAAGGTGGTCCGACCGTACTTCAATATAGTAAAGAGATTATCCCAGTATCTCACGTTCTTCGCTAGCCCGAGGGAGCGGAGGCGAGATATGGAATAGGTTGCTGTCACTGCTGGGCTATGCCCCTTCCCCCTATGAGGTAACGGCACGATGCTCAAGCGAGTCATTTTATAGCGTGTGCCGATTCTGTCACTACTTACAGAATTTTTTTTTTTGGTTAATTGGAGATACTTGGAACAGAGATACGGAGAGGTGACTCATGTATCATTTACTCCGTTGGTCTTGGCCGATGTGACTTTAAATGGCCTGTTGGATGTATACCTTTTCCAATAGCCTTTGTGCAAAGTTTTTTTTTTTTTTAATAAAGCCGCCGGAGCGATTGATTTGCGGATTCCTTTGCCAGGGCTATCTTGTCAAATGGGCATTTGTGAAAGTAAATTTCCGGGAGTCATATCTTGTATGAACACTTAGACGCGTACCACACACTCTTCTCGAGTAAGCCACAGAGCCACCAGAATCTTGCAAACATATTTGGCCCACTTTGAATGCCTTTCGCGTAATTAAATTTATACAACTAATAATCGAAACGAACTTACTTAGGCATAATGCCTTATACAGAATCTCTTCTAATTTTGACACAGTTCCTCTTCAAGCGCCTGAGATTTTTTCCAACCAAGATGAACAAGCTGCAGATACTTGACAATTGCACTCATACTTTCATTTCTATCTCTGTGTCGGACTGTGCCTTCTTTTTTCTCAAGTCAATCCACCCCAAACCCCAACTCGTCGCAAATGACAGGACCGAAGCACCGGCACCTAGATACTGCCATTCATCAGCTTCAAAATCTCTATAAGCCGCAGAAGGGACTCACAAACACTCTCGTTAAAGCTTGATTGTATGCCAATATTACCCCTGGTACCGACTCCTCAGGAACCACACTCCTGAAAGCTGTAGCACCAACAGCAAAAACCGCCTTAGCATCAACCTCAGGCGCAAAATGTGCCAGTGCCGGCTTCAACTGGTTCGAGAAGAGCGTCTGGCCGAAGGAAGTAAATAGAGCACCTCCTAATAACTGGGTGAACATAACGAATGCATTACCAATGGCCAATTTTTCCTTTGGCAAAGCGGCTTGGATAGCAAGCATTGGTTGTTGTTGGACTGACCCACGTCCAAGGCCGGAGATTATTTGGAAGCCTGCCCACATACCTGCTCCTGAATGAGGCGTTAATTTGCTAAAAAGACCGCTCCCAATGGCGCTGAGGGCGCAGCCGATGATTGCGAATGGTGTGTAGAAGCCGAGCCTTGTGACTATACCGTAATTGTGTCAGCTATTTTGACAGATTAGAGAACAGGAGATCTCACCCAAGGATCCAGATACTACAGCTGCAAGGACCATAGCCCCAACGGACGGCAGATAGTAAACCCCCGCTAGTGTCGGCGAGACATCCTTCACAACTTGAAACCAGATCGGTAGATAATACGCTTGCAGCATGACAGCACCGCCAGACATGAGAGTCGTGATGCCAGCGCAAAAGAAAACGCGCATTCGAAGTAATGCCAAAGGTATCATGGCGGTGTCTCCTCGCTGTCTTTCCACCGCCAGGAAGACTGCCAGTGCTCCACCCGAGCCACATAGTAGACCAATGACTGTTGCAGAGTTCCATGAAAATTTAACACCTCCCCAATCTAGGGCAAGTAGCAACATGATACAAGCTGGGGTGAAGAATAAAAAGCCTGGGAGATCGAGTCTCCGAAAATGTCCTTTAAGGGGTACTTTTGTGCCGTCGGTGATATTGGAGTCCGGAATACGAATGAAGGCAAGAATTGTGGCGGTTATGCCTCCGAATGGTAGGTTTATGTAGAAGCCTCTAATACTTAGTAAGATCTCACGAAGAGAGGAGATCGTACTTACACCATCGCCAAGATGCATGCTGCGTCAAAACGCCCCCGAGCACAGGGCCTAGGACCAGGCCAATTGAAGAAACTCCAAGCATGAGGCTGAGATAGACTGATGGTGGGAACATCTTAGCGATAGATCTTATAGACATTAGAATATTCCATACCGGGTCTTTTGTCCAGTGGAGCCGAAGCGGCAAGAATTGTAAGCATCCCGGTCAGGGAACCTGCGGACCCCATACCTGCGATCGCTCTGCCCACAATGAAGAGTGTGGATGTATTTGCAACCCCACATATCAAGGACCCAACTTCGAAAATTCCAAGGCCGCCAAGGAAAAGAAACTATGCTGAATGAGCAATTGTAAGTAAAGGAGGGTAAGGACGTACCTTTGAGTTATAGAACTGGTATAGCTTCCCAGTCAGAGGTTGGAGAGAGGAGCTGTGTGTTCTCATCAGCAAATGTATTTGGTCAAGACTTATAGCACATTACATAGCTAGCAGATATGCGCTTCCGTACCAGCCAATATCCTTGATAGAGTTGAAAGTGGTGCTGATTCGAGGTATAGCTGATGCTATAATCGTTTGATCGAGCATGATCAAGAAAGCCACTAATGTCACTCCAAATAGCACTGCGAACAGTTTTTTACCCGTGATGTACTCCGCATCTAATATTTCTTCTATATCTAGAGTAGCTATAGCCTCGCCCATGTCGGTGACTTGTGAACTAAGCGTCTCTGTCTTGGTGGGCCCATTCTCTGATGAGGAACGTGCGAGCTTTTCTGGTATTTCTCGAGTCTCTGTCATGGCTGCCTTTGAGAATCCGCCTAAGAACCGGAAGAGGCTCAAGCATGTACTATTATACTTATATAATTACTTCTCTATATATTCCAAAAATCCGTTCCCGGGTGACCCTTGTCAATCGGAGATTTGGTCAAGTCATGGTCGTCTGGAGAACGCCAGAGCGAAAAGGTAAACCGGCCTTCCCAACTCCCGGTCCGTCCGATTCGCATTCTTAACCAAAGCACTGCAAATTTTTGAAAAGATGGAGAGGTTGGAAATTGAAACCGAGTCACTAGATTCTCGAAATTCTTGTTATACATTGAAGGGAGAGTTTCTACCAGATCCTAATTTTCTTCTACATCCTTTTCTGCGGCCTCAATTTTTTGTTTGACCCTACCTTCAACCATCAGTATTCAGTGCGAAATAAAGTTCATATCCATCAACTCTTGCCAATAAGCGTCGTCAAGATAATCAAAACTATTGACAGCGAACAAGTCGTCAAGTCCTGACATACTTGGCTGGGTCTGCAAGTTTGACTCCGATTCAAGCGCAACTTTCTGCTCATACCAACACTTCACTCGAGCCATTGCCTTAGCACACGCAGTCGGAAATGATTCCCTACACGGAGATGTTTGCATATTGTCGATTTGAGCACCCGCTTCTTCAAATTTTGATATGAGCTGATCAAAATATGCTGGTAGATTGACGGTTCGCCGTATGTGTTGTAGATCCCAGCCCACCTCATTGATAACGGATAGTTTGAAAAGAGTAGACAACGCATGGCCAATCTGCGCCGTGTTCGGAATGCAGAATCCAAAGTAAGATACAAGGGGTTGGCTGACGAAAAGATCGAGGAGTGATTTGGTTGAGACAAGAGCGCTGTACAGCATATCTAGACGCTGCGAGCTGAAACCGCCTGGAAATAAAGATTTCTGCAGACTGGGTCTAGGTACCACAAAATTAGCATCCTCTGGCTCAGCCGTGCAGAAATTTCAGAAGCTCTCAGGAAGACAATCTCCAGATTTGTGTGTTGAAATTTCCGAGAAGCAGGCCAAATAAAAGAAAAGAGATATGCTTACTCGTATAGAAATATCTCAGCACTGTGATAACTCATGCGGAAAAGCACTGGGCAAATATGTTAGTTTTCGCGATTTCCCTCGGATGACTGTCCATTTGAGAACGATATACTGACAATGATTCTGCAGATGCGAAGGTAATGACACAAGAATGCTTTGTAATTCTCTCTTCACAGCTGTTGTATGCATCCATATCGGAGCTTTCAGACCATCAGAACTTGTCGGTCTTGTTGCGAGATTACGATTTGTGGACTCGATGATGAATTGTAAGCGAACACAGGCGACAAGGACAAGATCAGATTCATATTCCGCCTCTTCCAAAAGATTTTGGCAACTGTACTCAATGAAGGGTGAGTTTTGTAGCCCGTCTATTTTCTTGGCGCAAAGAGCTGTGCTATTTAGTTGTCAGCCATCAACTCATACGAACAAAACCCGCATGAGGGAAACATGGAGGGCCAACTTGGTGGAAGGACGAAGTCCTTAGGCAAACTTTCTTACATAGAGGAAAATTAAAAACAAGACATACATTGAGGTAAGGTAGAATAAATATAATAGGGCCCTTCGCTCAGCATTTGTGCACTTCTTTTCTCTCGGATTGTAGCTCGCAGACCAAGCTTTTCTCGAGGCTTCCACCCAACCTCTCTTCGAAGATTCCTCTAAAACATCATGAGGGCCCCCTTCATCCTCCCGCCCCGCTCTATTCAGGCCTAGGTCAAACAAAAGAGCAATAGTCAACTGTAACATCCCCGATGAATGGACCTGTGGACTGATGGAAGAGAAATAGTAAGACCTGTTAATTCGATTAGAGCGCCTCGAAAGCTTCTGTAAAAGCAATCAAGCTCGAAATAAAAATAGATAGTTAAATTACGTACCATGAATTATAAACTAGCAGACATTGAAGCATATCCAATGATTTTTCTCCTCGTAAAAGCATTGCCTCAGATATTTCTTGGCCGATCTTCTTTCCCATTTCAAGTTGCCGATTTCTGTCTCCAAAAGAAGCAATCATCAGGATAGTCTTGTACAACCATGGCTGACTCTCACTAAAGTCTTGGGCGCTAACACCTGGAGGGATTATTGTATACGGACAGTGGATTGCGAATTGCTCCCTGAAAACCCGGAAAAGACTCTCCGGTTCAGAAGATTGAGAGTTGATATCGGACATAAAATTGGTTCCCGTGATAAAAGTAGGGCCTAGAAGACGTGAGATTAGCTCTTGCTGAAATTAGCTTTCAAGCAGTGGAGATCTAGTGAATACATGCTCGAGTGCATACCCGTAGCCCTTAGGGTACAGTTGATCGACGCCCGTGATATGTTGCTCGCTGAAGGACCACTTTCTTGCGAACTTTCATCTTGAGCATTCGCATTGTTCTCCCAGGGAAAGTCCCTGAGAATATTCACATGTGGCCTGTCTTGAGGGGGTTCAAGGGCCCCTTGAGACTCGGACTTGGCAGCTGCTCCCTGAGCAGCGGAAAGAAGAGTCACCAAGCTTTCAATTTTCTGCTCTAATTGAGCCGAGTTCCTGCCCAAAAATTAGCATGAGATACATTACTGTAGGTCATGACACATGCGCGACGTTAGGTGACCTTCTCTTCCTTTGGGCTCGCGGCAGACTCTTACATTCCTTTTTCAGTCGGAAGCATCTAGGGTCCTTAATTAATTCATTCTGTCAATGGATGGATGATGGCACATACCTTGCGCATTGACTCGAGAGGCTGTCATCTTGAGGGATACATTTGGCTTTAGCACGTGAGCAATTTTCACAAGCCCGTAGGTGTTTAGCGGTGCTGGTCGACGGTGCAGACTGCATCGAAAGATATCACAAGCGGGATTTGAACTTTGAATATCCAAGAATAGAACAATTTTCGGTGAGAGGACCCTAAGAACGTCCGGTGGTCGTTGATTCTTTGTAGTGCAGGCGAACGGAGTAGGGAATTTTTAATCTCCGTTCCCTGTCGTAAGCTCCTCGTAACTCCACTCCAAAATGAGGATAATAAGACTGTGGGTGTTTTTCGAGTCTAGGCATTATTGAATTATCGAATAAAGATTAGAAATGGTCGATCTAGTATGGTCTCCATATGTTTCGATTTCAATGCCTGGATTTTTGAAGGGACTTATACCAAGCACAAGCGGCCCGCTGTCAAATTCTGCCCCTTTCGACCTACTAAGCCAAAAATACGCGAGGGTACAAGGTTAGAGATGCTTCAGACTTCTTTCTTATTAGTATGATTTATTATCTCTCCAGTTTGCTTCAGAGGGCGGTTTCTGGATGTTCGTCTCAGACATTGTTGCTGAAATCAGCTGAAGGCTTTTCCTCTTGCACTCAAAAAGAAGAATATCTAAATCTGCAATGAAAGGAAAAGCGAGCGTACAGCAGAGGGTAAAGAGCAATCCTATTTGGATTTTCCTTTGTGAAATCTTGGGTGCATGAACGAAAGGATGTGGCCGCCGTAAAGCCGATGGACCTCCATCACAACTCCTAGAGCTGTAAGGCAGAGCAAAGTATTCGGTGGATTGCCAATGCACTGCATCGCATCGCACATCTGAAATTTTGATCGACTTGATATAGAGTTCCATGGTAAGAAGTCCGCAACTCAGCAGAAAGACCAATTTCGCCCATTCTGAATGTTGGAAGTCCAATTGCACCACGCACCCGCAATCTAAGTCCCGCAACATCCAGATGGAAGGGACAACCTCCATTCTCATGCAAACTCGGGTCTATTACGTATCAGCTCTACAAGTCGACAGTGCCGGCCAAAGCCTCGTGATTCTCTAAGGATGGGACATCGACAATCTCGTCAAATCTCCTAGGTCCTAAGTAAGCTAGGAAACGAGCCTGCCTTTAAAGGGGACGAAACATCACGTGACAATGCAAGGTTCTCGCCACAGAGCGGAAGTCATGACACCCTTCGAGGAGGGGAGAGAGGGAGAATTGCGAACGGTTGAGCTACAGCGAAGCGATGTTGATAAGGCGAGATGGAACATTTCGAACGGCGTGCTTCCAGATAAGCCGTTGAATTTCGAGGGGAAATACCGCAAAGAAGGGAAATGTCTAGGGAGGCGTGGGGGTTGCCATGATTATAGTCGTTTAAAGATTAAGAGTGTGGTAAGCTGAGGCTGTTGGTTTAAGTGGCATGTGGCTAAACTTGAGGTCTCAAGCACTGATCTCCCTTAGTCAACTATCATTAATTTAGGGTCATCAATTCTTTTCATAGCTATTATTACAGTATCGTATGCGCAGCACAGCGTGATTTCAAACTCCAAACACAATGGGCAAAACGCAATCGCATAATCAGTCAAACAAGTAACGTCCGACAACAAGTCCCCTCTTGTAATATCCCTCTCCGCACGCCTTCATAATACCCTGCAAAGATAGTAGGGAAAGTTTAAGGTTTGATATCCACATGAAATTTTCATAGCATTGTGCCGAAAGTACCATCCGTTGCAATAGCTTTTCGGGGACTCGACTTGCCATCTTCAGTCGTAGGCTTGCGGTGTCGGAAAGTGAAGCCCACAAACAGACTCTTGCTCATGGGATCTTCTCTATCGGCCATTTGTTCTAGTGCAGTCTGCTTGTCGTGGACTTCCTTGTATTTCGCCATATCTGCCTCATTGCTGAAATCATCGAAGTAGCCAGCATCGGTCTCGGAGTCGAGCTCGGGGACGAAAGGAGCACGCTGGGAGCGAAGTGTATTCCAATCCACCTCAGCAAAGTATTGATGAGCATAGACATCCTTGATTGAAGAAAATCGCTTGCTTTTAGACGTAATGCAGCTACAAGAGTCAGTATATGTTAGATGGTGGGATCACAGTGATATACCTTGTGATGAAGTTCCAAGTGCGATTGCTAATGAAGTAGTTGGGGTCCTCCCAGACAGGACGTTTCAGCACCTCTCTCCAGTGCTTGAGATTCTTCCAGGTTTCGTCAACTGTGGCACCAGCGAAAGGCGGGAATCCAGTCAAAGCCTCAAAATGCATACATCCCAAGCTCCAGTAGTCCACAGAGAACTCGTATTCGTCACCCTTAAGCACTTCAGGAGCCATATAGTCAGGCGAGCCAACAATAGATTTGGCATAATTGACATCACGGTCTCTCATCGATCGGTATCCCTCCCGTCTCTCTGCCACAGTTCGTTGATCCATGGGTTTGCCAAATGGAACGTATGTCTCCCCAACCTTCTCAAGTTTGACTCGCATTGACTCAATCTTTCCCGGAGCTAAAAAGCCAGCAGCAAGTCCAAAATCCGTGAGCTTAACATGACCGGTCGAATCGATGAGAAAATTCTCGGGCTTGAGATCTCGGTGGATGTAACCAAGCTGATGAAGCGCGTCAACAGAGCAGAACATCTCTGCAATGTAGAATCGAGCATGACGATTGGCGAGAACCCCAGTATTGTTGAGTAAAGTTCTGAAATCTCCACCGGGGACATATTCCTGCAATTCGTCAGCTAGCAGTCACAGACTCGAATGACGGACCTACCATAGCCAGATAAATACTCTTCTCATCCTGAAACGAGTAGAGTAGACGCACAAGCCATTCGCTCTTTGCATTAGTCAAAATATCGCGTTCCGTTAAGACATGTCTAATTTCGTCCAACTTGAACAATAGCTTCTTACTCATGACCTTCAAGGCACAAACTTCTCTTGTGTCCTTCTTTTGCGCCAGAAACACCTGTCCATATCCGCCTTGACCAACCTGTGTAAGAATCTGGAAATCACCCTGGCGAAGGCGGACACGACGCTTTCGTAGATTGGCACGCTCCCTTCCAACATATTTCTGCCAGACAGGGTTGTATGTCTCTTCAGGGGTAGCGGGAGGTTCGGGGTATTCGGATTTGAAGTGGGTGAGTCGGTTCTGGCGTGCGCCAACGTAGCTGAGGAGGTCAAAGTAATAGTCGAGGAAGTCTATACCTGTTAGCAATGACCCATTCCATCCAACACCAATATCACTTACAGAGTTGGGTTACATTAGCAAGTCGTTTGACATTGGGCTTGTGCAAAATCTCGAGTTCCTCTGGAGTAAGACCTCGTTGGGTATTGTATTTCCTAGTAGGTTCTTTGGTTTGATAAAGCTCTTGTCGAGAGATTGCGGCTTGGTTTTGCACAATATCTTGTCCCCTTGAGGTCGGCGGAGTATTCTCCTTTCCTTGCTTGCGTAAAGGACTTCCAGGGGATATGGCTGATTTGTGTATGATACTATCATCTACATTGCCGGAAGAGTTTGCGAAGTATGAATCTTCCACTGCCATTGCATTGCTCTTTCCTGGTGATAATGGAGTGCCCGTTTGTTGACGACCAGGCTTTGTTGGACTTCCGAAAGTAGTGGGCGTAATCTTCAAAGAATTTTCAAACGCGATTGGAAGATCATTGGCGCCAGGAGGATTTTGTTTCTTGCTTGGGCTACCTTGAGGAGTGGAGACGGGAGTGATGAAGCTATTGCGATTTGGAGTGTTTGGTCGCTCGGAGAAGGGTTCATTCTGGCTCGAACGAGTGTGAAGTGGTGGGGGAGGGACGGGCATAATATCCTCCTGTTTCCCTCCCTGCGAGGATGGGAACAGGTTAGTTATGAAGCTCGACATCGTGGGCAGTCAATATTGTTGACAAACGAGTTGCCTTCACCGCCGGAGGATGGGCGCAAATATCGATTCAGGACGTTGCTTCAGCAATTGAATAGAATGCTGCAATAAATTGGAGTTGTTGGATATCAGCCTGAGTAGACTGGAGCTCAGGTTGAGGTATTACTGCAGCTGACGATCTTCAACTGGTCTTCATGCAGAAAGTAAGAGCGGTGTTTACGTGGGGCAGTCGCGTTCATCCAGCAACCGATTCAGTGTCTGTGTTTCAAATTTAACGGGGCATTAGCGAAACCTTATTGTCCCCTTGGATTTTGAGAGCTTCAAAAAAAATAAAAATAAAAAAACATAAAATCATCATCAAACTAACGTAGAAATGCTTCACCCCGATCACCATTTGAAGCAGGACGTTAAACTTGCTAAGATGCTACGCCCTCGACCGAGTCACCCATTGAACAAGTGTCTGATTTGAGGATATTTGAAGTCTACTTCATCTACCCAATGAGTCCGTAGAAAGGGCTCTGAAAATATCGAGAAGCATTTCTCTGATTGCAACTCAGGATCCTGTGATTTTGAAGGACCTGAAATTCTAAGAAATCGCTGAGTCGAGGGCCAGTAGAGATCGGAAGGAGACAAGATAGGTTTGCTGTCACGTGTTAAGAGTACCCTCTAGTTGCCGGGCTGTAATTGCCTGTAATGGGAGGCATTCTTTCCCACACCCTCTTACCTATTATTCCGATTGTATGAGTATTTACGAGGTTTATCACCGTCGCTGTTGATTCGAATAGATAATTGCATCTCGTTGGGCATGACATCACAGATTTCTTTGGACGACACTGACACCAACCGTGGAAATCGCATACCTAGGAGTTGTTTGCGGCCCAAAGGATCGCCTCATCGAATTGGTAAAAGGAAGAAAAAACAAAACTAATATGCAAATGATGTTTCACGAAGATGAGATGGTGCTCACATGCATACCTTAGAACGTACTATGGAACTATCTCTTTCAAAATGTGGCGTCCCGAATGACGTTCTACCTCATGCAATTGACCCTGCGCATCGCAGCTTCTAAATCAGGTGTGGCCAGGACAAAGAATGTATGTTTGTGTAGTGATCCTTCCTATTCTATAAGAAGTCTCTATTTCTTCCATTTCCTGTCTTCTCCCACTTTCTTCTTCTCGCAACAAACACACCCACACTCAAACACACACGTACCATCCAAGCCTCTACCAATAACACCCAAATCTAAACAGTACCAAGATCTCAATAGCCGTCAAGATGTCTGACGACTTGTAAGACTCCAATCACCTTGTATTTCGATAAATCAGTTGACAGGAGACATCTAGGCGCAAGGGTGTCGGTGCGCAGATTGGAGAGAAGGTCACTCCGGATTCTCAAAAGTCAACCACACAAGTTGCGAAGGAGAACATCTCCGGAGCTGCGGACAAAGTCGCTGCCACCGTCCAGCCCGGTAAGTTGACTAGTCCTCTCGCCCCTTGTCCCTCTGCTAAGTCAAACAGAATCCGAGAAGTCCACCACTCAGAAGATCTCAGACAGCACTCGCTCCAACGACGACGATGCTCAGACCGAAGGAAAGACATATACCGACTCCGCCAAGGAAATCGCCGGTAACGTAGCTCAAGCCGCTTCCGACACCATCATCAGTGCCAGTAAGTACTCCGATGCACGTCTTTCTTGCTCAGCTAGCTAATCCAATCCTAGCCGATTCGCTCAAGGGCAAATCCGAATCCGCTGAAAAATCCACCTAAATCTTTTGATGATACCCACCCAGTCGGCGCATCTGGAGGATACATGAAGGGGTCATAGGAGTAGCTTTGGGGTTCCTTTATTTGTAAAGTATTTTCAGATGTCTCTGAGACAAAACCAAGACCGCGTGCTGTCTGCCAGAATTTCAATCGAGAAGTATCAAATTACATCTCAATTCTGATTCTGTAATCTGTATTCTATTGTGCCCGTCTAAATTTGGATCGTACTTTGATGAGTCACATGGCTTCCAGCAGGAACGAGAGAGCGGTACCTGCATCTATCTTAATCATCTATTTCTCATTGCGAGAGACTGACAGGCAGAGGCGGATATAGAAGGGAACGCTGTCCCCCAAAATCGAAAGAAGTCAAGCGTGTAATGAAAACTGTATCTCCTCATGTGACCTCATCGAGGTAGGTTTGGACGGAAAAAGCCCATCGAAAATGCCTTCGATCCCTTCCTCGGTATCATGAAAACTCTGCCAAGGTTTCTTTTACTCTTAAACCGAGTATAAATTTCAAGCTACCTTGGTGCTTGCTTTACTTTGAAGTGATGAGGCCGAAAATCAGGGCCCTCCCACATTGATCACCAAGGGATAAATTACTTAAATGTCTTCAGACATTCCAAAAAAGTAATTCTTGGCTCTTTCTCTTGTTTCTACACAAATCTGCGGACAGTCTTTAACATCATCCCTTGGCGTTTCCCTATAGGATCCTTGAATCTTGAAATTGCCAGACGAATATCGAGAGTGCCCAAAACTTCTTCAGAAAGCTGAAGAATGTTCGACCAGACCTCCAACATTCACGCTATTTCCAAAAATACCTCCCAATTTGAGACTAAAGATCTGCAATAATGAAATCATCAAGGAGTAGAATCTCCCATTTCAGATTTGTCTCATAAGTAACGGAGAAATATGCTTGTTCCCTAGGCCTAAGTAGTTGTCTGTTTACTCATGAGACGATGTCTTAACCCTCAAATCTAGCGAGAAGGAAGCAATTGCTAACTCCCCAACATTCTAAGGAAGACCGCGACCAGAGAATTCTACCCTCGATCCATCATCGCCTTTGATACATGGAACTAGAAAAATAAGATTTATGCCTTTTTTTTTTCGTATGGCGTCAAAACCTTCCATCGTCGGATATAAGCTATGAGTAACGCCAAGATGTTCTCAAACATAATCCAAGTCAATGGCCAGATTGCTCTGGTAAAGGTGTTCACTCGTTCATGTTCCTCAACGTATCCAATTCTGTTCTGTGATGAGGTCGGATATTGAAAGTGAAATAAAGGGAGCAGGGTTAGCGGGACCAAATATGGGAACGGTGGCAGGTGCTGAGTTCTTGAGAAAGTGGAATGCTCTTAGGAAGGGTTGAGCGAACGTTTATCTGGGTTTGGGTGAGACAAATTTTGAAACTATGATTCCTTCACCATTCTTTTCACATCCGTTTCCTAACCCATTTCCTCAACTTAATCTTAATACCTCCCCAGCTCGCCTCAAAGAAAAAATCAAAGCCTGCAAAACAATCACCAATATGGTCGTCAAAGCGATAATCACCACTAACCTCGCCATCAACACCAGCCTTACCTGCAAAGCATGGACCCAAACCCTGCTCACCGGAAGCCACAAACAAGATTTCCTCCCTCTCTGGGAGTTCTACATCTCCACCTGATTTCCCGTCGCGATACCCTCTCTCAGTTCTCCCACTCCAACCCCTAATCCAGCCAAAACAGCAAAAACATCGTCCGCGACCTTCACAACTTCAAAATCGACGAAAAAGCGCGCAAGAGATTAGCGTCCATGGGACATCTGTGTTATCTCGGATCTCCTTATTGGGCAGAAAAGGATATGTGGGCCATTTGGGGATTAAGAGGATGAACAGGATGGTTGAAGAGGGAATGATGAAGTCGTTTGAGAAGAAGGCGAGGGCCAGGAAGAAGGTTAGTGCGAGTTCGGATTTGGTGCCGTTGGTAGAGTGGGCGGTGGGGATTGAGTAGGATGAGTAGGCGCAGACGGGGAAGGTGGTGTGACAGAATTTGGGGAGTTGGGGTTCGGAGTGTGTAGATGGGTGTTGGTGACTGAGGCAGTGGAGGTCGATGCTGATTGTTGAAGTGATTGTGCAAAAGCGGGGTAGGATTTTACCCCTTTTCGCCAACTCGCTTAATTGATGTGGGTTTGTTTGAATTCAAGAGCGATTAATTGAACCTTTTCACGGTTTTCGATATCTATGAGTATGCATTCTCCTATGTTTTTGGATTTGAAGTGGTACCCAAAATAAGGAGGAGCAGACTCTCCAACAGTGGCTTTCGATGCGGAAGGAACGAAGCAGTGAAACGGGCTGTCCACTTCGACGGTACGCAGTTTTAAGAGCGAGTAGAATATCAGAATATTCAGCAATAATCGTTAAATCAAGGTACCTCCAGTTGTATGACTGGGCTGGCTGCTCCATCGACAATGGATAGATAGTAGTTCTGCTGATGCTCGCATGTGAAGGCACGTGACTGGATTCAATGGTTGCTTATGTCATTGGCCAGCAGCTCCATGGCTCATGAATGGTGCCAGCACTGCCAGAATTCAGCAGCGTGCAGAAAAGCAGACCCACCCAATGGACTCCGCTGTGGGCTTGC
>Ga0182030_10017161_pt1 | contig 13998 bp, 12 predicted proteins | sample 812S3MmetaG_FD_121299 | JGI IMG/M metagenome (GOLD analysis project Ga0182030, IMG submission 121299) | Permafrost microbial communities from Stordalen Mire, Sweden - 812S3M metaG (Illumina Assembly) | ecosystem: Environmental > Terrestrial > Soil > Wetlands > Permafrost | place: Sweden...
GCAATGTTCCATATTAAAATCAGGATTTTTCTCGGTGCATCTTTGCTAAATATATAATACCCCATCAGCGGAGCGGTAATGCCTATAACAATATCAAAGTTGTAGCCTTCAAATGTTGCAGCCTTTGGCAACATGCCCTGCATGCATAACCCAAGCAATAACAGCTCAACAATAATCCGGAAGCTTTGAAAATATACCGACCACGACGATGGCGTATTTTCAATGATTTTATTAAACTTCCTGTTTGTAAATAAATAAGCAAAAAAGATGAAGGCGGGGAAGATTAAAAGCAGCGGAATGCGCGGGGGGAGGATGGAAACGGTGAACACTCCTTTAAGAGAAAGCGCGCTTATGTAAAACAGCCATAAGATTAAAACAAAGGCAGTCCAAAGCTTGAATTGCTTTTCTTCCTTGACCCTGGTAAATGTTTTATTTGCTATTTTTCCTGCGCAAACATATAGCGTCAGCGAGAGTGCTATGGTCAGTAGAATAAAACCTGCTTTTAGCATAGTAGTGATTTTTCTGTACCGCACCAGAAGCTGCTATACCAATTCTTTCAGCTTCTCTATTACCACATCTACTTCTTCCCTGGTATTATGTCTTGAAAATGAAAAACGGATAGGTACCATGCTTTCTGCCTGGCCGTTGTAAATAGCTTTGATTACATGGCTCACACTATTTGCACCACTGGTGCATGCACTACCGCCGCTTACACAAATGCCGGCAATATCCAAATTGAATAGCAGCATGTCAGACCGCTCCGTCATAGGGAAAGAAACATTCAGTACTGCGTAAAGGCCATTGCCATTCGTGTCGCCGTTGAATAAGATATTGGGGAACGTTTTCTGTAGTTGTTCACTCATATAGGACTTCAGTCCTGTGATATAAGCGCTGTCTTCTTGATAACGCTGAGTAGCAATTTCAAGCGCCCTGGCAAAGCCAACTATGCCATAAGAATTTTCGGTGCCTGCACGCATGTTTCGCTCCTGTGAGCCCCCATTGATATACGGCTTGATGCTGATGTTTTGATTTACGTAAAGTATACCTACCCCTTTAGGCCCATGAAATTTATGCCCGGCACCATTGATGAAATGTACGTAGATATCTTTCAGATTAAAAGGATAGTGCCCCACTGTCTGCACGGTATCACTGTGAAAGATCGCATCGTATTTTTTGCATAGTTCTCCGACCGCCTTTATATTGAGCAGATTGCCAATTTCATTATTGGCATGCATCAATGTTACCAGCGTTCTTTCTTTATTAGTGGCCAGCAGTTCTTCCAGATGGGCAAGGTCAATATGCCCTCCTTTTGTGAGTTGTACATAGCTCACAGTTGCTTGCCCGAAATGCGCCATATGCTCTACAGTATGCAACGTGGCATGATGTTCTATGGGTGAAGTGATAATGTGCTTGCAGCCCAGATCGCGTATCGCCGCAGTAATTGCCGTATTTGTACTTTCAGTGCCGCCGGAAGTAAAGAATATCTCACCAGGATTAGCATTAAGTATCTTTGCCACGCTTTTACGCGCCTGCTCGATGGCTATTTTCGCTTCCCTGCCATAAGAGTATATGGAAGACGGATTACCAAATTTTTCAGTAAGGAAAGGCATCATTGTTTCCAGTACTTCCGGATCAAGTGCGGTAGTGGCAGCATTGTCGAAGTAAATACGGCTCATTATCAAATTATTATATTGCGGACTGCAAAATTAACCTATTCTGCGACAATATCCGCGTATAGTTAATCATAAACCCCTATATATGAATAGCGAGTAAGAAGGGTACTATGATTGTTAGGCTTTTCTAATTGATTTGAGTGTCATGCAACTAAGTGTCGTGCAACTATTATTACGACAAGTTTAGCCTGCTTAGGCAGACAGTTCAACTTCATAGCCCCTCCACGGACACACAAAATTATTTTTCATTATGCGTGAAAATTATTGCAATTGCCCCTAAAACGGCACATCTTCATCAGGTGGCAAAGGTTTAAACGGCTTCCCCCCGCCCATGTCCTCATCATCCCAGTTTACATCATTTGCTTTAGATGGGCGTGTCTGGAATCCGCTGGGGATGAACATTTTAGATCCGCCAAATTCGCTTGGGTCGCGGCGAATACCTGCCTGCGGATTGTCTTTGGGCGCTCCTCCCCCAAAATTACCTCCACCATTGCCTCCCCCGCCAAATGAATCAAAACGGTTATCTTCCATATCCACAAACTTCTGGTACTCCTTTATGAAGCGCACCTTTTCCATACCGGTGCTGCCGTTACGGTGTTTGGCTATGTGTATCTGTGTTTCGCCTTCTATCGTTTCCCCCATGGCGTCATTGTTAATACCATGATATTCAGGGCGATACAGAAACATTACCAGGTCAGCATCTTGCTCTATGGCGCCCGATTCACGGAGATCACTCAACTGGGGTATTTTTGATTCCTTCCTGGTCTCTACAGAACGGTTGAGCTGCGAAAGCGCAATAATAGGTACTTCCAGCTCTTTTGCCAAGGCTTTCAGATCGCGGGAAATCTTACTGATCTCCTGCTCCCGGTTGCCGCCTTTTTCCACGCTGGCCTGCATCAGCTGCAGGTAGTCTATCAATATCAGTTGAATATCGTGTTTTTGTTTCAGCCTTCTTGCCTTTGCGCGAAGCTCAAAGATGTTAAGAGCTGCCTGGTCGTCAAGGAAAATCTTGGCCTGCGACAGTTTCACCATCCGTTGCGTCATTTGGATGAACTCATGCTCGGCCATTTTACCACGGGTGATGGCCTCCATAGGCACTTCGCTCACTGCGCTCAGCATCCTTTTAACAATCTGCCCCGCGCCCATTTCCAATGAAAAAATAGCTACCGGAAATTGCTTGCCTGCGTTCATGGCGGCATTCATAGCCAGGTTCAATGCAAAGGCCGTTTTACCCACTGAAGGACGGGCCGCTAATATGATCAGGTCGGTTTTTTGCCAGCCTGCTGTTAGACGGTCAAGGCCTGAAAAGCCCGAGGGCACCCCGGTTATATCATCTGTTTTTTTCCTGTTCTCGTCAATTTCATTCATCGTCTTTACCAATACATCCTGCAGGCTCCTGAAGTTTTTGCGCAAGTGCTTATCGGTAATTTCGTAAAGGCCTGATTCTGCTTTATCCAGCAGGTCAAAGACATCAGTGCTGTCTTCATAGGCATCCCCTATCACAGCGCCACTAATGCGAATCAGCTCCCGCTGAATGAATTTCTCCATCACTATCCTGGCGTGCGCTTCCACGTGGGCGCTAGATAATACGCTCATTGTGAGGCGGGTGAGATAGTAAGCGCCCCCAATAATTTCTAATTCATTGGTTTTTCGCAATTCATCTGTGATAGTGAGCAAATCCACCGGGGTACCCTTATCGAAAAGCCTGCGCATTGAAGCATAAATCTTCTGGTGTGCGTCTACGTAAAAGCAGTCTTCACTCTGGATGATCTCCAAAACCTGTGCAAATGTGTCCTTTTCCAGCATACATGCCCCGAGAACCGCTTCTTCCAGTTCGGGGGCCTGTGGTGGCACTTTCCCGTAAACCAGTGTTGTGAGGTCTGGCTTGCGGTTCCTTGTACTTCCAAAATCTTTTTTAATGTTTACTGCCATTATTGGTTAGTCGCTTATATAGTGAGTTGTAATATTAATTTTCTTATTCTTTTACGCGTTTTTTCTTTGATTTTCAGGCTTTTTGCGGCCAATTCTATGTTTCCAAAATGTTATGCCGGTATTAAGCCAGAGTTAAAAACCTTTCGGGGAGGACGAATGTAATTGTGAAAAACAGAACCACAAAAGGTTTGTGGTTTTAAAATTATCAGCCCTTTTCGCACACCTCATACACTGTTTTATTCACATGAAGTTCGGAAAAGATGGGGTATTTCCCCAAACTATTTAAGTTACCAACCATAATTCACAGACAGTTCACATTATTATGGGGATAAATGGTTTTGTTAATGGTTTCTTTGAGAACTTAGTTTTTGCTATTATCAAGAGTTATCTTTGCCAAAATTTTATTTTTGAAATGATCATTTCGTACCAATGGCTGCTGGAATATCTGCCAGAACCCTTGCCAGTAAACGAATTAAGTAAAATCCTCACTTCAATAGGCCTTGAAGTAGAAGCTGTTGAGGCCGTTGAAAGCATCAAGGGTGGCCTGGAAGGGCTGGTTATTGGCGAAGTTTTGACCTGTGAGAAGCACCCAAACGCCGATAAATTAAGCATTACAACGGTAAATATTGGGACGTCTGAAGTACTGCACATAGTATGCGGTGCTCCAAATATTGCAGCCAGGCAGAAGGTAATAGTTGCCGCTGTTGGCACTATGGTACACCCACTGGAAGGGGCATCATTCCTCATAAAAAAAGCTAAGATACGCGGTGAAGAGAGTGCCGGGATGATATGTGCCGAAGATGAAATAGGCCTTGGAAAGAGCCATGCGGGGGTACTGGTATTGCCTGCGGATGTTGTTGTTGGCACACTGGCAAAAACTTATTTTAATGTCCCTGACACTGATTTTGCGATCCATATTGGGCTGACACCTAACCGTTCGGATGCCAATAGCCACATAGGTGTGGCGCGGGATGTATGTGCTTATCTCTCGCATCACAAGGGCGATAGGCATGCTGTAAAAATGCCGGATCCGCAAGTAGGGGACATACCTGGGAACGTAAAAATTAAGGTGCATATTGAAGCTACCGAAGCCTGCCCAAGGTATGCTGGCATCAGTTTAAAAAATGTAAAAATTGGCCCATCGCCTGAATGGTTAAAACAAAGGCTGCAAACTATAGAATTGCGCAGCATTAATAATATCGTAGACATTACTAACTATGTGCTGCACGAGTACGGCCAGCCACTGCACGCTTTTGATGCGGATAAAATAAATGGCGCTGAGGTCAATGTCCGTTTTTTGCCGGAGGGAGCTGTTTTTACAGGACTTGACGAAAAAGAAAGGAAACTGCAAAGCAGTGATCTGATGATATGCGATGCAAACGGGCCTCTTGCTATCGGGGGGGTATTCGGCGGTTTGCATAGCGGAATTGGTGATGCAACAACTCATGTTTTTATTGAGAGCGCCTACTTTGATCCTAAACATATTCGCCGTACTTCATTACATCATGGACTGCGAACAGATGCTGCCACGCATTTTGAAAAAGGGGTGGACATTAATAATGTAGTACCGGCACTGAAACGCGCTGCAGCCCTGATTGTAGAGATAGCCGGAGGGCAAATTGACTCGGCGATTACAGATGAATACCCGGTTCCATTGCCTTCAACGAATGTAACGGTAAGTTATAGCTTTATAAAAAAATTGAGCGGCAAAGCCTACCACCACGTGGCTATCCAGGAGATTCTTATCGCTTCAGGTTTTGAAATAATTCATGAAACAAATGAAGGGCTCACACTAAAAGTGCCTTCCAATAAAACAGATGTTTCGCAGCCTGCCGATATAGTAGAAGAGATATTGCGCATTGATGGATTAGACAATATAGAAATACCGGGCAGGCTGAATATCGCACTTACAAAAGTACTGGGCGGAGACAGGAATGTGCGTGAGAAAGTGGCTGAATTACTTTGCGGTATGGGCCTGCAGGAGATCGTTACTAACTCTATAGTGAATAGTAAATTTCACCCGGACCGTACCGACCTGGTGCATATGATTAACAGCCTGAGCGCAGATCTGGACGTGATGCGCCCTTCAATGCTGGAAGGCGGCCTGGAGGTAATAGCCTACAACTGTAACCGCAAAAGCCAGGACCTGTGCCTGTTTGAGTATGGCAATACATATACCACTCAGCAGGAAGGGAAGTACGTACAGGAAGCCAGGCTAGCACTGTGGGTAACAGGAAATATGCAGGTGACCCACTGGGATCAAAAAGCGCAAAAGAGCAATATCTATTATTTAAAAGGGTTGCTTAATAATCTTTTGAATTACTCCGGGATAAAAGATAGTTCTGTCAGTTACACCGATACAAATGGAGACCAGGAAATAATATGGAAATGGAAGAACAAAGTATTGTGCATAGCCAGGCAAGTACCGTCATCCAAGCTCCGTGTCTTTGATATAAAGCAGGATGTTTATTTTGCGGAGATACACTGGGATGTATGGGTGAAAGCGCAGTCTGCTAATGATATCGTTTATAAAGAGGTTCCCAGATTCCCTGCTGTGCAACGAGACATAGCCATAATTCTGGATAGCAGCATAACTTACCAGCAGGTAGAAGAAACAACTGCACAACTGAAATTAGATGCGCTTCAATCCTTTGGGCTTTTTGATGTGTTTGAAAGCGAAAAACTGGGTAAAGGGAAAAAATCTTATGCATTAAGCTACACATTTCAGCTACAAGACCGTACCTTGACAGATAGTGAGACAGAACAGCTGATGAAACAGCTGATGGACGCGTATAGAAATAAACTTGGTGCTCAAATTCGGGAATAATGCAGGCGCTTGATCAACTTAATAAGAAACTGGATATGCTGCTTAAAAAATATGCTGCTTTAGAGGCGGAAAATAAACGCCTTAAAGACAGCCTTGCGGCTCAAAACAAGACGGTGGAAGCGCTTAGCAAAAAACTATCGTCATTAGAACATGGCATGGTGAGCGTGCACCTGGGCAAAACCGTTGACAACGATGATGAGAAAGATAATATGCGCAGGCAGTTAGACACAGTGATAGCGGAAATAGATAAAATACTGAACACGCTTAATGATTAAGGACAAAACATATTGGCTTGCTGCGTTTGTTGTATTATGGGGTATGTGGGCAGGATGTACGCAGCAGCGTCAATTATGCCTTACACCCAAAGTCGCCAGCCTTGTCATTGAAAGTATGCATATCATTTCCGATACCGGAACAATATTTTATGATACGGTCCTACCTTCTGCAGAGTTTATCCCATTGACCAGCGTTAGCTCCGGGCAAGATACCATTGTTTCTCCGCAAGCTTCTTTGTTCACTATATCTCTTTCTCCAAAAACTGATACCTGTCGATGGCTGTTCAGAGCAGATTCAACAGGTATTATTCCCCGCGACATTATTTTTGATACACTTACTTTTTATTACACAAGAAATCTCCAATTTCTGTCTAATGCATGCGGTTATACGTATTTTTACACACTGGATACGGTAATTACCAGCCATATAAATATTGACTCTCTACACATCACCAACAAGAGCGTAACCAATGATGCCTCAGCAAAGCATTTACAGATATATATTCATCCTGACCTTTAACGGTTTTATGCTGCTTGGTTCGTCATGCGCTTATGCCCAGGCAGATACCGTTGCGACAGATACCACCAGCGACCACAAAGTAAAGAAGCCTGACCTGGCAGGGCACCAGCTTTGCATTGGCGTAGATTATTTTCATCCTATCATTAATAGCTTTCTTAAAAACCAGTATGGGTATGAGATAGCCGCCGACTACTACATGAAAAATGAATACTACATAGCTGTAGAAGGCGGATGGGGAGGGAGCAACGTTAATTATTCAGACCTGCAATACAATACTACCAATAGTTTCCTTCGGTTTGGCTTTAACAGAACGCTATTGGTGAGAGACCGCCCAACTGACTGGGATAAAATGTTCATTGGCCTGAGCCTGGCGGGCGCAGATATTAAGAGAAGCCCAGCCTATTACATTATAGAGGACAGCCTATGGGGAAATGACACCAGCAGACCAGTAGCTACCGCGAAAGCACCGCCTTCTTTCCCGGCGATATGGGCAGAGCTATCTGGTGGCGTACGGGTGGAACTGGTAAAAGGGCTTTGTGCCGGGTGGACGGTAAGAGGCAAGTTTATGCTCAACGGCAAGTCTTTTAACAGCCTTTCTCCGTTGTATATAGCTGGCTATGGGCGCGGAGATAAGAACACCGTCTTCGACTGCGACATGTATATCAGCTATGCTATAAGATGGAAGCGGAAGGGCCTGCCATTGCCTGATAAGACGGCACCGGGTGCTGCGACCAAGCCCGATATAGCACCTGGTGGGGGAAAAGATATGAAAGAAAGCCCCGGCAGGTAACCATATTTTGAAAGTGTGAGCAGGACAGGATTTGCCGATTTTATTTGAAGCTTATGCTTCTTTAATAAACGGGAAATAGCCCCCATTTTGTTTTAGTATCATCTCTCTTTTGTCAATGTCAAACTCAACTACTGTACCACCCTCTTCATACTGAAACTTATTTTTATCAACGGCATCAAGATAGCAAGGGGATTGCCCGGTCACCTGTGCTACCAAAGTAGCTTCCCTGCTGGTAATGGTTATTTTAAGCGGCAGCCCCTCATTAGTATAAACACCTTCATACCTTTCCAGTTCGTCCACTGTTAAGCCTACTGCGAGCAATGCTTCCACAGATGATTGTTTGCCTTTTATTGCAGTTCTGTTGGCATAAAAAGATATTGCTATAAAAAAAAACAGGAAAATGGTGAAACCTATAATGAGTAAAAGCGGAGCGCCATCCACTTTTAAAAAAAGAAGTATTATGCCAATGAATAAAAATATACTGCTAATGCCACCGATCCGCTGCCATATTATTTGCGTTTTCAAGGAACCGTTCCAATATTTATTTAGTTTCTTATCAGGAGAAAACGACTTCACTATACACCCTGAAAAAAGAATGCCTGTACCAATAATAATTACCATCTTTCCTTGCTCCGCATGATGTAGAAAATTAAATAATGAGCCGATGATCTGGCCCAGTACACCAATATATATGAGTTGAGTACTTATTTTTCTCATCTTTCTTATGGTTCTTTAATAAATGGGAAGTATCCCCCATGTTGTTTCAGTGTCAATTCATTTTTCTCCAGGTGAAACTCAATTACAATGCGCCCCTTTTCATAGCGGAATGTATTTTTGTCAATGGCATCGAGATAGAAAGCCGATTGCCCGGTTGCTTTTGCTATTAGTGAAGTCCCATCGCTGGTAATGGCTATTTTGAGTGGCAGCTCTACATTAGAATAAATACCCTCGTATTTCTCTAATTCACCACGTGTAAACCCCAATGCAATTGATGTTTCCACTGATGTAGGTATGCCTTTAGGATTGATCCTTAGCTTGTCTGCGATAATTGCTATTACGACATACAAGGCATATATAATCAACATTCCAAAACCCACTATGAGAAAATTTCTATAGCCACCCCACGAAAAATATTGTAAAAACTGACCGGTTAGTATCAGCAAGATACCTGCCCAAAGAAAGTCTGTGAATATTCTTTGCACATTGGTATATTTTCTGAAATTATTCTTCGGCGCTATGAGGTATAATATTATTGCGGCAAAAAAGAAAATGTTTGCAATAAAAAATACATCGTGTGGATTGATGTGCACTAATCTCAATAATGTGGATAATATCAGGCCGATAAAACCAATTGAAAAAAGGATACCACTTAGTCTTTTCATCCGAACTACTTTACATAAATGAAGATACAAAAATATTTTGCACAGGGGCGTGCAGTGCAAAAGGTGCTTAGAAATGATGACAAAACAACGTCCGTATACTAAGGCGCCAGCCGGTTTTTATCCCAGCTTCCTGTTGCGTTTTTTGTAAATGATATACGGTCGTGCATGCGGCTGGCGCGGCCCTGCCAGAACTCTATATGGTGTGGCATTACCCGGTAACCACCCCAGTTTGCAGGTCGCGGGATATCTACATTAGAGAATTCTTCTTCGTATTTGGCGTAGTTAAGGTCCAGGATATTTCTGTCTGCTATCTTGTGGCTCTGGGGAGATGCCCAGGCGCCAATACGGCTGCCGGCCGGCCGTGAATTAAAATAGCTGTCACTCTCTTCGGGGCGTATCTTTTCTATGAAGCCTTCTATTCTTACCTGCCTTTCCAATTCTTTCCAGAAGAAAACAAGGGCAGCATGAGGGTTGGCGCTTATGTCGCGACCTTTGGCGCTGTCATAATTAGTAAAGAAAACAAAACCTTGTGTATCCAGGCCTTTGAGCAATACAATGCGTGCATGGGGCATGGACTTTGCGTCGGTGGTAGCGAGCGTCATTGCATTGATTTCGGTGATTTGCGCTGTTTCTGCTTCTTTGAACCAAATCTGAAAAAATGCCAGAGGGTCGTTGCCCGTACTATCCTCATCAAGCGCGGCGAGCCTGTAATCCGTACGGATATCAGCGATATGTGGTGACTGGCCGGGCAAAAGCTTACTTTTTGTCGTTAGAATCCAGGTATTTTGCCATGACGTAGATAAGCTCTATGACCATGAGGAAGAAAAATACCCACATTAGGGTAGGACCTACATTCTTATTCACCGCATCGTAAAAAGCACTAAGCATTAAATGATTCATAATCTGTTAATTTGCGCTGCAAGATAGTTAATTTGTTGAGAGAAAAATAATGGCTTAATTACTTAATAGCTCAATTAATGTGAAAATTGGAAAATGTGAAAATGTGAAATTCCCTGTAATCAAAAAAAAACTAATAAACCACTATCTTCTGCCTGCCCAACAATCCTGTTGCCCCGGATACTTCAAGAATATAATCTCCCGCAGCCATGCCAGTAGTGCTTACATCAAGAGCTGCATTTTGTACATTGCCACTACCTTTCCACACAGCATTTCCAATATTATCAATAATGTAAATGCTTATCGCCTCCCCATTTGCGGCATTGTTTAGACTGACCGTAAAATTGCCGTGACTTGGGTTAGGCTGAATGGTAATATTTTGAGGTTTTGACGTTACATTGGTAACACCTGAAGGCCCAAGAGTGTGTATTGGGGATGACCACAGGCCCCTGCCAAAAGTTGCTGCCCATAATTTACCGGTAACATAATTGAATTGCAGGTCAGTAACGCTGATTACGGGCATGCCTGTGGTGTACGGTTGCCATTGAGTCATAGTTGTATCGCGGTAGAAAACGCCCACTTCTGTGCCAGCATACAAAGTCCTTGTGTTCTTGTCTAGTTGCAAACAGTTGACTGGTACGTCAGGGAGATTGGTATTGTAGTGGGTCCAGATGTTGGTCGTTTCATTATATTCCACTATTTGCGGACTGCCAAAAGAGGCATATCCGCTGAAGGCAACCCATATTTTATCAGCATTCCGGGGATCTACAATCACATCTGAAATATTCTGGCCAGAATATGGGGCGTTCAGTGTGGTCCACCCTGTAGTGCCTCTGTTATGGGTGTAGAAGAGCTTGTTAGACCCATCGTCAGCGGCAAACAACGTATTTGAATCGGCCGTTGTTGTTACCACCCGCAGCAGGTCGCCTGAAGTCAACGGACCTGAAATATCTGTCCATGTATTTCCTCCATCAGGAGACTGATACACGTCCTGATATCCGGCAAACAAACAGGTATGGCATGTAGGTTCGATAATATAGGGTGTTATCCATCCGCCTGTTGGTGTACCTGGTATATTATTCGAAATAGTTCCCAGCCAGCCCGACACGGTGCTGAGTGCGTCAATATTTCCATATTCTGAAGATGCATAAAAAGTGGTGCTGTCAACCGGGTCCATCTGGCATTCCATGCCGTCTCCGCCATCAGCGTCCTGGTATTGAAAATTCTGCAGGTATTTTGTGCCTACATCCTGTGCACCTGCTATTTCATAAGTGGCTGGGCCAGAAACCGCTACCCTGTAAAACTCCGTAATACCTAACCCATTAGTGACATTATTCCATATCCCGCTAACGGCAGCACCATCAGACCAATAAATTCCCCCATCATTGGTTTCGAAGAATCTTCCTGGTACGAGCGGATGGAAGCCCATGAAATGTTTATCGGCATGAATAGTTGGCACTCCTGTTAACATATTGGACCATTGGTTCATGATCTGCCAAGACATACCCCCGTCCATTGAGTACCATGCGTTAACACCGCCACAAAAAACATTGTTTGCATTTGCAGGGTCTATGGCAAGTGTAAGGTCATAATACCCTTGTCCGCCGCATTGTGAGCCATCGGCATTGAAAGCCAAAAGATTGTCAAACCCAAAAGAGCAATCTGCTGGTATGAAAATTTCAGTATATGAATTGCCGGTATCGGTAGAATTATATATACCATCCAGACCATTCTGCGCCGATCCGGTAGCTACGGCAACTATTGCTTTCACAATAGCCACATTAGCCCGAGTTACGGCAAGTGTGATCCTTATGGCATTGCTAAAGCTGGTTACCTGTATCCAAGTATTGCCGCCATCGTTTGACCTGTATATCTGGGCGCTTGCAGAGCTTGAATAATTGAAATTTGAGGTAGCATAGACAATATTGGTATCAGACGGATTGTAAAGAAGTTGCATAAAATTACCTAAAATAACAGGGTGCGTCCAGGTTGTACCGCCATTGAATGAGCGATAAATGCCTGAATCTGATGCAAAGATGAGCGAATTGGTATCCACGGGATTCACCAAAATTGCATTCGCCAAGTGCATCTGGTATTCATTCCAGGTAATGCCGGTATTGTTCCACGAACTGCCGCCATTAGTAGATTTCAGCAAGCCTACACTAAAATAATCAGAACCATCCCTGTCACCGGTACATAGGTACATGGTATTTGGATTTAAAGGATTGAACTTTATGTCTGATACGCTTAGCAAGGGAAGCTGGTTAGTCATATTTGTCCAGGTAACGCCATTGTTTGTTGTTTTCCAGGCGCCGCCACCAGCAGAGCCAATCCAGTATGTGTTTGCGATAGTAGGATGAAATGCAATAACGTCTATTCTGCCAACGCCCGAGCCGTCGGCCCCTGAAGAATCATCGCCCTGGAATACCCAGTTGGCGCCGCTTGTAGAGGTAATCCTGGAAGCTGCATCACGCTCCTGGTAGGCTTTCCATGAATTGAACGTTTTAATGGGAGATACGAGGTACCCATTTGCGTCCAGGTGCTGCTGCCAGTACCATTTCCAGCGGTCAAACTGATAATCTTTATTCTCCAGCTTTTCCTGAAATTTTTCATTTGCTAAACCTGTTCTCTTCCGGTCAGGATCACTTTGATTATTCCTAAACGGTTGCTGATATTTTTTGTAATATTCTATTACATCACTCATTTTAAGATGGTCTCCGGATACTGATAACTGTGCGGTAGCAACAAGACTTGCGGTAATAACAGTAAAAAATAATAAAAAGCGCTTCATAGGTTTCTAAACCAATTAAATTTTCGTAAATGAACTAACTGAAAGTATTCAAAATTAACCACAAAAATATTAACGCAGAAATATGTATTGCAATTTTACAAACTAATTACAGTATTATATAATGGTTTCCTGAAATAAGCGGGACAGACAAGGGATCAATTAGTGAAAATAAAGCATGTGAAAATATGACATTCCGAGTTGCTCTTAATCTGAAAATTTGATTTTATACATGATATTTATATATTTTTGTTATATGTTGTTATTTCTGATGAAAATGCGATCATTTTTAATGGTTAATTATTAATTGTAAATTGTTAATGATTGATATATAATTTTTTATGCTTTTTATCTTCATTTTGTATCATTATTTATTGTTGTTTGATGCTACGTTTTTGGTATTGATTTGGTGCATAAAGACGTATTAATTTTGCGCAAGTTCGTGGCCAGCATTTCCTGTTGCACTTCATAATCTCCCTTCGCGTCCTTGTAGGATACCTCAATGATCTTCCAAAATTGGTAGTCGGGCATTGTGTCTGTTGTGTCAGTAAAATTTTCGCCTTTTTTACCACCAAATAATTTATCAATAAATCCCATTATTTAAAAGTAATAAATTAGTTTATTCGAAGTTAGGAAAACAAAAGCAGCCGCTGTAACAGCCAAGGCTCGGTGTTGAACAATTCATTTTTTATTTCGGGAGAACGTGGATAGAAAAAGGATTCATCACATTCCAACTTCCATTCTGTATTTTTGATGAGTGCGTAGTATAAAAAGTATCTTGTTATCTATTGTGCGGTTCATTGGTTATATCTTCATTGGATCAATGGCGATAGTGCTTATAGTGACCGGATTGAGCATGCTATTTGGGCCTCCTGTTTCACCGAAAGATATTCCGGTAGCTACTGTAGCAGGCA
>Ga0182030_10017163_pt1 | contig 13997 bp, 12 predicted proteins | sample 812S3MmetaG_FD_121299 | JGI IMG/M metagenome (GOLD analysis project Ga0182030, IMG submission 121299) | Permafrost microbial communities from Stordalen Mire, Sweden - 812S3M metaG (Illumina Assembly) | ecosystem: Environmental > Terrestrial > Soil > Wetlands > Permafrost | place: Sweden...
ATCGGCTTCGACCAAAGCCCGCAGTTCCGCCGTCACTTCCGGCTTTACGCCGAACCAGCGCTCAAACCCGCCCACCGCCTGATGCAGCAGCATGCCGAGCCCATCGGCCGTGCGCAGCCCACGCTCGCGCGCCGCGCCGAGCAAGCCGGTCACCAGCGGCGCATAGACCAAGTCCGCCACCACCATCGAATCGGCGCAACGCAAATTTACCTCCAGCGGCGGCTGGCCGACCATGCCGAGCGTCGTGGTATTGACCAGAAGTCCGGCGCCGCCGAGCAAGCCTGTGGCTTCCCCCCAACCGACGACCTGCACGCGGGCGCCGAATTTCATTTTCAACGCTTGCGCGCGCTCGGGCGTGCGGTTGCTCACATAGACTCGATTGACCTCGCGCGCGATCAGCGCAAACACCACGGCGCGCGCGCCGCCGCCGGCGCCGAGCACGACCGCGCTCTCCAGGCCGCGGTCCCATCCGGGTGCCGACGTATCGAGATTGGCAAGAAAGCCTTCGACATCGGTGTTGGTGGATCGCAGTTTGTCGCCGTCATACCACAGGCAGTTGGCGGCGCCGACCGCGCGGGCGCGGTCGTCCGGCTCCGATAGCTTGAGCGCGGCCTCTTTATGCGGGACCGTGACATTGCCGCCGACATAGCCATGGGCACGCAGATTCTTGACGAATTCGACGAATTTTTCCGGCGGCACCGCTTCACGCCGGTACTCGGCGTTAAGCCCGTATTTCTTGGCCCAATAATTGTGGATCAAGGGCGAACGCGAATGACCCGCCGGCCAGGCGATGACGCAGGCCGCCTTTTTTTCCGCGGCCATATCCGCATTCATTGCCGTCTCGTTTGAAGTTTTGGCCGCGTCGCTCATGATTCAGCGGCTACCGTGTTGCGCAGTATTCCGATTTCGGGAACTTCGATCTCGATGACATCGCCGGGCTTAAGCCAGACCGGCGCATTGGTGCGCGGCCCGAGCTTGATCGGCGTGCCGGTGGCGATGATGTCCCCGGGTTTGAGCGTCATGAAGGTGCTGACATAGGCAATCAATTCGGCGAAGGACTTGATCATGCTGGCGGTGGTGTCGTCCTGCGTGATCGCGCCGTTGAGCTTGACGGTAATGTGCAAGGGCTTGGCGATGTCGATTTCATCGGTGGTGACGATCCAGGGGCCGATGCTGCCGGTTGCGTCCCAATTCTTGCCCTGGGTGACGTTGAATTTGCCGTGGCGCAGCCAGTCGCGGATGGTGCCTTCGTTGCACAAAGTCACGCCGGCGACGTATTTGAGCGCCTGCTCGCGCGCGATGCGCCGTCCGCTGCGCCCGATCACCAACGCGATCTCGCCTTCATAATCGAGTTGCTCGGATTCGGGCGGCCGCAGGATGGGTTGCTGGTGGGCGGCGAGTGAAGCCGGCGCGCGGTAGAACATGGAAGGATATTTCGGCGGCTCCTGATCGCCATAGTCGGCATTGCGGTTGGCGTAATTGATGCCGATGCAGAGGATTTTTTCCGGCGCAGCAATCGGCGGCAGAAATTCCACTTCCGATAACGGATAATCGGCGCGCACGCCGCGCACCGCCTGGCGCGCCACATCGAGCCCGTCATTGCGCAACAGATCGAGCGTGCTGGCAAAATGCGGTCCGAGCCGGGTCTTGAGGTCCACCACGCCATCTCCCACGACAACGCCGAAACTCTCACGTCCGCGTGTTTTGTAGCTTGCAAGTTTCATCAAATATTCCGGTTGGCCCTAAAGCGCCCGCAGCGTGTATTCTCCACGCGCAGCCGCGTCAACGCTTGAGTAGGGGCACAACCGGACCATGAAATCCATCTTCCTCGACTGCAACGATCAATTGTCGCCGGTGTGGACGCGCGTCATTCGCCCGGACGATCCGAAAATCGACGTCAACATGACACCGTTTTCGCGCGAGGAACTAACGCTGATGCTGGCCGGCTACGATATCGCGCTCGACGACCATTCATACATGCCGACCGAACAGGTCGCGCGCTGCAAGCAGCTCAAGCACATCGTCTTTCTCGGCACCGGCGCCGCCAGCTACATGAATGTCGAAGAACTCAAAAGCAACGGCGTCACGGTCCACACCATCAAGGGCTATGGCGACACCGCGGTGGCCGAACATTCGATCGCGCTGATGTTTGCCTGCGCCCGCGGCGTCGCGCGCATGGACCGCGAAGTGCGCGGCGGCATCTGGACGCCGCAGGAGGGCGTGCAGCTTTTCGGCAAGACGCTGGGCGTCATCGGGCTTGGCGGAATTGGCCGCGAGGTCGCGCGCCTGGCCAAAGGCATCGGCATGGAGGTAATCGCCTTCAACCGCACGCGCCGCGATGGCGACGGCGTGACGCTGGTCGATATCGACACGCTGTTGGCGCGCGCCGATGCGGTGTCGATGAATTTGACGCTCGGAGACGAGACACGTGGGTTTCTTTCGGCGCAGCGTATCGCGCGTATGAAGCCGGGCGTCATCTTCATCAACACGGCACGCGGCGCGCTGGTGGACGAAGCAGCCCTGATCGCGGCGCTCAAGAGCGGGCACATCCGTCATGCCGGGCTCGACGTGTTTCACACCGAGCCGCTCAAAGGCGATCACGCGTTGGCGGCGTTGCCGAACGTCACGCTGACTTCGCATGCGGCTTTCCGCACGCTGGAGGCATCGATGACGCTGCTGCGGCGGGCCATTGACATCGTGCGCACGATCATTCGCTGATCCCAACACCGTTCATTCGCGCGCAAGCGGGAATCCAGGGCCACATCACACCACCAATTTTTATGCTCTGGGTCCCCGACTTCGCGGGGACGAACGGACGCTGGGCCGACTTTCAGTAATAGCCCGGCGTGGCGCCGCCATCGATCGCGATCGCGGTGCCCTGGATGTGGCGCGCCTTGGCGCTCGCCATAAATAGCGCAAGCTCGGCGACGTCCTCGGGCAGCCCGATGCGGCGCAAGCTGCTCTTGACCAGCGCCTCTTCGCGAATCTGGTCAACCGTTTTGTTTTGCGCCTTGGCGAACTGCTCGAACAGCATCTCGACACGGGCGGTCTGGGTCTGTCCGGGATGGATGACGTTGATATTGATGTCGTCGCGATTGCCGAGCGCGGAAAGCCCCTTGGTGAAATTAGCGACCGCCGCATTGACCGCCCCGCCAACCAGGAAATCGGGGCCGGGCGTGCGCGCCGCGCCGCCGACGATCATGAGGATGCTGCCATGCGCTTCCTTGAGCAGCGGCCAGAACAGCCGCGTCAGCCGCACCGCGGCGTGGAACTTGAGCGCAAAACCATCGGCCCAGGCGTCGTCCGGCTGTTCAAGAAATTTGCCGCCTTTGGTGGCGCCGGCATTGTTGATCAGTACGTCGCAGCGCTTGAATCGCTCGCTGACCTGGGCGAACACCTGCTCGCAACCGGCGAGCGTACGCAGATCGCGGGCGACCGTCATCGGCTCCGGGCCGCCTGCGGCGGCAACCGCCTTGGCGCCTTCGGCGAGATTGGCGACGTTGGAAGCAGCCAACACGCACTGCGCGCCTTCGCGCGCGAAAGCCACGGCGATGGCGCGGCCAATGCCGCGGCTGCCGCCGCTCACAACCACGACTTTTCCTTCGAATTCCTTTGGCATTCGTTCCCCCCTGGCAAATTGCGCAGGCTTTATAGCCGCATTGACCTGCCCGCGTTAGCCGTCACAATGGAAAAAAACCGCGTGTGATCCCGAGAAGTGGGAACCGGCTTTCGGTTAAGATCACGCGCCAATAAAGCAAGGAATTCGGGGGAAACGTGAAGCCGGCGCCATTCGCCTATAAAAAGCCGCGCTCGCTCGAGGAAGCGGTGGCGCTGTTGGGCGAACACAAAGACGCGCGCCTGCTCGCAGGTGGGCAGAGCCTGATCGCCACTCTCAATATGCGGCTGTCGGCGCCAAGCTTGTTGATCGACATCAACGGCATTGGCGGACTCGATGGCATCAACCATAGCGGCGGCAAACTCGAAATCGGCGCGCTGGTGCGCCATGCTCAGGCCGAACGCTCGGCGGCGGTTGCGCAATATGCGCCGCTGATCGCGCGCGCGCTGCCGCATATCGGCCACCCCGCCATCCGCAACCGCGGCACACTCGGCGGCTCCATCGCCTTTGCCGATCCGGCGGCGGAATTGCCGGCCTGCCTGATGGCGCTCGATGGCGAAGTGGAAGCGGGCGGGCCCAAAGGCAAACGTACAATTGGGGCGCAGGATTTTTTCAAGGGCCTGTTCGAGACCGCCTTGGCACCGCAGGAATTGTTGACCGCCATCCGCGTGCCGGCCGCGGGCAAGGACAGGCGCACCGGCTTTGCGGAACTGGCGCGCCGGCACGGCGACTACGCCATTGTCGGCCTGGCGGCGAGCGCGCGGGCCGACGGTAAAAATCTGGCTGACGTGCGGCTGTGCTTTTTCGGCGTCGGCGCCACGGCGGTGCGCGCCCGCAAGTCCGAAGCAGCGCTGGCGGGCGGCGATATCGACGCCGCCATCGCGGTACTCGATCTTGAGCCGCAGGACGATGTGCAGGCCAGTGGCGCGGTGAAAAAGTATCTCGCCGGCGTGCTGCTGCGGCGCGTCGCCAGGCAATTACTGGAGGCGGGAGCATGAGCGACCACGCTCTCGATGTGTCGATGACCATCAATGGTGAGCGCGTCGCCGAACGCGTCGAACCGCGCAAGACGCTGGTCGATTTCCTGCGCGACGATCTGGGCCTAACCGGTAGCCATGTCGGCTGCGAGCATGGCGTCTGCGGCGCCTGCACCATGCGCGTCGATGGCGCGATCGTGCGCGGCTGCCTGATGCTCGCGGTGCAATGCGAGGGAGCGCAGGTCGAGACCATCGAGGGGCTTTCGGACAGCGGTGAAATCGCGGATTTGCAAGCGGCGTTCGAAGCGCGCAATGCCTTGCAGTGTGGCTATTGCACGCCGGGCATGATCGCGGCCGCACAGGATTTGCTCAAGCGCGCAGAGGAAACAAAAAGCGTGCCGTCGCGCGACGACATCCGCGAGCATCTGTCGGGCAATTACTGCCGCTGCACCGGCTATCACGCCATTGTCGATGCGGTGGAAGCGGTCGCTTTGGCGAGGGCGGGCAAATGAAAATCACGCCTGACTCACCCCCCACCCTCACCGCGCTTGACCGGCCGAATTCCTATATCGGCCGTTCGGTGCCGCGGCCGAATTTGCACCGCCTCACGCAAGGGCGTGGGCTCTATGTCAGCGATGTCGCGTTGCCCCGCATGGCGCATGTCGCTTTCGTGCGCTCGCCGCACGCGCATGCCCGCATCAAATCGATCGCGGCCGATGCCGCCAAAAACTCGCCAGGCGTGATCGCGGTCGTCACCGGCGCGGAACTGGCCAAAGTCATGACGCCCTGGGTTGGCGTGCTCACGCATTTGAAGGGCCTCAAATCGGCGCCGCAATCGCCGATCGCGGTCAATGTCGCCTGCTGGCAGGGCGAGGCGGTATGCGCCGTGGTCGCGCGCAGCCGCGCGCAGGCCGAGGACGCCTGCGAACTGGTTGAAGTTTCTTACGAGGAACTGCCCGCGGTCACCGATCCCGAGACCGCGCTCGATCCCAAGACGCCCGTCATTCACGCCTCGCTCGGCGACAATCTGTGTTTTGAACGCAAGCTCGATGTCGGCAGCGTCGATAAGGCCTTCGCGGAATCCGACGCGGTGGTGGAAACCACCTTCATGTTCGGCCGCCACACCGGCGTAACCACCGAGCCACGCGCCGTCGTTGCCGATTGGAACGAGGGCGAGCGGCGCATGACCGTCTATCACGCCACGCAGGCGCCGCACATGATGCAGGACCTATTCGCCAAACATCTTTCCTTGGCCGCCGATCAGGTGCGCGTGTTGACCAAAGACGTCGGCGGCTCGTTCGGCATCAAGGTGCACACCTATGCCGACGAAATGGCGACCGTGGCGCTGTCGAAACTGCTCAGGCGGCCAGTGAAATTCGTCGCCGACCGCATCGAGAGCTTCGTCACCGACATTCATGCGCGGGATCACCGCGTCAAGGCCAAGATCGGCGTCAAAAAAGACGGCACCATCACCGCTTTCGAGATCGACGACCTCACTGGCATCGGCCCCTATTCGGTCTATCCGCGCACTTCGGGCATCGAGGCCAACCAGGTCGTCATTCTCACCGGCGGGCCCTACACTTGCGCGAATTACCGCGCGCAAGCGCGCGTGGTGTTCACCAATAAAAACGTGATGTGCCAATACCGCGCGGTCGGCCACCCGATTGCGGTCGCGGTCACCGAAGGCCTAGTCGAACTCGCCGCCGCCAAGATCGGCATGGACCCGCTGGAATTGCGCCGCCGCAATCTGATCGCCGATGACGCCTATCCCTGCGCTTCCGCCGCCGGTCTGAAATTCGAGCAATTGTCGCATCACGAGGCGCTTGCCCATCTCGACGCCATGATGAATTACGCCGGGCTTCGCGCCGAGCAGAAAAAACTGCGCGGCCAGGGCATCTATCGCGGCATCGGCTTTGCGAGTTTCATCGAGGTGACCAATCCTTCTGCCGCCTTCTACGGTGTCGGCGGCGCGCGCATCTCGTCGCAGGACGGCGCCACGGTAAAGCTCGATTCACAAGGCGCCGTCACCGTGCATTCCGGCGTTACCGAACAAGGTCAGGGCGCCGAGTCGGTGCTGGCGCAATGCGTCGCCACGTCGTTCGGTGTTTCAATGGACAAAGTGCGCGTGATCACCGGCGATACCGACAACACGCCCTATGGCGGCGGCACCTGGGCCTCGCGCGCCGCCGGCATTGGCGGCGAAGCGGCCTGGCAGGCCGGCAAGGCGTTGCGCGGCAATGTGCTGGCGGTTGCGGGCGCCATGCTGCAGGCCAAGCCCGAAGACCTCGACATCCGAAACGGCGTCGTGGTCGATAAAGCCACCGACACCGAACGCCTGAGCCTCGAGGAACTGGCGCGTGTCGCCTATTTCCGTCCCGACACCCTGGCGCCCGGCTTCCAGGCCGAACTGATGGCGACGCGCCATTACGTGCCGCGCGCATGGCCTTTCGCCTTCACCAACGGCATCCAGGCGAGCTATCTCGAGGTCGATACCGACACCGGCTTTGTCAAGCTGCTTAAACATTGGTGCATCGAGGACTGCGGCACCATCATCAACCCGCAACTGGTCGACGAACAAATCCGCGGCGGCGTGGTGCAGGGCATCGGCGCCGCGCTGTTCGAGCAATGCCTCTATGACGAGCGCGGCCAGATGCTCAACGGCAACATGGCCGATTATCTGGTGCCGATGGCCGCCGAAATGCCGGATATCACTTGCGGTCACGTCGTTTCGCCGACCGCCGACTCGGAACTTGGCGCCAAGGGCGCTGGCGAAGCCGGAACCGCCGGCGCGCCGGCCTGCATCATGAACGCCATCAACGACGCGCTTCGCCCACTTGGCGCCCACCCGCTGACCGACATGCCGTTCACGCCCGGCAAGATTTTGCGGGCGTTGGGGAAGGTCTGATCAGAACTTGATCATGTCGCTCTTGGTGAGCGTGGTCTTGTTCGAAACCAGCGGTGCCGTCATAAAGTCGAGCGCGGTCGCGTATTCTGCGATCGGGTCGATCGACGACATGCCGTCTACCGGGATGATGACATTCATTCCGCGAAACACCGCCCCACTCGCTGTAAACAGTACCGCGCCGTTCGACGCTGTCCCGACCGCAATGACGGTCTTGATGCCCTTGTCCTTGAGAATTTTTCCGAGTTCGGTGTTTAGGAATTTGTCTGGCCCGGACAGCACATGAGGCTCGCCCGCCAGTGGTGCTACGTCCTTGATGACGTCCGCAGGAGTTGAATTGGCAATGATCGAATAGACCACCGCAGCCTTGGCCGCGCGCGCCGCCTCCAAAAGTTTTTTCATGGCCGGTATCGAGGCCACACAACGGGGCCGCTGCCCGCAATTCTGGTTCATGAAATCAAGCATCAGCAACGCAGTGGTTTTCGGGTCGACGGTCACCGGCTTGAGCGCGGGCGCCGCCGGCGCCTTGATGCTTGCCCACTCGTCGACGATGTTGGCGGCCTGCACTGATAGCGAGACGGAAAAGACAAAGGCGGCGGCCAGCACCGCGGTCAAATTGCGCATCATGAAAGTCTCCCTGCGAGTGGCGGACCCAACGGCCGCCGGTTTATGGGCCGGATCATGCGCAAGCGCCGGCCGTCCTGTCAAAGCGCCGCATCCCGCTTGATGAAACCCCACGGTCCGGCCAGTATTGCGCCAAGAGACGGCACGCCAGAAGGAAACGCCCATGAACATCAAGGTCGGCAAACAGGCGATCGAAGAAGCCTCCAAGAAGCTCAGCAATTGGGGCCGCTGGGGCAAGGACGACATGATCGGCACGCTCAACCACGTCACGCCCGAGGATATCGTCAAGGCGGCGGGCTTGATCAGGACCGGCAAGGTATTCGCGCTCGGCATTCCGCTCGACCGCACCGGGCCGCAGACCGGCTTGTTTGGCGGACGCTTCAACCCGATACATCAGATGTTGGCCACAGGCACCGACGCCATCGCCGAGCGGCAGGACTGGAACAAGATCCGCTATGCCGACGACACGCTGATGCTGTGCGTACAAGGCGCCACGCATTGGGACGCGCTCGGCCACATTTTCTATGAGGATAAGGCTTATAATAATCATGACGCCAAGCTGATCGACGCGCGCGGCCTCTCGGTGCTCGGCATCGAGCATTCCAAGAGCAAGATGGTCGGGCGCGGCGTGCTGCTCGACATTGCGCGCCTCCGCGGCGTCAAATGGCTCAAGGACGGCGAGAGCATTTCCAACGACGAGCTCGACAAATGCGCCAAGCAGCAGAACGTCTCGATCGGGCGCGGCGATTTCGTCATCGTGCGCACTGGGCAGATGGAGCGCTGCCACGCCGAGAACGATTGGGGCGGCTATGCCGGCGGCGACGCGCCCGGCGTCAAATTCGAGAATTGCTACTGGTGCCAGGACAAGCAGATCGCGGCGATCTGCACCGACACCTGGGGCGTCGAGGTGCGGCCCAATGAAACCACCGAGGCCAACCAGCCTTGGCATTGGGTAGTGATCCCCGCCATGGGCCTGTGCATGGGCGAGATTTTCTATCTCAAGGAACTGGCCGAGGATTGCGAAGAGGACGGCGTCTACGAATTCTTCTTCTGCGGGCCGCCGCTGATCATCACCGGCGGCACCGGAAGCCCGATCAATCCGCAGGCGATAAAATGACCGCGTAGCGGTCATCCCGCACGGCACGCTAAACCCGGAGAGGCCTTCATGCGCGCGTTCATCTTCTGCGCCTTGCTGCTATTCGCGGTGCCGGCGCAAGCCGCCGACAAGGATAAAATCGTCGGCACCTGGAAACTTGTTTCGGTCACCTATGAGGACACCCAAACCAAGGAACTGACGCCCGTGCTGGGCGAGCATCCGCGCGGCTATCAAATCGCCACGCCGGAAGGGAGATGGATCGCCCTGGTCACCGCCGACGGGCGCCCTATCCCCAAGACCGACGAGGATCGCGCCAAGGCACTGCGCAGCATGATCGCCTATAGCGGCCGCTACCGCGTCGAGGACGGCAAGGTCATCACCAAGGTCGAGGTGGCCTGGAACGAGGCCTGGGTCGGCAGCGAACAAGTGCGCTTTCTGCGCTTCGAGGGCGACGATGTCTTGCACATCGAAAGCCCGCCGATGCCGCACCCCAATGTCAACAACAAGGTGGTGCGGGTGATCGTGACGTGGGCGCGGGATAAGTCGTAGGACGGCGCGGACGAGGCTTGCTCACTTCCCCTCTACCCTCGTGGGAGAGGGTGGCGAGTGCGAAGCGCAGCGAGCACGAGCCGGTAGAGGGGTCAGTTCGCTTGAGGTTAGTCCCCCTCACCCACCCTCTCCCACAGCGGGAGAGGGCAAGAAAGAAACTACGTCAGCTTCGGCAGGTCCGCGAAATATTCCGGGTGCTCTTTTTCGACCTGCTGCATAAATTCCGGCCGGAACAGGCTTGGCACATTGAGGCGGGCGGCGCCTTTGAGCGTGTTCATCAGCACTTCGTCTTCGGCATTCTCGAAGGCGCGCAGCACGTTCGGCGACATGCGCGGGTCGAAGCTGATGTGCTTGATCGATTTCTTGCCGACCGCAACGTCCGTGCCGGGCACCCATTTGGCGAAAATCTCCACCGCCTCGTCCGGGTTTTGACGCGTGAAATGCGACGACTGCGCCAACCCGGCGGCGATGCTCTTGATCACGGCCGGCTTGCTCTCGACCGTCGGTCCGTGCGCGACCGCGACCATGACATAAGACATGTGCTGCCCGCCGCGGATTACCAAATAGGAGTCCGGCACTTGGGTAAGCGCCTGAGTCACAAAGGGCTCCCAGGACACGATCGCGTCGACCTTGCCTTCGGCGAGCGCCGGCGCCAAGCCGAACTGTGACCAGATGTTTTCGATGGTGAGTTCCTCATATTTCATCTTGGCGCGGCGCAGCACCATCTTGAAATATTCGTCCGAGGTCTGCCCCTTCGCGAGGCCGATCTTCTTGCCCTTGAGGTCGGAAAGCTTGCCGGCCTCGATACCGCGGCCTTTCTTGGTGACGATGGCGAGCGGGGTATCGCAACGGTCGTTGGTCGCATCGTTCATAATCAGGCCGATCACCTGGAACGGGTTGCCGGCATGCACGGCCTTTAAATAGGTCGTCGTGCTCATGTCGCCGACTTGCGCTTCGCCATTGTGCAGGGCGTTGACCATGTCGGTGCCGGTGTCCACCACCCTGAAACTCGCATCGACGCCTTGCTGCTTGAAGAAGCCCTTCTCCGCGCCGATGAACATCGGCAGATGGCCGAAATTGTTGGCAATTACTACGTCGAGCTTGGGCAAGTCAGCCATGTAAGCCTCCCACGGATTTTTTATGCTTTGGACAGCACCTGAGGATTAACACAATTTGGCGGCGCGTGGCCCGCGATCAGCGCCTCGATATTATCGACGACGATGTTGGCCATGACCTCGCGGACGTCCGCCGTGGCGCTGCCGAGATGCGGATTGAGCACGACGTTTTTCATTTTTTTCAATTCGGCGTGCACCTTCGGCTCATGCTCAAACACATCGAGCCCGGCGCCGGCGATCTTCTTGCCTCTAAGCGCGCGCACCAGCGCGGCCTCGTCAACGATCGGTCCGCGCGCGGTATTGACGATGAAGGCGGACTTTTTCATCAGGCCGAATTCGCGCGCGCCGATCTGGTGCCGGGTTTGTGCATTGAGCGGCGAATGTAGCGAGACGAAATCGGATTCGCGCAGCAATTCGTCGAGCGGCAAGTAAGTGATCCCGGCCGCGCGCTCCTCGCTCTCCGGCTTGCGGCGTGGCGTGGAATACAACACCCGCATCGAAAAGCCCTGGGCACGCTTCGCCACCGCCTTGCCGATCAAGCCGCCGCCGCCGATGAGGCCGAGCGTCTTGCCGTGCACGATCGAGCCCAGGAGATGGCGCGATTGGCCGCCTGGAAATTTGCCGGCGCGCACGAGATTGTCGCCTTCCACCATGCGACGCGCGATGGCGAGCATGAGCCCAAATGTGAGGTCCGCCGTCGCTTCGGTGGTGACAGGCGGCACCACCGTGACCGGAATGCCGCGCGCAGTCGCCGCGGTGACATCGACATTCGACGGGCTGATGGACTGCGACGCAATATGGCGCAGGCTCGAACCGGCCGCGATCACCGCGCGGTCAATCTTGTCATGCAGTAGGCAAAACAGAATGTCGGCCTTGGCGACCGCCGCGATCAGTATCTTGTGTGGGATGATGCGGCTGTCGTCGGGATAAATTTTCACGCTGCCCAAGCCACGCAGCCGCTTGAGCGCGCTTTCCGCGATCGGTTGCGTCACGAAAATGCGCGGCTTCTTCACCGCAGCCACCGCACGATGCCGGCGACGCCATCGACCGCGCATTGGGCGCCGTCGGGAATTTTGCGCGTGGCGTCGAGCACACCCAGCACCATCGGAATGCCGCGCTCGCGCGCCAGCGATGCCATATGCGAGGTCGAGCCACCCAATTCAGCCACCACACCGGCAACGCGCGGCAGGATATGGCTGAGCGCCGGACCGGCAACCTTGGTCACCAGGATATCTCCTGGCCGCACACGCTCGATCTCGCATTCGCAATTCACGACCACGGCGCGGCCGGAGCCCCAGCCGATGCCGGCGGGATGGCCATTGAGGCCGGGATGCTTGAGCCAGATTTCGTCCGGCACGATGGGCGCCTCGACATGCAGCGGGCGCGATTGCAGCAACTTGAAGCCGGCCTCGTCCATCGCCCATTCGATTTCAACCGGCCCACCGGCAAGCGTCTCACATTTGCGCAACAGGCGGCCGAGCGTGACCGCATCGCCTTGCGTCAGGCACGGCTCGTTCACCAGGTCGGCCGGTACCAGTTGCGGCGCCGAGACGCCGTGATCGCAGGTATCGCGATGGCCTTTGCGCCCGGCTTCCACTGTGCGCACGAAACCATTTTTGCCGAGCACGATGCGGTCGGGAACCACCTCGCCTTGCGCGATGGCCGAGCCCAGGCCCCAGGTCGCGGAAATCAGCATATGGCCTTCGGCGGTTTCCGACAGGCCGCCACCCGAGGCCCGAGCGGAAATCAGCGGCTGGATCAACACGCCCATCGCGGTGTCGGCGGGCGAGAGTTCGTGATTTTCCATATAGCGCCGCGCATGCGAGGTCCACAGCGCCGCCCAGCAGGCGCGCACCGCCGTGACGAATTCGGCCTCAATGGACAGACCGAGGAAGCTTTCGAACTGGCCGGCGAAATTGGCGCCCTTGCGGTCCTCGATCAGCGCCGAGGAGCGCACCACGCCTTGCGGATAAAGCGCTGCTTGCGCGCGCCAGGCTTCAAGCAGGGGTTCGAGAATTTCCGGCGCGATCGGCTCCTGGTAGATCGCCAGACGAATGGCAATCGACATGCGCCGCGAGGCGGGAACGTCGGCGGAGTTGTATTGCGCCAGCATCTTGTCGATGCCGATATGGCGCGCCTGATGGCGATAGGCTTCCGCAGTCAGCGCAAAGCCGCCCGGCGTCGGCAAGCCCGCTCGCGTCAATGCCGCAAGATTAGCCGCCTTCGGCCCGACCCTTTCGGGATCGGTGGCGGCGGGGTCGGAGAGCGGGAGGATGAAGGCGGACATGGCGACGGCTCTCTCTGCTGGCATGGCCGGGCTTGGCCCGGCCATCTCGCTTAGGCGCGCACAACTTGTGGCGCGAGATCCCCGCGTCTCGCTTTCGGCTCGCCCGGGGATGACGTCGGCTTAAGCCGACGTCACTTCACGTGATCGCCGTAACCCGGAATTGGATCGACCGCGGTGATCTGCTTGACCGGGAAGTTCGAGACAATCTCGATGTCGTTCTTGTGAACGATCAGCATTTCCTCGATGCGCACGCCGTAGCGGAAGCGCTTGCCGTGCTGCGTCTCGAGCGCGAAGGTCATGCCTTCCTGGATCTCGATCGGATGGTCGAGCGACCAGATGCGCGAAATCACCGGCGGATCGTATTGCGCCAGGCCAAGCCCGTGGCCCCACAAGTTCGCGGCCGCCTGGTCTTCGTCCTCGTAACCCCAGGTCTCCATCGCCGACGGCCACTTGAGCGCTATGTCGCGCGTGGTGGCGCCGACTTTCACCGCGCCGATCGAATCGTACAGCCACTTATAAGCGGTGGCGTAGGTTTCCTGCTGCTCCTTGCTCGGCTCCTTGCCGACGCAATAGGTACGGTAATAGCAGGACTTGTAGCCGTTCCAGGTCAGCGCCGCCAAATCCATAAATACGATGTCGCCGGGCTGGATGATGCGGTCGGAGAAGTTGCGCCAGTTCGGCCAGGTGTTGGGACCGGACGACACAATGACGTCCTCGACGTCTTCCATGCCGGGGATGTTGTAGAGATATTCCATCAGATGCGCGGTCACCTGATTTTCGGTGATGCCGGGGCGCAGGAACTTCATGCACTCCCAATGCGTGGCGTCGCCG
>Ga0182030_10017164_pt1 | contig 13995 bp, 12 predicted proteins | sample 812S3MmetaG_FD_121299 | JGI IMG/M metagenome (GOLD analysis project Ga0182030, IMG submission 121299) | Permafrost microbial communities from Stordalen Mire, Sweden - 812S3M metaG (Illumina Assembly) | ecosystem: Environmental > Terrestrial > Soil > Wetlands > Permafrost | place: Sweden...
CTTTCTCAAGGGGCATGGGTTGGTTTCGCAGCCCCCATTTTCCCTTACAGGAAGGCACTTTTCGCGGATGCTAGGCCGGTCCTGGACTCAGGAACGCCCTATTTTTCGGTGGATCAGGGCTAACAAGAAAAAGAGGGAAACCCGGTCGCGTACAAGTCGCCGTGCCGAAGCTCTGGCGATGGCAAGCGCCCTCATGAGCTGACTGCCCGCCGGGCAAGGCTGAGGGCCACGGTTCCCACGACGGCACTGAAGGCGAGGATGGCGACGACCGGCTCGACGATCGTGCCGAGGCCTCCCCCAATCGTGGCAAGGTCGGTGAAACCACGGATCGCCCAACCGTTCGGGGTGAGCAGCGCAAGTCGCTTGATGGTCGAAGGTGCCCCGGAGATAAAGAAGAAGTTGCCACCCAAAAGGGCGAGCCCGAAGACGATTATCGAAGCCACCCCCTCGGCTTGGCGCTGGGTTCGAGCGATTCCGATCACGAGGGCCGCGAGACAGATGACCGAGATGACAAGGGCCAAGCCGACAAGGATGGCAGGCAGCGGGCACCCCAGTCAGCGCCGAAAGCGGCAGAGGTGATGACAGCGATCGTGACAAGGCTGACGACCCCGTAGACGAAGACGGACATCGCCTTGCCGAGAAGGATCTCGACCGGGCGGACCGGGGCAGCACGCATGCGCTCTATCAGACCCTGGGAACGCTCGACGAAAAAGCTGCGGGCGGTGTAGCCGATCGTGAAGAGCAAAAAGAAGATCGCCATACCAGGGCTGTAGTAGCTGATCACCTTCAACTCGTGGGCGCCCACGGGACGCTCGAGCGCCCGGAGGGGGATGCGCAGTCCCGAGACCAGGCCGATCAGCTCGGAGGTCTTTGATCTCGGTGCCCCGGCCGCCAGAGCGGTGGCGAAGGACAGGCGGTCAGCGTTCAGCTGGGCGGCGAACGACGAAACGATGGACTGGGTCACCTCACCTGGCACCGTGGCCTGGTTGGAGGTGATGGTCGTGAGAGCCTCCGGGTGTTCCCCGGTGGCGGCGCCTGAGAACTCGGCTGGGATCACGAGCGCTGCAGCGATCTCGCCATGGCTTTCCTCCGAGCGGGCGACGGCCACCGAGCGGACTGGCCGGAGCGTGATGACCTGTCTGAGCTGGGGGACCTCGAGGGCCTTGACAAGCTCGGCCGCGATTGGGCCGTGGTCGAGCTCGACCAGGCCCAAGGTGAAGTGAAAGCTGTTGAGGCCGCTGAAGGCCAGGCTCATCAGCCCGGCGATGAGCACCGGGGCGATGAGCCCAACCACGATGGCGGAGCGGTCGCGTATGCGCTGGCGCAGGTCCTTTCGAGCGATGGCCAAGACTGTGCGCACGGATCCAATTACTCCCTGAGGGCGGTTCCTGTGAGGTGCAAGAAGACCGCCTCCAAGTCGGGCTCGACGACGTCGACACTCGTCACGGCGACGCCTGCGGCGTCGGCGGCTTCCAATATGGCGGGTAGCAGGTGGCGCCCCTCGCAGGCGACGAGGTGCACTCCGTTGTCCGTCGTTGCCGCGCTCGTTACACCTTCGACCGAACGACACGCTGCAGCGAGAGCCTCGAGATCCCCGGTGGCGCTGAGCTCGATACGGTCCTGCTCGCCGAGCTTGGCCACGAGCTCGCGCCGTGTCCCCTCGGCGATCAGATGACCGTGGTCGATGATGCCGACACGGTTACATACGCGCTCGGCTTCTTCCATGTAGTGCGTCGTGTAGACGACGGCGAGCCCGTCGCGGCCAAAGGCCTGTACCCGCTCCAAAATGGCGTGGCGGCTCTGGGGGTCGACCCCGACGGTCGGCTCGTCGAGCACGAGCAGCTTGGGGTGGTTCAACAAGCCAGCAGCGATGTTGAGGCGGCGCTTCATGCCGCCCGAATAGGAGTCGAGCCGGTCGTCCCGCCGCTCGGTCAGCTCGGTCAGCTCGAGAGCCTCCTGCACCCTCGCTTTGACCGTGCGGCGACCAAGCTTGCAGAGCCGAGCAAGGAACTCGAGATTCTCCCGGGCCGTGAGATCAGGGTAGAGGGCGACGTCTTGGGGGACGTAGCCGATCAGGGACCTCACCTCGAGGTTTCCGATGGCCTGCTGGCCCGCCACCGAGATGGTGCCCTTGTCGGGTGTGAGAAGGCCGCAGACCATCTTCATCGTCGTCGTCTTGCCAGCGCCGTTCGGGCCAAGCAGTCCGTAGACCTCGCCCTCGGCGATGCTGAAGCCGACGCCGTCCACGGCGAGGCGGCTGCCGAAGCTCTTCGTCAAGCCGTCACAAACGAGAACTGGTGCGCGGGTCAACTCAAGAACCCGAGATCGACCTTTTGCGCGAGGAAAAGGCGGAGGTCACCGGCTAGGGCTCGATGAGGCGCGGTACCACGAGCCACGACAGCACACCGGTACCGGGGCCGACTTCTGACCAGTCGTCCACGGGCAGCTCGACACGGGCGAGGGCCGCTGTCGGCATGCGGACGAGACCGCCGCCGATGAGGAAGCTGATGGTCTCAGAACAAGTCGGCTCGTGGCCGACGACCATCAAAAGACGCGTCGTCGCCGGCTCAGCGCGGACCTCGCCGACAAGGCCCTGCACGCCGCCCTCGTAGAGAGCGGCGGACTCGCGTACTGCCGACTCCCACTCCCTCGCCTCACAGGCGAGGGCGAGGGTTGCCCTCGCCCGCGCGGCCGGCGAGCATATGACCGAATCCGGCACCGACCCGGTGTCGCCAAGGAAGCGGCCGGCCAACTTCGCCGCCTTGCGGCCCCGCTTAGCCAACGGCCGGTCGATGTCAGGACCGTCGTAGTCCTGCGACCAGTCCGACTTGGCATGACGGAAGATGATCAGAGCGCGGGACATCTCAGTCGCCCTGACTCAGGCCTTGTAGCCGATGGCACGCAACAGAGACTTGCGCTCGGCAACGTCCTGCTCGTTCTCGATGCCAGCTGGCGCCAGGCCGTCGATGACGCCGAGGACGCCACGGCCCTGCTCGGTCTCGGCGAGCACGACGTGCAAAGAGTTGGCCGTCGCGCAGTAAATGGTGCAGACCTCCGGGACCAGCTTCAACTGGTTGAGGACGTTGATCGGATAGACCTCGCGGACAAAAACGACAAAGCAGTGACCGGAGCCGAGCGCGAAGGTGTTGCGGGCCGCCAGCTCCTCGAGCTCGGGGTCGTTGCCGGAGTGACGGACCAGGCACTTACCGGATGCTTCGGAGAAGGCCAGCCCGAAACGAAGATGCGGGCTGGAGCCGACGAGCGCCTCATGGATGTCCTCGACGGTCTTTATGAAATGCGCCTGGCCCACGATGACGTTCATGTCCGCAGGCTTGTCGATGGCTACGACGACCAGCTCCACGCCGTTCTCCTCTCCGATCGGCATGCACCAGAGGGCAGCCCTTTTGATGGCCTACCACGAAACGAGGCCGCCCTGCATCGTCGCCTGCCCGGGGCGGTTAGAAGATAGGCATGAGAAAAAGGACGCTCGGACAGGGCCTCACCGTCTCCGCCCAAGGTCTCGGATGCATGGGAATGTCCGAGTTCTACGGGCCTGGAGACGAACAAGAATCCATCGCCACCATCCGCAAAGCGCTCGACCTAGGCATCTTCTTCCTGGACACGGCCGACATGTACGGGCCGTTCACCAACGAGAAGCTCGTGGGCCAGGCTATTGCCGGGCGTCGGGACGAGGTCGTGCTCGCCACCAAGTTCGGTATCGCCCGTCAGCCTGACGGGACGCGAGTCGGCATCAACGGGCGGCCCGAATACGTGCTGAGCGCCTGTGACGCCTCCCTAGAACGGCTCGGAGTTGACTACATCGACCTCTACTACCAGCACCGGGTTGATCCGGAAACGCCCATCGAGGAAACCGTAGGGGCGATGGCCGAGCTCGTCGCGGTCGGCAAGGTGCGACACCTTGGCCTCTCCGAGGCGGCGCCTGAGACGATCCGCAGGGCGCATGCCACCTTCCCCATCACGGCCCTGCAGACCGAGTGGTCGCTTTGGACGAGGGACCCCGAGACGGACGGTGTGCTCATTACCGTGCGCGAGCTGGGCATCGGTTTCGTGGCGTACTCCCCCCTCGGGCGTGGCTTTCTGTCGGGCGCGCTACGGCGCATCGATGACCTCGGGTCCGATGACTTTCGGCGCCACAACCCCCGCTTTAGCCCGGAGAACTTCGGAAAGAACCTGCTCCTCGTAGACCGGGTCCGCGAGATCGCCTCGGAGAAAGGCATCACACCAACAAAGCTCGCCCTCGCGTGGGTGCTCGCCCGAGGCGAGGACGTAGTCCCGATCCCGGGTACCAAACGCAAGGCTTACCTGGAGGAGAACGCCACGGCCGACGATGTCGTGCTCACCGCCGAGGACTTGAGGCGACTAGAAGAAGTCTTCCCGCCTGGGGTCACAGCCGGGGACCGCTATCCGGACATGTCGCCTGTGCACCGCTGATCCGAAGCTTCTCGCCCGTGACGCGTCACGGCCTAGTGTCCTCAAAAGCGATAGGTGACGCCGGTCAGCTCCTCTGAGAGCTCCCAAAGTCGCCTCGCGGTCGCCTCGTCTTTCGCCGGGCCGACCGGCTGGACCTCTTTGGGGAAGCCACGAAGCTCGCCGATGCCGCCCGGACCATAAAAGTGGCCGCTCTCGACTGCAGGGTCCACGGCCGCGTAGATCTGGCTCAGCGCCCCCATCTCGGCGCTCTGGGCAAACAGGCGGTTGCCGAGCCTCATCGCCTGCTTGATGAGACCGGTCGGTCCGCTCGTCTGCAGATTCGTGCTCGACCAGCCGGGATGGGCCAGCACCGAGCGGACCGGGACGCCGGCCGCTCGCAGGCGGCGGTCGAGCTCAAGGGCGAAAAGCACGTTGGCGAACTTGGACTGCTGATAAAAACCCCTCGGCGAATAGGAGCGCTTTCCGGTCAGGTCGGCGAAGTGGATAGAGCCACCCCGGTGCTCGAGCGAGGAGACCGTGACTACGCGAGCGTCGCTTGCCTGGCGGATCGTGTCGAGGAGGAGCCCCGTCAAGGCGAAGTGCCCGAGATGATTCGTGGCGAACTGCAACTCGTTGCCCTGGCGGGAAAGGAGGCAGGGCGGGAACATCACCCCGGCATTGTTGACGAGCACGTCGAAGGAGCGGCCAGCAGCGCTAAGCCCGGCCGCGAAGCTTCTCACCGAGTCGAGGTCGGCCAGGTCCAAGACGCCGTACTCGACTTGGGCATCAGGCTGTGCGACCTTGAGCCTGGCGACCGCCCCTTCGCCTTTCGCCTGGCTCCGGGCGGTTAGCAGGACGTGCCCGCCGTGGGCGGCAAGCAGGCGGGCGGTCTCAAAGCCAAGGCCGCTGTTGGCGCCGGTGACGACGAACCTCCGTCCAGACTGATCACCGATGGCTGCGGACGTGAAGTGGGCTCTTGAGGGCACGCGCCTATGAGATCACATGGTTGCGGCGCGTGCCCCTGCGACGGCCACCGGGAACATCAGCCCACGCCGCCCGAGCCCCTGAAAGTCGCCCAGCTGGCGTTCTTTAGGCCCATCGTCTTGCCCAGCTTGGACCAGAAAGCCGGGGTACGCGATACCCAGCGGTTGAGGAGGAGCCCCGTGACGCCCTCACATCCGGTGGCAGAAACGACGACTCGCGGGAAGGGCTGGGCGGCGGTGTAAAAGCTCAGGCGGTAGGTGATGCCGAGGTCTGCCGGGCAGCTCATCGGCTTGCTCGGCATAACCGGCAGGGCACACACGGCCTTCGCAGCCTTTTGTACCAAGCTCGGGTTGCTCACCGTGATCACGGCCGGGAAGCTGAAGCGGATGTGGTTCTGCGGGAAGGCGTCGATCCGCTTCACGACGAGGGTGTCGAGCTGTGGGTAAGAGTTGCACAGGCCAGGAGAGACGAGGGTCGGCCGCTCGACACTTGTTGTCGCCGCGCGGGGTGCTGCCTGCGCCACACCGGCAACAGCGCCGGCCAAGGCGAGCCCGAGCCCTGCGACGACCGCCCATCTTCCTGCAGATCTCATGCGGGACATCATGTTCTCCATGGTCTCACGAAGCGTTCGGAGGAGGATTTCGCGTACTCGGCCCACGCGACGCAGCGCTCGCGAAATCTCGGCTCAAGGACCCGCTTTTTCGGCCGATACCTAGATGAGTAGAACCGTGTCTCAGGTTCCAGCAGGGACCAAGGACCATCGCGAGGGCCTTTCGACGTTAAGAGAAGGGCGGTCCTGTTGTCTGATTCAACTGGCACCGAGGGAGCGACGAGCAAGCATCAGCGCGCTTTCGGCCAGCCCGTGCAGCTTTGGCTGTACGTGGCTCTTATTCTGGCGGGCGGCGCCGGCTTCGTCTTCGGCCCCCTTCACCACGCGCTCGCCATAGCAGGCGGACGCGTCCCGTCCCTCCCGTGGTGGGCGATCTTCCTGCTGGCCACCGCCGCCGAATTTGCCAGCGTCGAGCTGCCGATCCGGAAGACCAATCTGGTCTTGACGCTCAATGACGCCGTCTTCATCGTCGCCATCTTGGGCACCGGGCCATTTGTGACTGCCCTGACGATGGCTTGCAGCCTCGGGATCGTCCAGGCACTGCAGCGTCACGCCCCCGTCCAGGTGATCTTCAACTTCGGCTCTCAACTTCTCGCCACACCGCTCTACTACGTGCTCCTCCACGGCCTGGTGCAGCCGAACCACCTTTTCTCGTTCAAAAGCGTGGCCGCTTATCTGTTGACGGTGATCTTGTTGAGCGAGGTCTCCAATGTCGAGATCTCCGCTGCCATGTACCTGTCTGAGGCCGACGTCACCATCGTCACCGAGGGCCTCGCCTCGACTGCCCCCTTCGTCGCCCTCATCGCTCTGCCAAACGCCGTATTCGCGATGATCGTCCTCGTCATGATTGTCGCCGCACCGGTCGTGCTCTTCACGATCCCGATACTGGTCTTCGTCACCGTCGCCGCCTACCGGGCCCACGTAGCCGGTCGCAAACAACAGAGCGACATCGACAACCTGTTCGCGGCCACGCGGATCCTGAGCTACTCAAAGAGCGTCGCAACGGGCGCCGTGGACCTCCTCAACCACATCGGGTCGATGTTCCAGGCCACACAAGTGGAGCTGACGTTGCTGCCCTCCTCGCCGGGCAGCGCGGCTTTGATCACACGCACGGTGAACGGCACCGCCGAAGACGTCATGGCCCCGACGCCGTTCGAGTCCTTGCACGCGGGGCTCGCCGAGGCTCTCGTCTCCGACAACCTCCTCCTGACGAAGAAGTCCGGCCGGAATACCCCGCTCGCCCACTACATCGAAGCGGCCGACCGCCCGACAGCGATGGCCGTGCCGGTGCCGGCGGCGGACAACGCCCTCCCCCTCGGCTATCTCGTCGTGGCCCACCGCCACAAGTTCGCCGGGGACTTCAAACAGACCGACGTGCAGCTCCTCGGCACACTCGTCAAGCAGCTCTCCTTCGCCCTGCAAAATGGCAAGCTCCACGAGGACCTGGCCATGCTGGCCGGGGCCCAGGATGAGCTCGTGCAAAAGGCCTTCCACGACCATCTCACCGGTCTCGCCAATCGGGCGTTGTTCGTCGACCACCTTGAAGGTGCCTTCCACCGTGCCGAGCGCTCTGGTGGCCTCGTGTTCCTCCTCTACATCGACCTCGACGAGTTCAAGAAGATCAACGACAACTTCGGTCATGCCGCAGGTGACGAGGTGCTCATCGACGTCGCGGCGCGGCTCAACAAGTGCGTCCGCGCCACCGACACCGTGTCGCGTCTAGGAGGCGACGAGTTCGCCGTCCTCCTCGAACAGGCGACATCGCTCGTCGCCGCGGAGGTCGTCGCGCAACGGATCGTCGATTCCTTGGCTGAGCCCTTCTTGGTCGCGAGCGGGGTTGCGCAGATCGGCGCCTCGGTAGGGATCGCTTACACAGACATGTTCGGGCAATCGGCGATACAGCTCATGAAGTCCGCTGATGACGCCATGTACACCGCCAAAAAGACAGGGAAGGGACGCCACTATGTCGCCGTCTGAGGGCCATCACCCGAGTCACCGGACGACGGGGCCGAGGCGGCCAGCGCCATACGCGCTGGACAAAGTGGCCACAAGTAGGCTCCGTATCGTGGAAGAAGGAGCTGGGTTGCCGATTGACGTCGAGCAGGTGCTCAGCGAGCGGCCCCTCAGCGAGAGGGCGTTGCATATCGCCTTCCAGCCCGTCTGCGATCTGAAGACGCGCGAGGTCATCGGTTACGAGGCCCTGGCGAGGTTCCCCGGGTGGGCGATCACGACTCCCCGCCAGTGGTTCGAGCAGGCCATGGAGCTCGGTCTGCAGCAGGCGCTCGAGCTCCTCGCCGCCACGACTGCCTTCGAGCAGCTGGCCCGCCTCGAAGAGAACGCCTTCTTGTCGGTCAACCTGTCACCAGCGACGGCGGCGTCGAAGGCATTCGCCGATCTCGCCTCGACAGTACCTTCGGCCCGCCTCGTCCTCGAGATCACCGAGAACGCCGCCGTCGACAATTACCAGCGCTTCACGGGCGCTATCGACCACTTGCGCTCCCTCGGCGTGCGCATCGCCCTCGACGACGCCGGCGCCGCGGACGTTGGCCTGCATCACCTCGTCGAGATCCGGCCCGACATCGTCAAGATCGACACGACGGTGATCCACGGCATCGCCGACGACGAGCTGCGCCAGGCGGTCGCCTACGCCTATGCGAGCCTGTCCAAGCGCGCCGGCGCCATCAGCCTTGCCGAGGGCATCGAGACCGAGGCCGAGTTCGCCATGCTCTCCTCGATGGACGTCGATGCCGGGCAGGGCTATCTGCTCGGCCGGCCGGCGCTGCTCGCCGACTGAGCCCCCTGCGGGTTCGACGGCCCGAGTGATCGGCTCAGGAGAAGACCACCGCCGAGGTCGTCCCGGTGTCCATGGGCAGTACCGGGGCGCCCGAGTTGGTCCCGTCGGTGGCCAGCTCGGCCGTGTAGCTGCCGGCCGTCGAAGTGTTGGTCAAGCCGGTGACAGTGATCGTCACCGGCGAGCCGCCGTTGTACCAGACCGACCCGAAGCTGTAGGTGAGCAGGTTCCCCGAGAGCGACAGCGTGCCCCCGCCCGGGAGCCCGGTCACGGTCCCAAGGCTGGGCGTGCCGGCCGTGCCCGCCGGCACCGTCATCGTCACGTAGCTCAGAGCGGCCCCGGTACCGGTCGTGAAGTTGTAGGTATAAGTCACAGCCGTTGCCCCGACACCCGACTTCGAGGTCGTCCAGGTCGGGCCCGCCAGCGACCCGGGCGAGAGCGCGACGGGGGCGCTGAGCCCCGTGTCGATCGGCCCGGACGCCGCGATGCTGGCGAGCTCGGCAATGTAGTAGCCGGCGGTCGAGGTGTTGGTCATGCCCGTCACCTGAAGCGAGACGGCAGTGCCCGGGCCCACCACGGTGGCGGTGAAGGAGTAGGTGAGGGTGTTGGCCGAAAGCGCCAGAGTCCCCGAAGCGGGGAGGCCGCTCACAGAACCCAGGGCCGGGGTGCCCCCGGTGCCGGTCGGGACGGTCATCGTGAGAGAGCTCAGCGTGGCCGAGGAGGCAGTCGTGAACTTGTAGGTGTAGGTGAGCGAGCTGGACCCCGTCGTCGTCTTCGACAGCGCCCAGCTCGGGCTCGCCATCGTCCCGGCACTGAGCAGGATCGGCCCGCTCGTCCCGGTGTCGATCGGTAGGGCGTTTCCTCCCGAGACCGTCCCGACTGTGGCGAGCTCGGAGGTATAGCTGCCCACCACCGAGCTGTTGGTGAGGCCGGTGACCTGCAGGGAGATGGGCACGCTCGGGTTCACGTAGATGGCGCTGAAGCTGTAGGTGAGCAAGCTCCCCGACAACAAGAGCGTGCCGTTGGAAGGGATCCCGCTCGCGGCGCCGAGTGCCGGGGTGCCCGCCGTGCCCGGCGGGACCGTCACCGTCAGCGAGCTGAGCGTCGCTCCGAGCGCGGTCGTGAAGCTGTAGGAGTAGATCACAGAGCTCGTTCCGGTGGCAGTCTTCGAGACGGTCCAGATCGGGTTGCTCATGGTGCTCGGCGAGAGCGACACGACCGTCGTGAGCCCTGTGTCGACGGGTAGGACCGCCCCGCCGCTGCCGGTGCTGTTCGTGGCCACCTCGGCGATGTAGGCCCCGGCGCTCGAGGCGTTGGTCAGGGTATTTACCTGCAGGGAGACCGCGGTGCCGACGCTTTCGTAGGTGGGAGTGAACGAGTAGGTGAGCAGAGTGCCCGACAGCGACAGCGCGCCGGTCGCGGGCAGGCCGCTCGTCGTCCCAAGCGACGGGGTGCCGGCAGTGCCGAGGGGGACCGTGAAGGTGACAGAGCTCAGTGTCGCCGACGAGGCCGTCGTGAAGCCGTAGTTGCAGCTGACCGAGCTCGCCCCCGTCGTCGTCTTCGACACGGTCCAAGAGGGGGTGCTCATAACACCGGCGCTCAAGGGCACGATGTTGGTAATGCCGGTGTCGATGGGAACGCTCGAACCCTGCGAGTTGGTGCCGTTCGTGGTGATCTCGCTCGTGTAGACGCCGACGAAGGAGGTGTTGGTGATCCCCGTCACTTGCAGCGACACCGGCACGCTGGGATTCAAATAGGTCGGGGTGTATGAGTAGGTGAGGAGGGACCCCGACAAAGAAGCCGTCCCCGAGCTCGGGATCCCGCTCGTCGCTCCGAGCGACGGCGAGCCCGTCGTCCCCGGTGGGACCGTCATCGTCACCGAGCTCAGCGTCGCCCCGAGCGCCGAGGTGAAGCTGTAGATGTAGCTCGTCCCGCTTGCCCCCGTGCCCGTCTTCGACACCGTCCATGTCGGGACGGTCATGACGCTCGTCGAGAACGACACGACCGTGGTTATCCCGGTGTCCACGGGAAGCACAGGGCCGCCGGTTGTGCCGAGCGTCGTGAGCTCGGCTGTGTCGCTCCCTGTGAGCGAGGTGTTCGTCAGGCCGGTGACCTGGATCGAGACGGGGGTGCCAGCATTGACCGCTGTAGAGGAGAACGAGTACGTGAGGAGGTTCGTCGCGAGCGAGATCGTGCCCGTCGCCGGCAGCCCGATCACGGTGCCGGGTGACGGGGTGCCGGAGGTGCCGGGCGGAACCGACATCGTCACCGAGCTCAGCGTCGCCTGCGAAGCGGTCGTGAAGCTGTAGCTGTATGTGACCGCGCTCGCCGAGGTCGAGGTCTTCGACACAGACCAGCTGGCGTTGGCGAGCGAGCTCGTGCTGAACGAGACCGGCCCGGTCACGCCCGTGTCGATGGGGATGCTCGGGCCCCCCACATTCGACCCGGTGGTGGCAATCTGGGCCGTGTAGGTCCCCACCGCCGAGGTGTTGGTCATCCCTAGGACATGGATGGTCACGGCGGTTCCGCCGTTGAGGAAGGTCGAGGAGAAGCTGTAGGTGAGCTGGTTGCCCGAGATCGACAAGATCCCCGAGCTCGGGACACCGGTCACGGTGCCGAGTGCCGGAGTGCCGCTCGTCCCCGCTGGCACAGTCATGATCACCGAGGTGAACGCCGCGGCCGTGGCGGTGTTGAAACTGTAGGTGTAGGCTGCCCCAGTCGCGGCCGTGGCCGGAGTCGACACGGCCCAGGCGCCGTTGGTGAGCTGGCCGAGACCGGTCGTGTACACCTTGGCGACGTTCGTGCTCGTGTAGGTGGCCTGGTTGCCGGAATTGTCGGAGATCAGGTACCTGTACTGGTAGCACGTGCCGGAGGCGACGCTCGCGTCGCTGTAGGGCGAGACGGGGTTGGTGGCGAGTGTGGCAAAAGCGCCAAAGGAACCACAAGAGCCATTGCTTAGGGTCGCCGAGTCACGCTGCAATATGCCCGAGGTCGGGTTGATCCCCGCCGCCGTCGGTCCCCGGGGCGAAGCTCACGATGACTGCCAGGTACGTCTCGTAGCCGTTCAGGTAGGACACGCTGCCACCGCTTGGGGGGGTCGTGCTCGACGAAACGGTCACGGGCAGGCTCATCGGGCTCGCCTGGCCCTGCCAGTAAGTGGCAAAGACGGGGGTCACCGCGTACAGCCAGGTCCCGGACGGCACCGCGGCCTCGGTACAGGAGGTGCCGGTGACCGTGCCCGAGCAGCCCGCCCCCACGGTCTGGGCTGTGCCGGTGCCCGAGGCGTAGCGAGCCACGAGGTAGCTGGTGACAGGCACCCCGTTCGACAAGGTGCTGGCGCTCCACGACACCGTGACGCTTCCGGAACCGGCGACGGCTGTAGGCGTCACACCTTGACGCACAATCGCCGCGGCCGCCTCGCCGGCGCTGCCCGCTGTTGCGCCCACGCTCCAAAGACCCGCGGACGCGGGTGACACGCCGAGCATCAAGACGATGCCCAAGAGCGCGAGAAACCCGAGTCTCCGCATCTCAGCACCTCGAAGTCGTGAAAGGTTCACCCTCGCACTCGATTAGGTTTCGGGCTTTGGCGACATGACCATTAGCTATGGCGGGTCGAATCACCCTCGGATTCACCCAATTGAGATGGCATGTCGCCTCGACCGGCTCTCCGCGTGGCTGCAACTCGCCCTAGGGGTGGTTGCCGGCCCACGACCGGGTCGGCCGAGCGACGTGCGTTGGCTGTTGTTGCCTGCTCGGCCTGCCAATTCCCGGTAGGGTCCGCCTCATGACGATCCTCCTCGAGCTCGACCTCACCGGAACACTGGTCGAGGACATCGGCTCAAGTCCTGTCGAGAAAGTGATGAATCGACGGCGCCTCGCCCTGCGAACCCTGGTCGGGAGGCTCGCAGCTGCCTCCGAAGACCCTGATGTCGTCGGGCTCTTGGCAAAGCTTGGCTCGACCTCGATCACCCTTGCCCAGGCCCAGGAACTCGCCGAGGCAGTCGGACGTTTTCAGCGCAAGGGCAAACAGGCAGTCGCCTGGGCGGAAACCTTCGGCGAGCTAGGCCGCGGCACGACCTCCTATGTCATCGGAGCCAGTTTCGGCGAATTGTGGCTGCAGCCCTCGGGCAGCGTCGGCCTGATGGGCGCAGCTGCCGCCGGCACCTTCGTGCGCGAGGCGCTCGACCGCGCCCAGGTTGAGCCATTGTTCTCCCAGCGCTACGAGTACAAGAACGCCGTCGACAGCCTCACGCGAACCGAGTTCAGCGACGCGCACCGGGAGGCCACCGAGAAGATGGCCTCGTCGGCCTACGAGCAGATCGTCTCGGCGGTGGCGAACGGGCGCAAGATGCCAGCAGAGCGCGTCCGCGAGCTCATCGACCGGGCGCCTGTTCCTGCCGCCGAAGCAGTCGATGCCGGGCTCGTCGATCACCTCGGCTACCGCGACGAGGTCCGTGCCGCCCTCGACAAGCGGTGGTCGGAGAAACCGAGTCTGCTCTACGTGTCGCGCTACCACCGCAAGTGGGACAACCTGCGCAAGGCCCGCCTCGCCCGCCGTCCTGGAGTCGGGCTCATCGACGCCATCGGCCAGATCCGCCTGGGCCGCTCCAAGTCCGGCCCAATCGGGCGGGCCGCCGGGTCCGACACCGTGACGGCAGCGCTACGCGCGGCCGTCAGCGATGAGCGCACGAAGGCGATCGTGCTGCGTGTCAACAGCCCCGGAGGGTCGTACGTCGCCTCCGACACGATCTGGCGCGGGGTTTGCAACGCCCACAAGGCAGGCATCCCAGTCGTCGCCTCGATGGGGGACCTGGCGGCTTCCGGTGGGTACTTCGTGTCGATGGCCGCCGATGTGATCGTGGCCCAACCGGCGACGCTCACCGGATCGATCGGCGTGTTCGGGGGCAAGCTGCAAACGAACGGGCTCTTCCGGCACTTCGGCCTCAACGTCGAGAGCGTCGGGGAAGGGCGGCACGCCCTCATGTTCTCCCCGCAGACCGGTTTCAGCGAAGACGAGTGGGCAAAGCTCAATGAATGGCTGGACTTCGTCTACGAGGACTTCACAGCCAAGGTCGCCGATGCGCGCGCCATGAGCCGGAAGGCGGTCCACGAGGTGGCCCGCGGACGCGTCTGGACAGGCCTTGACGCACGTGAGCGAGGGCTCGTCGACGAGCTGGGC
>Ga0182030_10017165_pt1 | contig 13995 bp, 8 predicted proteins | sample 812S3MmetaG_FD_121299 | JGI IMG/M metagenome (GOLD analysis project Ga0182030, IMG submission 121299) | Permafrost microbial communities from Stordalen Mire, Sweden - 812S3M metaG (Illumina Assembly) | ecosystem: Environmental > Terrestrial > Soil > Wetlands > Permafrost | place: Sweden...
GGTACGGGCTTCAGCCCGTACGTATAGCCTGAAATACCAACCTGGGCTTTAGAACTTATCCGTAATTAAGTAGCGCCGACCTCCAGGTCGGCTGTCGCGTGGGCCTCCTGGCTCACGCACCTACCTGGCGCCGCGGACGCCGCCACTACATGCCCCGATCTGGAGGAGGAAGCGACTGACGAGTTCTCCAGCCGCTCGTCATTGCGCCTTGTAAACGTAGTCGTTGTAGAGCGTCACCCCATTGAGAATCGTATAGAGCCGCGCATAAATCGTCTCTCCGTTGGTTGGAAGCCCAGTCGCGGTAGCGGAAGTGCCTGCTCTATGACCCGAAAAATAGAGGTCATAGCCCCCAGGCGCGACCGCGCTCAGGTGGAGATCGTACTGCGAAACAGCGGTACCGGCCGACCATGTGAACTTTACGCTGGTGGCCGTCAATGTTGAACTCGGAGCCGGGGAGAGGAGCTTGGCTATTGACGCCGCGGTGTAGGTGGAATCGATGTAAACAGTAACTCCGTTGACAATCGTATAGAGCCGCGCATAGATTTTTTCTCCGTTCGTCGGAAGACCATTCACGGTCGTAGATGTGCCTGCTATGTGACCCGAAAAGTAGAGTTCAAAGCCGCCAGGCGCGACAGCACTCAGGTGGAGATCGTATTGCGAACCCGCGGTTCCGGCCGACCAGGTGAAACTCACACTATTGGAGGTCAACGTTGAACTCGGAGCCGGAGAGGTGACCTTGGCTGACGAGACCGAAATCGCGGTGTAGGTGTAATCGTTGTAGAACGTGACTCCATTGAGAATCGTATAGAGCCGCGCGTAAATCTTTTCTCCGTTGGTTGGAAGCCCAGTCGCGGTCGTAGAAGTGCCGGTTATATGACCCGATAGATAGAGGTCATAGCCGCCAGGCGCCACGGCGCTCAAGTGGAGATCGTACTGCGAAACAGCACTCCCGGCCGACCAGGTGAACTTTACGCTGTTAGACGTCAGCGTTGAACTCGGAGCCGGAGAGGTGAGCGTGGCTAACAATACCGACATCGCCTTGAAAGTGTAATCGTTGTAGACCGTAGCTCCGTTGATGATCGAATAGAGCCGTGCATAGATCGTTTCTCCGTTGCTCGGAAGCCCATTCACAGTCACCGATGTGCCCGTTATGTGACCCGATACATAGAGGTCATAGCCCCCAGGCGCGACCGCACTCAGGTGCAGATCGTATGCCGAAACACCACCCACGGCCGACCACGTGAACTTTATGCTGGTGCCAGTCAACGTGCTCCCCGGTGTGGGAGACGTGAGTACAGCAGTGGGGCTGACGCCCGTTCCGCTCAACGGGATGCTCTGTGTAGATCCGCTGATATTGAGGGCATTATCCGTCAAGACAAGTGGCCCACTCAGCGAACCCACAACTGTCGGAGAGAAGCTGATGGGAAGCAGACAGGATTCACCCGCGGCCAAGGCTCCGGGCGAAGAGGAGCTGGAGCTGATCAGAGTGCAAGCCGAGGCCACGCTGCTGTTGAGCGTAAAGTTCGTGGAAATGCTGGGATTGTTTCCGGTCGATGGAATGGGGAAGGATAGAGCGGCGTTGCCATCGTTGACGAGCGTGATCGTTTGCGGGCTGTCGCTGCTGGTCGAGCCAACGGCGGTTTGGGCGAAGGTCAGGCTCGGCGGATCGGCGAAGTCCTCTTTCAATACCCGGTTATTGTCGCTATCTGGGATGAAGACATTGCCGCTGCCGTCCAATGCGACCCATCCGGGGTAAAGCAGGCCGTTGTTGGCATAGTTTGCGACAACGCTCTCGGTGTAGTTGCCCGCCCATGGTGTCTCCTTCAACACCCGGTTACTGCCGTAATCGGCAATATAGACGTTGCCGCTGCCGTCCACCGCGACCCCATAGGGCTCATTCAGGCCGCTGCTTGCGACAATACTCTGGGTGTAGCTGCCCGCCGAAAACGTTTCCTTCAACACCAGGTTGATGCTCCAGTCAGCAATATAAACGTTGCCGCTGCCGTCCACCGCAACCCCAGTAGGCCACATCAGTCCACCGGTTGCAGAGCCTGCGACAACGCTCTGGGTGTAGCCGCCCGCCGATGGCGTCTCCTTCAACACTTGGTTGATGCTCCAATCGGCAATATAGAGGTTGCCGCCGCCGTCCACCGCGACACCTTGGGGATTAGACAGGCCATTGTTTGCAGCGTTTGCGACAACGCTCTGGGTATAGCCCCCCGATGAACGCGTCTCCTTCAGCACACTTCCATTCTCGGGATCGGCAATATAGACGTTGCCGCTGGCGTCCACCGCAACCCCAACAGGGTATTTCAGGCCGTTTGCTGCGTTTGCGACAACGCTCTGGTTGTAGCTGCCCGCCGAAAGCGTCTCCTTCAATACCTGGTTATTCGAGGAATCGGCAATATAGATGTTGCCGCCGCCGTCCACTGCGATCCCTTGGGGAGTGTCCAGACCGTTGGTTGCGGCGTTTGCGACAACGCTCTGGGTTCCGGGCAGGAAGGTCACCTGTGGGCCGACGCCAGTGCCTTGCACATACCCGATTGCCAGCACATTCCCTGAGCCATCGAGCAGCTCCGCAGCGCCGTACCGCGTCCCGGCGAACTTGGGCTTGAAGCTCACATCCACCGTGCAGGATTGTCCGGCCGTATATGCAGTTCCCGCCTTGCAGGTTCCCGATCCAGCGTCAGTGAAATCGAGATTCGGCGCCCCCTCTGTCACCACCGCCGTCGAGCCCAGCGTGCCCGCCGTGTCGAAAGCAAAAATCACCGAGATCGGTGTCGGGTTCGTGCTCCCTACGTTCACTGTCCCGAAGTTGCCGCCCGACGAGGACTCCTTCAACACTCGACTACTCTCAAAATCGGTAATATAGATATTTCCGCTGCCGTCAGCCGCGACCCCTACAGGTGCCTCCAGGTCGTTGATGGCATGATTAGCGACAACGCTCTGTGTGTAGCTGCCCGCCGAAAACGACTCTTTCAACACTCGCTCATTATTGGAATCGCCAATATAGACATCCCCGCTCCCGTCGACCGCTACCGCGTGGGGACCGTTTAGGCCGTTTATCGCAGAATTCGCCACGACGCTCTGAACATAGCCGTCCGTTGAGGGCGTCTCCTTCAAAACCTGGCTTTCACCGTAGTCAGCAATATACACGTTGCCGCTCAGGTCCACCGCGACCCCTCTTGACAATTCCTGGCCATTGTTGACGTAGTTGATGACCACGCTCTGGGTGTAGGCGCCCGCTGAGAGCGTCTCCTTCAAAACGCGGCTATTGCCCCAGTCATCAATGTAGACGTTACCGTTCCCGTCTACTGCGACCGCTCCGGGATAGGACAAGCTCTGGCTTGCAGCGTTTGCAACAACGCTCTGGGTGTAGCTGCCCGCCGAAAGTGTCTCCTTCAACACCCGGCTATTCTCGTAATCGGCGATGTAGACGTTACCGCTGGCGTCCACTGCGACCCCATAGGGACGGTTTAAGCCGTTAGCTGCTGAAGTTGCGACAACGCTCTGGGTGTAGCCGCCATCCGAAAGCGTCACCTTCAACACCTGTTCATTATAAGTATCGGCAATATAAATATTGCCGCTGCCGTCTACCGCGACCGCTTGGGGCGAAAATAGACCGTTCAAAACGATGCTTTGCGCCCAGGCGAAGTGCGCGCTTTGCGCGTGTGCGCTGAGGCAGGCTCCGCACAGCATCAGAGCGACAACCCCGCACAAAGCGGGCAACCATCTGTGCGTCCGCAGCGTACTGAAAACACGAGGAAAGGCAACCGCACGAGTCGTCGAGCGAAACAATGAAGGGATGGAGTGCATGACGGATCTGCTCCTTAGCGCATGTGAACTGCGTCCCTGGCATCTAACTTCTAAGTGCCCGCAGTGTCCAAGCGCTCGGAGGCAGACCAAGACATCTCATAGCTCTTTCCGTGAAAACACGGAAATGCGTATCTTTATTACTTAAGTGAAAGCTCGAACGAAGAGTAACACGGTTCTTCTACCGTGTCACGTGTAGTTATGAATTCTTTGTAACTTAATCATCCTCAAGTTTATTCTCCGGAGTTTGCAGTCCATTTCCTATGAAACGCGCACAATCGTTTCATGGCCTCCAAAGCAACACAAATCCCTCGGCTGAATCTGTCCGCTATCCGCCCGGTCCGTACCATTCCAGAGGGCGATTTACCCCACCCCTCCCCCCTTTCCTCCTACGCGCATGCAAACAATGAGGTTACGTCGAAAAAACGCTAAATGACCTACCGAAACAAAGGGTTTACGCCACGATGACCATGGGTTTTCAAGACAATGGGATTGCGCAAGGACACTATTTCCCAATCACGACGATCTGGAACGAACCTGGAATCATCGGCGCGCGCGGCCCGCGCATCCAGGCTGGCGCGCCTGCAGGTGGAGCAGCGGCACCAGCAGGCGGCGCAGCGGGAACGGGCCCATATTCAGCAGTAATAGTGACGATCCGGTTGGTATTGGTATCCAATGTCAACACCTTGGCGCGCGCAGGTGTCGGAACCGTCTGCTCGACGGAAAAGCTGGTCGGCGAATCCTCTTTGATCACAGTAAGAGTGCCATCGCCCTGGGAACTGAAAGCCTCCATCGTTGCCGGATTGAATGTTGCCCCATCGCATCCATTGCCGATAGGCAGGTCGGTGATGATGTGCCCATCGGTAGCCGAGAGAATGACCATGTTCTTGTTATCGCGGCACGCAGCGAAGAGGATGTTGTTCTTCGCGTCGAGAGCTAGTCCGGCACAGCCGCCGCCCTTGCTTGAAACATCGTATTTACCAACCATCTTCATCGTATTGGCGTCGATCACTGCGATGGCTGATTTGTCTTCAATGTCGACATAGATCTTGCCTTTGCCATCGGTAGCAGCCTGCTCGGGCGCGCCGCCAATATCGATCGTGCCGAGGATGGAGCCGTCCTTATCGTCGAGAACGGTAATATTCGGCGCCGAGTGACTGAGGATATAAAAGTGATGGTTGTAAGTGTCGTTCAGATACCCATCCGGATTGCCCTGCACGTCGATCTTTTTGATAACTGCAAACGTCTTCGCATCGAACATCGTGACCGGCTTTGAAGTTGCAAAACCGTGACCTGTCGCAGTATCGACCGCTCCGCCATGCGCGCTTGTTCCCGGAATATCTCCAACCTGCGCCAGCGTGTCGAGATTGAAGACGCCGATGTGCCCAGCCGGCCCAGAACGCGCAACATAAAGGTTGCGGCCATCGGAGTCGGCAGTCACATAATCGAATCCGCCTTCGCCACCGACGAGTTGAATCTTGAGGACCTTGTAAGGACCGCTGTCCTGAGCCTGGGCGATGCATGCAAATGAGAGCAGAGCTGCGAATGTTGCCACGACAAGCGACTTCGATGACATGGTGTATCTCCTGTTAACGAGTGCCGGCGATCCGGGCTGTTGGAGCGAGAATTGACTTCGATTCTTCCCGCAATCGAGGATACACGCCGCAACCTTAAGAGCAGGTGAATGCTGGAGCCGTGCGCTTGAAAAAAATGGCGGCCCGAAAGCCGCCATTGTTCTCCAAGAATTCCTTTCTACCGTTCGCGGACTCGCCCAACCGATGGCCGCGGCTCGACTCTCTTCGTCGTAATGGTCAGCTTGGCTGGCGTCAGTTCGGGGCCGTCCCAGCCTTCCTTCACGGCTTCGATGTAGATCGCCCCAGGCCGCTTTGTAGACTGCAAAATCACCTGGGCAAGACCATTGAAGAGCGAGCGCCTGGGCTCCTTGTCGCTCTCCTGGCAGTTAGGGTCGCCATTGCCGACACCAATTAAAGCGCCGTCGCCGGAGACCTTGAACCCAATCCGGTTATCCGCCGTCGGCACCGCGCGCCCGTCCTTGTCCAGCGCCTCCACCTTGAGGATCGCGAGGTCCTCCCCATCGGCATCGATCTCGGTCCGGTCCGCCGTTAACCGGATGGCAACCGTCGGACCGGTAGTCTCTCGTTTCTCGGTTCGCACGACTTTGCCGTCCTTGGAACCACGCGCCTCGATCGCACCCGGTTCATACTTCACCTTCCACTCCACATGGCCCAGGTGCGGAACCTTCAGGCTGCCCTGGCTCTGCCCGTTTACGAACAGCTCCACCTCATCCATATTCGAGTAGACCCACACCGGGATCATGTCGCCTTCCCTGCCCTCGAAATTCCAGTGTGGAAACAGATGCAGCGACGGTTCCTTTCCCCACCAGGCCTTGTAGTAATAAAAGGTGTCCTTGGGAAAACCGCACATGTCCACAATGCCGAACTGCGAATTGATGGAAGGCCAACCGTAAGGCGTAGGTTCGCCTCGATAGTCAAAGCCGGTCCACGCAAAGCCGCCTGCTTCCCAATCGCGCGTGCCATAGAACTTCCACCACTCTTCGGCGGTCTCGCCCCATGGAACCACGCCGTCGTATGCGTTGATCGTGTTGCGCAGTTTGTCCGTTGAATAAACTCCGCGGGTGGAAATAGCGCTGGATGTCTCCGATCCGTAGATCGCCCGCTTGGGATGCTCCTTGTGATAGCTATCCGGGTTTTTCAGGTTGTAGTTGAAGCCAATGACGTCGAATGCGTCGGAGACCCCTTTCTGGTTGTCGCCGTTTACTGCTGCGGAAACCACGCGGGTTGGGTCCAGTTCGTGGCATCGCGCCACCATGGTCGCGCCGATCCTTGCGCCTTGTTCCGACATCTGGTCCTGCAACTCGCCCTCTTCGTTGCCGATGGACCAGAGGATAACCGACGGGGAATTACGATAGCGCTTCACCATCGTCTCCAGTTGCGCCAGACCTTCGGGATTCGAACTCATCTGCCGGGTCTCGCACATCATCAACATCCCCATGCGGTCGCAGGCTTCAACCCACTCCGGCGTGGGCATATTGTGCGAGGTCCGCACTGCGTTGCCACCCATCTCACGCAACACACCCATACGGAACCACTGCAGCCGGTCCGGCACCGCCGCGCCCACGCCTGCGTGGTCCTGGTGGTTGCATGTCCCTTGAATCTTGATCGACTCGCCGTTGAGGAAGAAGCCTTTTTCGGCATCGAAAACAGCCGTGCGCACACCAAAGCTGACACGCTCGGCGTCGCGTGGTTTGCCGGCCGATTCTACGGTAACAATGGCCGAATATAGATTCGGCGCATCAGCCGACCAGAGCGCCGGGTTGGCCAGACTCGCGGCGGCCGCAAAGGTCGCTGAGCCATCCACTGCAACCGACTGCGATGGAGCCTCAGCCGTAGCCACTGTCTTCCCTGCCGCATCGAGAATCTGCCACTTGACCCTGACGTTCTCGGTCAGCTTGCCCTGATTCTCAACAACGGTTCCAAGCGTCAACGTTGCGGCGTCACCATTCACCGCCGCCCGCACCGTGCTTTCCCATTTGCCCAGGTGCAGAGCATCGGTCTTGGTGAGCCAGACGTGCCGGTAGATCCCCGCTCCTTCGTAAAACCATCCGTCACCGAAGCTCGCATCAACGCGTGCAACAATATAGTTCTTTGCGCCATAGGCCAGAAAGTCCGTCAGATCGAAGCGGAACGGAGCATATCCGTTGTTGTTCCTGCCGATGAAGCAACCGTTCACAAAAACGATCACATCCCGAAACGCGCCATCGAACTCGACCGCGATCCGCTTGCCCGCGTCGGCAGCGGGAATCTCGAATTCCCGCCGATACCAGCCAACACTTGTCTCCGGATAGCGCCTGCCCAGAGGCTTGTACCCATGCGAATTTTGCTCCTGGTCATGGACAAACGGTAGTTCCACGGCCCAGTCGTGCGGAAGGTTCAGCGTGCGCCACTTCGAGTCGTCGAACTTTCCCTTGGCAAACTCGAAGTCGCCCGTTTTTGCAAAATCTCCCTGGCCGATTCCGAACCCCAGATCACGGGCCGGATCGCTGCCGTCGCCAAATTGGAACTTCCAGGCAAAGTCGAAAAGCAGTTTTTCCCGCGGCGCTACCGCCGCCAATGCTTCGGCGGAAGCAGCATTCGGATAGCCTGCCAATAGAGCCGTTGTGCGTCCCCAGGCAGAGCGAGCCATAATGGATGAAGCAGAAAGTACGACGCCGGAACGAAGCAGGTCACGCCGGGAAATGCCAGCCATGGAAGTTCCTTTCAGAATTGAAGAAGCGCCGCACTCAACTCCAACAACGCGCGGCAAGCAACCCCGAACTATAAATCAGCGGGGCTGCCAAAGTAAACGATTTCATTTTGCGCAGCTGCTTGAATCTTCATTGCCTGCCCGAAGACCAGGCAAACATCGGTGGAGCGATCAGCTATGTTAAATTCAATAAGACAGACCACCCTCCGGAGAGATGGCCGAGTGGTTTAAGGCGCACGCTTGGAAAGCGTGTGTACTTTAACGAGTACCGTGGGTTCGAATCCCACTCTCTCCGCCAATTGAGAATAAAAGACTTAGGCGATAATAAAGTCCACGTGGGGCAATATGGGGTAACGGTGCTAAGATGTTCCTATGGCGCTCAACCTCTATCGCCGTCATAGACGTGCCTGCACAGCCGGGCGTGCGCACAACGATTGCTCGGGCGAATTCGAGGAGCGGAAGAAGAATTGGAAACGCTGTGATTGCCCAATTTTCGCCTCGGGAACTCTCAACGGGCATTTCAAACGCAAATCAACCGGAGTTTGGGAGTGGGCGGATGCGAAAGCAATAGCCGGCCAATGGGAGAACAATGACTCTTGGACCGACTCCACTGCACCAGTCCCGGTGCAATCCCCTGCTCCGGCAAATACTCCTGCGGCCAGTCCCGAGACAGGTGTCAAAATCAGCGAGGCAATTTCGAAATATCTGGCAGACATCAAAGACGATTCAGCTGATTCTACCGGGCGCATGTATCGCTACCTGTTGAACAAATTTGCCAGTTACTCGGAGCAGTTAGGCTACATTTGGCTCCATCAGTGGCGTACCGAAGATATTCGGGCATTCCGCAAGAGCTGGAAGGTGTCGACCGCGACCTCACGGAAGAACATGTCCAATTTAAAGCCCTTTCTCGAGTTCTGCGTCGAGAATCGATGGATTCCCTTTAACCCGGGCCGATTCAGAACGAAGCACACTCGGAACGAGGCCGACACCTCGGAGAGAATACCTTTCGACGACCAGGAGTTGGAACGGATGTTCCGGGCATGCGCAGAGCAATACGGCCAAGGTAGTTATGCCAAACGCTACCGGTGGAAAGGGCAGGATATTTCAGATTTCATCGCAGTCTCCGCGTACTCGGGCCTCCGGATTTCCGACGTGGCCACATTCCGCGCCAGCCGTCTTAAGGCGAACGGCGAGATCCTCATTCGCGCAATGAAAAACAAAAAAGAGGTCTGCACTTGGATTCCGGTTTGGCTTCAGGAGCGAATCCGCCTGCGGGAAAAGCAGTTCGGCGACCTCATCTTCGGCAACCATGAGACCGAAGACATCAACTCGATCACCGATCAGTGGCGGCGTCGGCTGAACAGAATATGGAAACTGTGTGGAAAGTGGTCGCATCCGCCTGTTCATGGTCGCTTTCGCCACACGTTCGTGCGGATTCTGCTGCAGCAAGATGACGTAACGTTCCGGGATATAGCTGAACTGATTGGCGATACGGAAGAAACGGTGCGCAAGTACTATGCATCCTGGGTTCCGGAGCGTCAGGAACGCGTCACGGAAGTAGTTAGGCGGGCATTTGCTGGCAAGCCAATACCGATGCCCATGACATCCCAGAGCAGTTCAACTCAGCCCAACTAGCTTCCATTGAGCAACCGTGTGCGCAACTGGAGCAGCACGGGCCGCGGGATGCTGTACATCCAATGCGATTTCTTTTTCCCGAGCCGTACCCGGAGCACACCAGGCTCGTTAAGTACCAACAGTCTCATTGTCTCCCGCCCGCAACCCAATTCGGCGGCAGCTGCCCGAATCTTGCTGTGATCGTCGTCAAACCGCGATTTCTGGCCGCCATGATGACAATACACCCGCCTCGCAACCGAATCCGGAATGCAATATGGAGCACCTTTCTTGCGAAGCAAAGCACTGAGCCGGACAACATCGGGCTCATCCTTATATAGCAACCTCGCCGATTCCACGCTAATAGCGAGATGCCGGGACAGGTCTCTCAGCGACCATTTCTTATCCAGGATGCAGGAGTCTTGATTCTCTTCCGCCGAATAGCCTGCAATCCGGGAAGAAACATTAAGCGCGCAAATCTCCGCTGACCGGAAGTTGAAGGCCGAAAATGCGAACAACAGACCCACCAGGCCTATAAGGGAGAAAATGATTGCGTATTCGGCAAGCGTTGCGCTACTTTCGTCTTTCAGCATCCCTTTTATGTTCCTAAACATGAATCCACCTCCACGGATTTCATCCGTTTATCTTTTGAAAAGCTCATTCATCATCACTTCCATCGCAAGAACCCTCGCCCGCAATGGGCTCGATACACTGAAGGGAATCCACACCGGTATCTTTGGTGAAGACTCAGATAAGGTCGCCTGCAACATACGTAAATCCTCTCTGAGCTGCATTAGCTTAACTGGAAGTGAAAGGTAACTCCAGAGTTCAAGAACAAAATCGACACGCTCATGAAAAAAAAGAATGAAAAGTGCTTAACGCTGAACTGAGCTTGCAGCCTCGTTTCGAGCGAAGAGTCGACCTGGAATTCGCTGTGTTTTCTTGGCGGCGTCGAAGGGGGCCCGAGTTATGGCTCCGTGGGGTGGGCCTTGGCCTTAGCAGCTTCGAAGATTCCAGCGAAGACAGGGAACCTCGCTCGTCCCGTGAGAGAATTCCTGCTTGGCCCGATTGAACGCAGACGAGTTGTTCCCGGTTAGCGCTCACTTCTTCCCTGGTGGAGAAGCCCGGGCTCGAAGAGCAGCACGTGCTGTCGCTCAACGCTCACTTGGAAATGGGAGACGATCAATCCGCGCTCGATTACCTCATTGCGCAGTCTGTCCAAATCGACTCCGGCTCCGATCAATCAATCAAGACTCTGCCCCAGCAATGGAAGGTCTTCAGCGGAATGGCGCATTTCGCCAACTTGCCAGCGGTCTGGCCGCCTCCGGACTTTCGATGCAGTGCCCCACTGCGCCGCGAACCAGGTTCGTCAGCATTTAAGCTCAAATAAACGGCTCTGGCTCAAGTTTGGTGCAACTCCGCCGATTCTGGTAATCCTTAGAATCAAATGGCAAAAGAGCTGTCTTATGAGGCGCTGCTTCCTGCACTGAACGGTTTGAAGGTCCGATGCATGACGCAAACAGAACTGGGTTGGATCGTCGAAGCAGAAGGGCCGCCGCGTGCCATCTGTCCTGATTGTGGAGCGACTTCGCGTTCCCGCCATAGTCGTTATTGGCGCAAGCTTCGAGATCTTCCGCTGCAGGGAGCAACCGTCACTATCAAGCTATTGCTTGGCCGCTGGCGTTGCCGCCGGAAAGAGTGCACACGCAAGATCTTCACCGAGCGGGTCGCAGGCGTCCTTCTGCCGTATTCACAGCACACAATCCGACTGACCGAAGTGCATCGGCTAGTGGGCCGCGCTTTGGGCGGTCGTTCCGGTGAACGATTGTTGAATCGGCTCGGGATGCCATCCAGTCGCCACACCCTGCTGCGCGAAGTCATAAGGGGTGCACGCGGTGCTGCTTCACAACCGACGGTCCGCATCCTGGGCGTAGACGACTGGGCATGGAGTAAAGGCCAATCGTTCGGCACCATACTGGAGAATCTTGAGCGCAGCGAGGTGGTGGATCTATTGCCGACTCGCTCTGCCCATGCTCTCAGTGAGTGGTTGGCCAATCATCCACAAGTCATGGTGGTGAGCAGAGATCGCCAAGGGAGCTATGCCCAGGGAGCCCGCAGCACCGCTCCGGAAGCGGTGCAGGTCGCTGACCGCTTTCATTTGACCTTCAATTTGAGACAAGCCGTCGAGCGCGAACTCGCGGTCCGGCGGCCGTTCCTGCTATTCACTCCGCTAAGCATACCCGCTATTGCGCCAAGACCAGATGGAGGAAAGAAGAATCGTCAGAACAAGATCCAAGTCCGATCTAGTGTAAAGAAGCAAGATGCGGAAAGTACGCGATTACGGCGGCAGCAACAACTGGAGCTATTTCAAACGATCCACCGGCTGAAGGCTACCGGCATGACAGCGACTGAAATTGCAGATCATCTCGGCCTCAACCGGCGGCGCATTGATCGATGGTTGCGCCTTGACACGCTGCCGGAACGCAACCGGATGGAGCCGCGCCCAGGAATGATTGAATCGTTCCGGGGCTACTTGCAAGAACGTTGGGACACTGGTTGCAGGCATGGTCGAACGCTGTTCGCCGAGATACAGGCACTTGGCTACATTGGTGCATTCTCTCGGCTCGCAAACCTCCTATCGCCTTGGCGCCAGCCTCCGCCTCTAGAGCCTGCGCCAGCGTCCGCGGAAGCAACACCACAAGAGGAAACAAACAGACCGACAGCAGCAAGACAAATATCACCTCAAGTGGCGGCTGCACTGCTGACCAAATTCCGTTCCGATCTAACTCCCCAGCAAGAGGAAATCGTCGACACTCTCAAGCAGCACTGTCCCGACTTCGCTGTGATGAGGGAATTGGTGTTGAGCTTTCGCAACGTCCTTCGCTTGGGCAAACTGATTGGGCTCCATTCTTGGATCGAACGAGCGCAGAACTCGGGCATTCACGCCATGATGCGCTTTGTCCGGTCCCTGAAACAAGACCTCAGTGCCATCGAAGCGGCAGTTACCGAACCGTGGAGTAATGGACCGGTCGAGGGACAGATCAACCGTCTCAAAACGCTCAAACGGCAGATGTACGGCCGAGCAGGTATTGAGTTGCTCCGCGCTCGCCTGCTGCCCGAAATCTTCGGATTACCTCAGGACTTGCACCAAACTTGAGCCAGAGCCGATTCAAATGCCACCGCTAGTTGCGCGGCCAGCTGCAGCGGGCAATCTCTTTCATGCTTCTCAACACCATTGGACGCTGCAGTTAAGTATGCAGGTAAGCGAGAACAAATCTATCGGCGCCGCTTACCACTCGCAATTGACTCTTGCCAATCACCTATGTTTCAGCCACCATATCTGAAATATGGATGGATGATGCATCAGAAATATGTTGCTATATCTTCTATTATCTATGAGTTACGCAAAGCGGGCCGAAATAAGTGGATATCGCACCAGGAAATTAACTGGCGAGTTAGCTGCATAGCGGGAAAATAAGCGTTTGCTGGCCGTATTGCGAGAAATGTCAAAATCTGAGCAGAATCGAGCAGATTTTGGCTCCAAGGCAGTCGTACAATTTGCTTGTCGCAGGTCGCGGATCTCTCTCAAGAGTTCTTCCCTCCGCGAACGACATAACGAAGCACTTGCCTACATTCGTTCTTGCGGAATGTCGAATCTCGGTGAGTTGACCAACTCCCCGCATGGATGATCAGAAAAAGCCCTCACCTAAATGGCATCCTCTCGCATGAGGATGAGCAATTGGCCGCTGCCCTTGCCGCTAGGTGCGCACATCAGCTCCATAAGATTTACCGCGCTTATGTCATCAAGACGACACAGCCAAGGCAACCTGGGATGCCCGCATCGCCTGCACACAACTCCTTGGGCACTTCAAGCCGGCATCCCGCCGCCGTTCAGAAATTCAAACTTGGGGTCGAACAGCAACAAGGCTCGTCGGCGCAGCCGATCATAACGAACGGCGTGGATTCCCGGCGGTTGTTGCTTCGTTTTGTATCTGTGCTCTTTCAGAGCGCGCCAAGCGGCGGTTGGCGACCCTTGACCCCATGTACGCAGATTTATCAGTTTTCTTGAATATTTCATTCTCCGAATGTTGGTATTGGAGTGGCACAAGGTGGTTGTACAGAAGAATCGTTGTATTTTCATAGATTTGCCGATGCTTATTTGTTATCACGGGTGTCCGGGGAAAATCCTCGTGACTTGCCGTAACGCGTAGATGTTCTTGTAGATAAGAGGCACTTTTCGCGGGAACGATTTGAATTTCATTCCGCAACCCGTTGCGATTGTAAAAA
>Ga0182030_10017166_pt1 | contig 13994 bp, 7 predicted proteins | sample 812S3MmetaG_FD_121299 | JGI IMG/M metagenome (GOLD analysis project Ga0182030, IMG submission 121299) | Permafrost microbial communities from Stordalen Mire, Sweden - 812S3M metaG (Illumina Assembly) | ecosystem: Environmental > Terrestrial > Soil > Wetlands > Permafrost | place: Sweden...
CCCCGGCCCGCGCATGCCATCAGGTAACGCTGCATCGCGTAACTTTGCGAAACTTGCGCCGCACTGGGCGTGCCCGCCACCAAAATCCAGCTCCGGTTCCAAAAGTCAGCCCACCATTCCCGGTGCGCCCGCCGGGCCGTCCGGAGCGAAACCGCCTCCGTTGCCCCTACTACCCGGTCCACGGCCGCGCGCCATTCCTCCGGTGAGCCGCTTTGCTGCGTGAGCGCATATAAGTCCACCCGGAATCGCTTCCCCGCCCGCACCGATTTCAGCTCCCGGGCCCCCGCGCTCGCCAGCCCCCCGCCTTTCATCGCCAACCCGAAACACCGGCGCAACAGCGGATCCGGAAATTGCGGCAGCAGCGACTCCAAATGCTCCCGCGTGAATACCAGCGGATAAATGCTCCGCCCGTTAAAATGGCACCAGGCGAGCTCGTTGTCCCGCGCCGGCAAGACCGTGTCCGCGTCAAAGTCCAGGCCCTCCGGATTGTTGCCCCACTCAAAAAAACCCGCGCGCTGCACCGTCTTTTGATCCAAATGATATTGGCCTGTCCGCCACAATTCCGCCCGGGCCGACAGCTCCACCGGCTTTTCCGTGGCGACCTCGACATGGATCGCCGGATGGTTTGCGTCCACCCACACCTCGATGCGGTTTTTGCCGGCGGAAATCTCCACTTCGCCGGATTCCAGTTTGAGCGTCTGCGCAAACGCCGCCCCCGTGAACGGATTCGGCGTCAGCCCGATGCGCACCCGGCCCAGTTTCAGCAACTGGCCGTTCTCGCTCCACGCATCCGCTTTCGCCGCCAGCAGAACCACGTCGCCGTTGGTCTCCGTCCAGACATTCAGCGCCACATCGCCGTTGCCCAGCGGCAGCGAATCGTTTTCGTTCGTGCCCAGATGGGTCCAAGTCACGTCGTTGGCCGCGGCCAGACGATCTCCCTGGGCGGGCAGATTCATCGCCCCCAGGAATGCGGAAACCAAGACCATTGTGATTTTCATGCAACAGGATACTGGCCAAAAAAACGACCCGGCTGGCTGATTGATTAAACGCCGCCGGGCTTTGAAATGCAACCCCTCGGGAGCCGGTCGCCGCCGAAAAGGGCGATGGCTGCCTTCCACCCTCAGCCCATCGCTTAAAACCTCCGCTTCCGGCCCCGCCCCATCCTCACTGCATAACCTGATACGAGGCATGTGTCAGCAGCCAGGGGTTATCCTGGCTGTTCGACGGCGGCGGCCAGGACGGAGCGGCCGTGAGGTTCAAGAAGGAATCGTGCCATTTGTGAATTTCCGCATGGCCATCGGCGAAGGAAAATGACGAGGCCCCGCCGTGATTGACCGCCGGCAGATCGCTCCACCCGTTCTGTTCCTCATTCACGCGGAAAAAGCCGTCGTTGATCGAGTTGGGGTTCTCGTCCAAATACACGAACGCGGACGAGGTGCTCAAGTTTGAATTGAAACTGGTGGACTTGGTAAAGGTGGCAAACAGCGGGTCAATTTCCCCGCGGTTCTGGGCTTCGGTGGCCGTCGTGCCCATGAAACCATTCGCCGAACAGGAGCGCACCCGCGGCACCCCGTCCACCATGCTCGTGTCCGCCGGGCAGCGATACGAGCCTGGGGCCTTGATATAGCCGCCAATGGAACCCACCAGCGTGTCACCGCTGGAGTCCGTAGTGCCCAGCACCCCGAGGAAGAACAGGTTGGTCTCCACGCCGGCCGGGTTGGAGGTGGTTCCCATTTTGTTCGCAAAGACGCCCGCCACCCAGTCCGGCGAATTGGGCGCGCAACCAATGATCCCCGAACCGGACGACGGATGGCCCTCATTGCCGGGCAGTCGTTCGTTGTTGTCACTGAGATAAAGGATGGCGGCCACTTGCAGCTCCTTCATGTTGTTGAGGCAGGATATTCCCTGCGCCCGCTGTTTGGCCTTGGACAGCGCCGGCAGCAGCATCGCCGCCAAAATGGCGATGATGGCGATCACCACCAGCAATTCTATGAGGGTAAAGCCTGCCCCGCCCCGCTGGCGCCCGTCTGGTTGATTCATCCTGGTGTCTGACATAATTAATCCGTGGTTCTTTGGTGCTGCTGGCTGCTCAAAAATTCCCGCGGCCGGCTGCGGCCGGCCGCGGGAATCCGTTCCAACCCCTATTGATTGAGCTGCTGGATCTGCACCCGGTACAGCCGTTCCGCGCCGCCCACGGTATCGCTCACCGACTGCGCCAGGTTGTTGCCGTTCACCGCCGCGCCCACATTCGTCCAGGCCCCGGTCAGGCTGGTCGCCGACTGCAACTGGTAGCTGTAGCCGGTCGTCGTGTTGAAGGAGACGTTCACGCTTCCGCCGGAGACCTTCGGCGTGAGCCACACATTCGGCAGCGTCGGCACCAGCATGAAGAAGTTCACGTTCACTTCCGGATCGGTGGGCGTCGGCGAACCTCCGAGTTGCAGCGTGGTTTGCGAGCCATCCAGGGTCACCTTCACCTGGTTGCCATTGCTGTCCACCAGCGGCGCCCATTCCCATGTGCCCCAGCCGGCCGACGGCACATGGAACGTGCCGTACAGTTGCGTGGTCTGCGTGGTCGTCTTATAACCCCCCGTCACCTTGGCCAGCGTGGCTTTCGAGAGCGCCGCGCCTTCCGCGAACCGCCCCATCACGTTGTAAGTGCCCGCCGGATAATGCCGCGTGTAGTTGGCGAAGGAACCGCTGCCAAATGAGCCGATGCTGTAGTCCGTCCCGGCCACCGCGGTGAACTGGCTCCGCGCCTGGTCGCCGCTGGCGGTATCGGGGAAATCCTGCGCCACCTCGGTCCGGTAGGTGTATCCCCGGGAGATCGCGTTGGGATCATTCTCTAAACTATCAACGTTCAGTACGCCCGCCGTCCCGGCATATTGGTCCACTCCGGTGTCGTAATATTGCCCGGTGCTGTAGTCGTAGTCTTCCGCTTCCCACTGGTAGTTGGAGGAGTTGAACGTGCCAAACGAATTCGTCACCACCGTCGTGCCGTTCGCATCCGTCGCCGTGACGACCGCCGTGTACCAGGCGTCGGCCCACACCGGGCAGCTCACGGCCCACAGATTGGCCGACCCGATGAAGCTGAGCTTCGACGCCGACACCGGGACGCCGTTCAGGCTGACGGCGATGTTGGCGGTGGCCAGGCCCGGCGCCGATTGAGCGGTGAAGCTGAACACATTCGTGGGCTGGAACAGCGCCGAGCCGTCCGGCTGGAAGCCGCTTACCGTGGGCAGCGGCTTCACCGCGGGATTCGCCGGCATCAACAGGTAGAAGTTCGCGTTGTAACTGCCGCCATCCGTCGTCACGCGCAAGGTCTTCACCGCTCCGCCGCTGAGCTGCACCAGGTTCCCCTTGGCGTCCAGCAGCGGGACGAACTGGTAAGTGCCCCATCCGGTCGTGTTCGGCACCGCAAACGTCCCCAGCTTGAACAGCGTCTGGCTCGTGGTTCCCCGCCCGGACGTCACCAGCGACAGGCTCGCGCTGTCAGCCTGCGCCCCGTTGCCGTTGGCCGCGCGGAGGTAAACGTTGAACATGCCCGCGGGGTACGTCCGCGTGTAATTGGCCCAGTTGCCGCTCACGGCAAAGCCGCAGTCATAATCCGGCAGCCCGCCCGCATACTCCGGCCGGGGCTTGTCGTTGCAGATCTCCGTTTCCAGGCCGCCGCTGCCGTAGGCCTGGTTGCGGTACGTCCACGAGCCGTCCAGAAAGTCGCTATCGTGCGTGTCAATGCCCTCGATGCCGCTCAGGTTCGCATAGGCGTTCGTCTGTGGATTGTCAATGAACTGCCCGCTTTGGTAATCGTAATCCTCCGCTTCAAAGCTGTAGTACGGCGTGATCGTGTTAAATACCACGTTCGTCGTGGCTGAATTCCCGTTCGCGTCCGTCGCCGTCACCAGCGCCTTGTAGATGGTGTTCGCCGCCAGCGGGGCCGTAAACGTCATGCTCGCCCCCGAACCGCTGCCCGTCAGCCCGCTGCCCACCTGCAGGAGTGTCGCCGCCCCCTGGCCCCAAACGTTCGTCCCCGTCAGCAACACCGTCACGCCGCTCGCCACCACCGGCGGCGTCGTCGACGTCACCGTAAACGTGAACGTGGTCGAGGGCTGGTAAAGCTCCGAGCCGTCCGGAGAAACATTCGTGATGCTCTCGGTGCTCGCCCCGGCCACTTCCACCGGAACCAGCAGGACGAAGTTCATGTTGAGATTCCCGTTATCCACCTTCAACTGCAGCGTGCTCGCCGTCCCGTCGCACGTCAGCGTCGCCGGATTCCCCGCGCTGTCCAGCAGCGGACACCAGTTGAACGTCTGCCACCCCTGCCCTGGCACGTTGAAGGTGAACGGGCTGTTGCCCGTCGCCGAAGCCGCCAGCGAGGCCGAGCCACTCTCCACCGTCATGCTCGCCGCATCCGCCTGCGCCCCGTTACCGTCCGACCCGCGCAGATACACGTTGTACGTCCCGACCGGATAGTGCCGCGTGTAGTTGGCCCAGTCACCCCCGTTGTTCCAGCCCACATCATAATCCTGCCCGCCCCCGGCATACTGCATGCGCGGCGTGTCGCCGGTGGTCTCGATCGCCAGACCCGTCGGACGCGGACGATACACGTTGTTGCCCGGCCCGCTGGTCTGACTGTGGTTGATGTCCGTCCCCAGCGTGGCTTGCAACCCCGAGTACAGGTTCGTCTGCGGATTGTCTATGAACTGGCCCGTCGTGATCCCGGCCGTGTAATCGTAATCTTCCGCCTCGAACGTGTAGCCCGCAATCGTGCTGAACGAACTGCTCGCCGTCGCCGTGGCCCCGTTGATATCCTTCACCGTGATGGTCGCGGAATAAATCCGGTTGGTCGTCAGCGGCACGCTCACCGCCCAGGAATTCGCCGACCCGGTCGCCACCAGCCCGTTGGCCGTGGTGTAATTCTTCGCCACGATCGTTCCGCCCAGGGTGGACGCCGTCAGTTGCACGCTGATGCCTGTGGCATTCACCCCGGCCGTCGAACTGACCGTGAAAGTCAGGGCCGCCGTCGGTTGCATCAGGTACGCCCCATCGGGGTAAACGCCGGTGACGGTTGGCTGGGCCAGGGCGGTGCCGGCGCATAAGCAGGCGCCCGCCAGCCCCGCCACCATTGAGTTAAACAATAGGATTGTCTTTTTCATTTGAGATATGAGTTGACCGCTGTCATTATCGGGTGCTAGTGGTTACGCGCTCACCTTAGGCCCCGGCAGAAGTTTGTTCCATCCCCGAAAGCGGGGAGGCTAATTCACCGGCTTGGCGCACCAAATCCCCTTGTCGCCGCTGGCGAAATCGCGGTTTCCCGCAGTTTGGGCGGAGCAAAATAAAACGTCCGGCTCGCGGCGGGCTCAACCCTCCGGCCGGTCCCAAACGCGCCGCTGGTCTGGATCTGATTGCGATGACTGGGATAAAGCAGGTTTGGCAGTGGTGAATGATCAAAAAGCGGCCGGTGTCATCGGCAAATATGCCATCGGTGGCGCTGTCGCGGCAACGTTTTACATCGAACCAACGCCGACTTTCGACGCTTGACCGTCAAATCGCAAAACTTGACTCGGCAAAGTCGAACTGGCACAATCGTTCCGGTGCCAGCATAGCTCAGTTGGTAGAGCACGAAATTCGTAATTTCGGGGTCCTCAGTTCAAACCTGAGTGCTGGCTCCATTCACTCCCCTTTCCTCTTTCCAAAACTGTGCTACACTCCTTCCGTGCCGGGGGCCAGCTCCGGCGACTATGGTGAACGATGGTGAAATGGGCGTTGGGGCTCGAAAGGGCGGGCGGCGGCTTTCGCGGCGCGAAAGCCAATACGGTTCCCGCGACGTTACCGGAAAATCGGTTCCGACCGGTCAACCTTGGTCAACCTTGGTCAACCTTGGTCAACCCTAAATGCCAATCAGTGCCCGAGGCCAATCATTTAAAACAGCCTTGTTCCGTTGGCCCTGTCTGTGTCCATCTGGGTTTATCTGTGGTTGAACTGAATCGTTCCGGCTTAACCCAAGGGCACGCGGTCGCCTTCACTAAAACACCCGCTCCGCCCTGCCGAACCCAAATTCACGGCGATTTTCCTTGCCAGCGCCGCCACCCAAATCATCCTAGTACCTTTGATTCTCTATGAATTATACCAAATTGCAGTGGTGGGAGCGCTTCCAAAAACACTACACCGAGTTCCCCGAACTCGGCCTGGCCATTGACCTTAGCCGTATGAACGTGGATGACGCGTTCTTCGCGGCCATGGAACCCAAAATCCAAAAGGCCTTCGCCGACATGGATGCCTTGGAAAAAGGCGCCATCGCCAATCCGGACGAAAAACGCATGGTGGGCCACTACTGGCTCCGTAATCCCGAACTCGCCCCCACTCCCGAAATCCGCCAAGAAATCGAATCCACGTTCACCAAAATCAAGGAATTCGCCGCCAAAGTTCATGCCGGCGACATCAAGGGTGCTGGTGGCGAATTCAAGAACGTGCTCATCATCGGCATCGGCGGTTCCGCCCTTGGCCCCAAATTCGTCGCCCAAGCTCTCGGCAATCCCCGCAAAGACCAGCTGAAGCCCTACTTCTTCGATAATACCGATCCCGACGGTATGAATCTCACTCTCGCCAGCATCGGCCGGACACTCGGGCGCACCCTGTGCATCGTCATTTCCAAGTCCGGCGGCACCAAGGAAACCCGGAATGGCATGCTCGTTGCCCAAGCTGCGTATGAGAAGGCCGGCCTCAAATTCGGTCAGCACGCCGTCGCCGTCACCATGGCCGGCAGCGAACTCGATAAATATACCGTCGCCAATCGATGGCTCGATCGCTTCCCCATGTGGGATTGGGTCGGTGGCCGCACCAGCGAACTCTCTGCAGTGGGGCTCCTCCCCGCCGCTTTGCAGGGCCTCGACGTTGACGCGCTCATCGCCGGCGGCCGTGCCGCAGATACCGCCACTCGTGCGAAAATCGTTAAAGAAAATCCCGCCGCCCTGCTGGCACTGGCTTGGTTTGAGTCAGGTAACGGTAAAGGAAGCAAAAACATGGTCGTTTTGCCCTATAAAGACCGTTTGGAGCTCTTCTCGAAGTACCTCCAACAGCTCGTCATGGAGTCTCTGGGCAAAGAAAAGGATTTGGATGGCAACTTGGTGAATCAAGGCATCTGCGTGTTCGGCAATAAGGGTTCATCTGATCAACACTCTTATATTCAACAACTTCGAGACGGCTTAAACGACTTTTTCGTCACGTTCATTGAGGTCCAAAAAGATCAGTTGGGCGAGCCGCTCTTGACCGAACCCGAGGCCACCTCCGGTGACTTCTTGGAGGGCTTCTTCCTTGGCACCCGCTCCGCTCTGGCCGAAAACAGCCGGGAATCCATCACTCTTACTGTTAAAGAGGTAGATGCTGCCATGGTCGGTACCTTGATAGCCCTTTTTGAGCGTACGGTGGGTTTCTACGCCAGCCTCGTCAACATCAACGCCTATCATCAACCTGGCGTCGAGGCCGGTAAGAAGGCGGCCGGTAACGTCCTCACCATCCAGCGGGAAATCATTGGTCACCTTAAGACTAATCTCAACCAGCAATTCACGCTGGCGGAGATTGCCAAGGCCATCAATCACGAAGACGAGATTGAGACCGTCTTCAAAATCGTTGAGCACCTTGCCGCCAACCCGGCGCGTAAGTTCAAGAAAAAATCGGCGCGGAACCCATTTGAGGCTCGCTATAAAATGATTTAGTTTGCGTGATGTTTGTTTATCCCAAACGCTATGACGTGATTGTCGTGGGAGCCGGCCATGCCGGCGTCGAAGCCGCCTTGGCCGCCGCGCGGATGGGGTGTCAAACCCTCCTGCTCACCATTAATGCAGATTCCATCGGGCAAATGTCCTGCAATCCCGCCATCGGCGGGCTGGCCAAGGGACATCTCGCCCGCGAAATTGACGCGCTCGGGGGTGAAATCGGCAAGGCCACCGATATGACCGGCCTGCAATTTCGCATGTTGAATACCCGGAAGGGGCCCGCCGTTTGGGCGCCCCGGGCGCAATGCGACAAGAAGGCATACCAGTTCCGATTGAAATGGATTTGCGAGTCCGAACCCAACTTGGACGTCCAACAGGGACAGTCCTCAAGAATATTGCACCAGGACGGAAAAGCCATCGGAGTCGAAACCACGTTGGAAGTCCAGTACCTCGGGACCTGCGTCGTGGTTACCACCGGCACGTTCCTCCGTGGCCTGATGCATATCGGTTCCAACCAACAAAACGGTGGACGTGCCGGTGATGCCGCCGCCATGAGCCTTTCGGCCTCCCTCAAGGAATTGGGATTGGAGCTGGGACGGTTGAAGACCGGAACCCCGCCACGAATTCTGCGGCGGAGTATTGATTTCTCAAAAGCCGAGATCCAGTCCGGCGACGAGCCCGTACCCTATTTTACCTTCTGGAAAGACGATTTGTTCCACGTGGAACAATCCCATGTCCCCACCCCTCCCGTCAGTCTCTCGGGAGGCAAATACCCCGCGGGCTCCATTTTGGACCGGATCAATGGACAGTTGCCTTGCTATATCACCTTTACCACGGCGAAGACCGCGGACATCGTTCGGAAGAATCTACACAAGTCCCCCATGTATTCCGGTCAGATTGAAGGGATCGGACCTCGCTATTGCCCCTCCATCGAAGACAAAATCGTCAAATTCGCGGATAAGGAGCGCCACCAAATCTTTTTGGAGCCCGAAGGCATCGCCACGGACGAGTTTTATCTAAACGGTTGCTCTACTAGCCTGCCATTTGATGTTCAGGTTGACTTGGTCCGAAGTATCATCGGCTGCGAGAATGCGGAGATACTCCGGCCTGCCTATGCGGTGGAGTACGATTTCGCTTTCCCCACCCAGCTTTATGCCACGCTGGAAACGAAGGTCTGCGCCAATCTCTTTCTTGCCGGTCAGATTAACGGCACCTCCGGCTATGAGGAAGCCGCCGCCCAAGGCCTTATGGCCGGCATCAACGCCTCGATGAAGACCCGGGGTGATGCCTTGCTCGTCCTCGCCCGCGATCAGGCCTATATCGGAGTCCTGATTGATGATCTCGTTACCAAAGGCACCACTGAGCCTTACCGGATGTTCACCTCGCGGGCTGAGTACCGCCTGCTCTTGCGGCAGGACAATGCCGACCTCCGCCTGAGCCACCTTGGCCGCCAAATCGGCTTGCTGCCCGAGCGCAATGGCCGGATTGTGGAAGCCAAAAAGCAAGCCATTGAAAATGAGATAAATCGTTTGCAAAAAACGTTTTGTCTAAGTGATTCTTTGGCTAAAATCCTCTCGCGCCCGGGCACCGCGTATCGCGATTTGCCCGGCCAAAATGCCCTGCTCTCGGACGAGGTTGTCCAACAGGTCGAGATCGCCATCAAGTACGCCGGCTACATCGAGCGTCAGGAAACCGATGTCAACCGGTCCAAGAGCTTGGAGACGAAAGGTATTCCCGATTCCTTCGACTACTCAGCCGTTCCGAGTCTGCGCTTGGAAGCGCGGCAGAAGCTTACCAAGATCCGCCCCCGGACAATCGCCCAAGCCGGGCGTATCTCCGGCGTTTCTCCAGCGGATATCAGCATTATTCTGATCTGGCTCAAGCGCGCCGGTGCCAGCACCACCAACCCGGATGGCGACAAGGCCATGGCCGACGCTGCGCGTCCCATCCCGCCCGAAGCGGAAGAATAAATCCCGCAAGCCCTCTCACACATTAACTTCCATCTTAACCCTCAATCATCATAAAAAGCGGCTCCCACAAGCTTCCATGCTTGACGCTGCCTCGCACCCCTTCATACTCAATCAAACACCGTAATGACCCCCGAAAAGGACCCCCAAATCATCGCTGCGAAACTCTGTGAGTTTGCGCGCACCAACTTCGTGGCCGAAGGCGTGGAATTTGACGAAAACAGCCCGCTGTCCCAGGCTGGCATCGATTCATTTGCGCTCGTCGAACTGGTGCTGTTCTGCGAACGCACCTTGGGCGTCCGCGTACCCGATTCTCACCTCACTCCCGCCAATCTGGCGTCCATGTCCTCCTTGGCCAAATGCATCGCCGAACTGGCACGCAACGGTGAGGCGGCCTCCTAGCTGCCCGTCGGCCCTCGCCTATGCCTGAGCTGCCCCGCCAAATCCGCCTGGCCCCGGGTGATTACTTCATGCACAGCCAGGATTCCCGGATGCGTCGCGTGGGCCTGCCCGGAAACGTCTGCTGTGCGATCATCAAACTCGGAAAAGGCTTTGACGCCGATCGTCTTCGCCGGCGGATCACCGAGTCGCCGCTCATGAATTGGCTGGCTCGGGTGCAGTATTTCCGGGCGCTGCCATTCCTTTTCCCACCTCTATGGCGGGCCAATGGACATTCGCAAGTTATTTTTGAAGAGCATAATACAGAAATTATTCTAGAGGACAAACCCGAGGTGCTGCCGTCGGTGGTGGCCCGGCGCGCCCTGCTGGATTCCCAAGGTCCCGGCTTGTTTTTCGATGTCTTCCCCCACGCCGACGGCACCTGCCATGTTTGTCTTTCGTGGAACCATACGCACCTCGACGCGCGCGGCTTGGATCTGCTGCTGAACCACCTGAACACTGACGATTCCGCCAAGAACGTCCCGTCAGTCCAGAATTTCATCAGCCCCACCCAGCGCGGCTGGGATCTGGCCGGTTGGTGGCCCAACGTGGTCCGCGCCCGCGGCTCTCTGAAATGGCTGACCGAATCCGGCAGCGAACCGCTTTTCAGCTTGCTGCCGCCCGGCCCGCCGCCGGCGCAATGCCAGAACGATTATCGTGTCATTTCCTTCACTGCGGAGGAAACCGTCCGCATTGACGCCCGCTGCCAGCAGTTCAATTGCGGCTTCCGCCGGAGCCATTTCTATCTGGCCGCCTCCGTTCGCGCCGTACACGCCGTTGCCCGGCAACGCGGCAACCAGGACGGCGCCTACCTGATTCCCGTGCCGCACGACACCCGCAAGCGCGGCGCCAATGGCCCGATCTTTTCCAACCACCTGTCCATCCTGTTTTATCGCATCGAACCCAAGTTCGCCGGCCGCATCGGCGACATCCTCGGCGAACTGAGCCGCCAGATGACCGATCAAATCCGCGACCGCTTCCCGGAATCCTGCATGGCCGCGCTGGAGATGTTCAAGCCGCTGCCGGTCTGGTATTATCTCCGTCATCTCGGCAAGCCCACCCGCGGCAAGATCGCCACGTTCAGCTTTTCCGATTCCGGCGATACCTGTGCCGGCCTGAAGGAACTGTGGGGCGCGCCCATCGAAGACGTCACGCACCTTGTCCCCTCGTGGCGGCCACCCGGCTTGACCGTGGTGTTTTTACGATTTAACAACCGGCTGTCCGGGCTGATATCATCCGTGGACGATTGCCTGACGCCCGCGGAACTGGACCGCATGGAAAGCGATGTCCGGCAAGCCTTGCTGGAAGAAACTGCGTGATGAAAATCCTGCTCGTGGCCACCAACCGCGAGCGCTCACCCTATCCGGTGGCGCCGCTGGGCGCCCTATTCGTCGCCGGCGCCGCCCGGGCCGCCGGCCACGCGGTGGAATTCCTGGACCTGGGCTCGGCCCTCATGCCTGCCCTGGCCTTGCGCCGGGCACTCGCCAAGCCCGGTTTCCAAGCCGTCGCCTTCGGCATCCGCAACCTGGATAATTGCTGGTGTTTTGCGCCGCATTCCTACTTCGCCGAAGTCCGCGAACTCGCGGAAATCGTTCGCCAGCACTTCTACGGGCCGTTGATCCTGGGCGGTTCCGGTTTCTCCGTCTCCCCTCTGGGCTGGCTGCAGCGCGTGGACGCGGATTGCGGGGTGGTGGGCGAAGGGGAACAGGCATTTCTTGAAGTGTTGGCGCGGCTCGAAGCCGGCGGGCCGCTCACCGGAATTCCAGGCGTCGTGCTCGGCCGCCAATCGGCCGCGCCCGCCAACGCCGCCGCGCCCGCCAAGTCCATTGACCGGCTGGGCGAATTGTCGCCGCCGGCCCACGACTTGTGCCGGTACGCGCGGTATCAGCGTCACGGCGGCTTCGTCGGCGTCCAGACCAAGCGCGGGTGCCCGTTCAAATGCGTGTATTGCGTTTATCCCAAGTTGGAGGGCCGCCGCTACCGGCTGCGTCCGCCCGAAGCCGTGGCCCAGGAGGTTGCCGCCGTCGCCGCCAACCCCCGGCTGCGCCATTTCTTTTTCGTGGACAGCGTCTTTAACGACCCGCGCGCGCATGCGCTCGCCGTCTGCCGCGAACTGACCCGCCGCAAAGTGCCGGCCCGCTGGTCGGCCTTTTGCAACCCGGTGGGCTTCGACGCCGAACTGGCCTGCGCGATGGCCGCCGCCGGCTGCGAAGGCGTCGAGTTCGGCCTCGATGTGGCGTGCGACAAAATGTTCGCGGCGCTGGACAAGCCCTTCGGACAGGCCGAGACGCGAACGGCGCTGCAAGCCGCGCATGACGCCGGCCTGCCCTTCGCCGTTTTTCTCCTGTTCGGCGGACCGACTGAAACCTGGGAGGACGTCCAGGACACACAGAATTTTCTCAACGGCTGCGCGCCCGCCAACGCCGTCTTCGCCACGCTCGGCTTGCGCGTTTTCGAGAATACGCCGCTGACGGCCGTCGCCGAGCGCGACGGGCAGTTGTCCCCCGGCCAGGATTTGTTCGCGCCCGCCTATTATTTGTCTTCCGCGATGAAGGAGAATACGGAAATGAAGCTGGACCGCATCGCGCGGCGCCGCGAAGAGTGGACTTCGCCCGTGGACTGGCGGCGTTTCGTGACCCGGTTCGGACAGAAGGTCACCGTCCTGTTGAATGTGCGGCCGCAGTGGAAGAATCTCCGCAGTTACGGCCGGCACATGCGGAAACAAGAAGTGTGAACACCACCCTGACGTGCGACGTGCTGGTGATTGGGGGCGGCGCGGCGGGCATCGCCGCTGCCGCTGCCGCCGGCCGCACCGGCGCGCAGGTCGTGCTGCTGGAGCGCTACGGTTTTCTCGGCGGACTCGCCACCACCGCGCAGGTGGGGACGATCTGCGGGCTGTATCTGCGGGATACCGCGGGCACTGAACCCGTGCTGGTCGGCGATGGGTTCCCCGCTGAATTTGCCGGGCGCATCCAATCGGCCGGCGGCACCAAGCCGATGGTCGTGGACCGCGGTTTGTGGGTATTGCCGTATTTCCCGCCGGACTTCGCCCGCGTGGCGGACGCCATGGTGGCGGAGACGAAAAACGTCCGCATCATCTTGCACGCCACCGTGGCGGAAGCGCGCGCCGACGGCGCCCGCATGTCCGAATTGCGCGCCCTGGCCTGGAACGAGCCGCTGTCGCTATGCCCCGCCGCCGTCGTGGACGCCACCGGCGAAGCCTGCGCGGCCGCGCTGGGCGGCGCCGCCACGGAAGACGGCGCCACCGACCAGGCGCCGGCCCTGGTGTTCGTCCTGGAAAACCTCGACCCCGGCTTGGCCACCCGCGGCCTGCTCGAGCTGCGACGCGAATTGCGCCTCGCGGTGGAGTCGGCCGCACTGCCGCCGGTTTGCGAACGGCTTTCATTGGTTCCGGGCTCGGGCGCCAACGGCTCCTTCGCCTTCAAATTGAGCCTGCTGCCCGCCGGCGCCGGTGTCGCTCTTTGGCAACACGTGAGCGATTGGGAACGCGAAGCGCGCGCGCTCCTGCCGGCGTTGGTGCATTTTCTCAACGCAAGGATTCCCGCCTGCCGGCTGGCGCGGCTCGCTTCGGTGGCCCCGCAACTCGGTGTCCGGTCCGGCCGCCGCATCCTCGGCCGCGGCCGGCTCGGCAGCGACGATGTTTTAAACGCGCGAAAATCGCCCGCCGGCATTACGCGCGGCGCCTGGCCCATGGAACGCTGGACCAGCGCTCCCCGGCCGGAAATGGCTTATTTCGCCGAACGCGATTTCTACGACATCCCGCTGGATTGCCTGCGGCCGATCGGGCTCGACAACGTGTTTGTTGCGGGCCGCTGTCTCTCCGCCGAAACCGGCGCGATGACTTCCGCCCGCGTCA
>Ga0182030_10017168_pt1 | contig 13994 bp, 13 predicted proteins | sample 812S3MmetaG_FD_121299 | JGI IMG/M metagenome (GOLD analysis project Ga0182030, IMG submission 121299) | Permafrost microbial communities from Stordalen Mire, Sweden - 812S3M metaG (Illumina Assembly) | ecosystem: Environmental > Terrestrial > Soil > Wetlands > Permafrost | place: Sweden...
GTAAGCTGGTGGTAGGACATCGCTTCTCTCCCTGTGGTTAGTTATTGGTAGGACAACAACTAGTCTACAGGTGCACCGGCGGTGTCCTTATTGGGTATGGTGCGGTTCGAGATGGATTGGAGGTGTCCTGTTTTGCGTGAAACTCACATACATGTTATAATCTCTTCAGTTATGCCTACCCTGATGGAATATGGCGTCGAGACACACCCGACGCTAACCGAAGCTTTTTTAATTGGAGCGCCCGGTGCACTACTAGACGCGGTGAGTACTACTCGTGTACTCCCTCTCGAGGGGTTTGATCGGGTAGCTGTCCTCGCAGATACTGTTGCTGCTATCGCAAGCGATCAGCCCGCTGCAGAGATCGCCATCGGCTCTCTGGCCGGCTATCCAAAATTCACGGGAGACGGTGTGGTGCCCACAAGCTACGCCGAAACTGAGGCTGCCACCTATGAAACAAGGATACAAGCCGAGTTAGGCTCGCGAGGAGTACCACTCGGTGCGGTTCGCTATATTCGCCCTAGCGACGAATCCGCTTTTGACTCAAATCTGGTCTCTGGAACTACAATCGAAGAAGTAGCGCTGATAGCAAAACGGCTGACTAGTCTTAGAGAAGGCGAAGACTATCATCAATATTCAGGCATGCTCGGCCTCGCTTGTGGCCCCCTCCAGGCTAGACGAGTACAACGTGCGCTAGAAGTAATCAATTTCCCCTTAGACAGGGTCGTACTCTTACCTACGTCCGGAGAGCATGAAAGTGCACTTAAAGAGCGTATAAGTCGAGGCATTGCCAGGGTCGTACTCCATGGTCAATCCAATCTATCTCCAGACGGATTGATCGCAGTCGAACAGAATCATTTCTTGATGCGCGCCATAAGTCGTCGTCGCGGAGCAGGCGCAGCAGCGTTATCCGGTGCTACACAACCAAACTAAGTCTCTCCGCACGTTAACTTAATTCACTCTTAAGCCGACGATGTACAAAAGTACCCATTAGTAGACCGAGGACTGCACCATCTATTGTCAGCCAAGTACCAACACGTAGGTAACCGGAGTAAATTCATCGGATTGGCGTAGTGTACATCTAAAGACGTCTACGTTCGCTTTCGATTACAGAATTACCAGATCCGAACACGTTCGGCCGGAAACTTATAAAGTCCAGCAGTCTCTTGTACTTTCCATGCCTCATACCATGCGTCAATGTTAGGGACGACACCGTTAACGCGAAGATGAGGAGGTGAGTGAGGATCGATAACTAGATACTGCAGTACTAGTTCCGGACGTATGTTCGTTCGCCAGATACGCGCCTGCGCCAAAAAAAATCTTTGTTCAGGCGTAAAGCCATCAATACGTTCGGTTTTACCTGATTCTTGCAGCTTTAGTTGTAACGCATCATGTGCAATTAGCATCCCGCCAAGATCGGCTATGTTTTCACCGATCGTCAGCTCCCCCTTCACGTGTTGTCCCTCTACTTCATACTGATCATATTGTTTGACGAGATCTCTGGTGCGTTTTTCAAAAGCCTGGCGATCATCGTCCGACCACCATGAATTGAGATTACCTATTTTATCGTATTTTGAACCGCTATCATCAAAGCCATGGATTATTTCATGACCTATGACCACACCGATGCCACCGTAATTAGCGGCAAAGTCACCCTTTGCGTCAAACGTAGGTGGCTGCAGTATTGCGGCAGGGAAGGTAATGCCGTTTGTGTTTGGCCAGTAGTACGCATTGACAGTCGCAGGCGACATTAGCCATTCCTTGCGATTGACTGGCTCCGTCACTCGTCCAACGTCGTATTGCCAATCAAACCTTCTAATAACAACCATATTTTCTATGTAATCACCCTCTAATTGGAGCGACTCGTATGATCGCCATTCGTCAGGATAGCCGAGAAGCGGCATGAACGTGTCAAGCTTCTCGAGCGCCTTTTGCTTTGTAGTGTCTGACATCCAATCTAAATTCTTGAGACGTTCACGCAGCGTCTCTTGGATGTGACTAACAAGATCGGTGATTGCATCTTTCGCCGACTTGTCAAAATGCGCCTCAGTATATAGTTGTCCGATAGGTTCAGGCAGTAACGCTGAGACAGTATGGATAACGCGTTTGTATTGATCCTCTTGGCACTCAGCACCAGTTAGTACCGTGCCAAAGAATGAGAAGTGTATATCATCAGATCTCTTCGTGAGATACGGCATATAGGGAACGACTGAGTGGACTATAAGGTAATCCTGCCATGCCTCGACACTATGCAGCTCGAATTGACGAATGGCCTCCTTCAAGAACTTTGGTTGATGTACGATCAGCCTATCGAGTTTACCGAGTCCCGTGTTCTTTTGATATGCTGCCCAATCAAATTCAGTAAATGTTGCCGCTAGCTCCGAGAATGAAAACGGATTATACATAGATTCGACATCCCGATTCTCAATGGAAGTATTCGACGAAGACGCCAATTTTTTCTCGATCTCATAGACGTTTCTGACACGATCAGCAATAGTATCTTTACCAAGCAGTTCAAAGAGCTGCGTCAAAAATTCCTTATAAGCCACACGCGTCTTTTTGAATCGATCACCTTTTTCAAAATAATAATCACGATTAGGCAGTAGCAGGCCACCTTGCCCAATAATCATGGTGTAGCGTTCGCTATTCTTTTCATCGACATCGATACCCAACCGCCACACCAGTCCTTGCCCTTCACTGTGGCGTTTGATGATAAAGGCCTTGAGGTCTGCGATACTTGTTACATTCTCAACTTCGTTAATGAATGGAACTATAGGATCGAGCCCCCGCGTTTCAGTGGCAGTCTTATCCATACCGGATGCATACAGGATTTTTGCAAGCCGAGAATCTTTCAACTCTTTCTCTGTAATCGGACTTTCGAGCAAATCATGCAGTTGTTCAGCTACCGTATCGCTTAACTCGGAAAAGGCCGAATAGCGAGATTTATCCGCCGGGACAGGGTTCTTGTCACGCCATCTTTTGTTGACATAGTTATAGAAATCATCGCCCGGATTGATGGAAGGAGAAACTTCATCTTTTATAAACATCCTCCGATTATACCAAAGAGAGGCCCGAGGCTAGAGACAAGGGGGTTTTCTTATAAGTAATTGTGAAAAACTTGTTTTTGTAAGCAGCCTTTTGCCTGAAACGATAATAAAGCCATACGTAAGAAGATGCCCTTACTGCCAACGTTTTAGTCGCAGATTCTTCTGGGCCATCTCAACTTCTCGCACCAATGCTTGGCCGTTATCGATATTGCAGTCGCGTATTATCTCGGTTTCCGATAGGTCAGGGAACTGCTCCTTGAGATAGTTATACCGTGCAATAACATAGTGGGCAGGCGCCCCGATACCGAGTTCATGAAAGGCTTGCATACTAGGAGGATTCCCTGTTTCAGCACACCATTGACGAATCACACTTCTTGTCTCATCAGCGCTAGCATAGCTACGCAAGTGCCAGTCTATATAGAAGTCTGGCAGACAGTTACGTTTGCTATACTCGGCCACACGACGAACTTCATCTCTTGCCTTGTATAATGGCTTTCCGTTTCTGAGTGCATCAGGCCCAAGCAGATCAGCTGATATACGCTCCTTTCGAGCTTGCTCAAGGGTCGCGCCGAAGAGGAACGGTGCAACATCGCGTGGATCTTCCCCTTTCATAATCATCTCTTCTACGCTGGTAAAAATCGCATTCCATACGACAAGTGCACTTATTTGACTATGCAAGCTCGGCACATTTGGTTGGCTGAGATTCTCGAAGGTGCCTGACGCCCCAATCGTTAATCGCAACCGATCACCGTGATTAGCTACGCTTCGGTCGATAGAGCTGGCCTGGCCAGTGCGCAACTTGTCATGGCAATACCCTAAATACTCAAATATCTCCGTAGGGGGCATTTCTCGCCAGGTGCCTGCAGATGGCGAGACAACGTTCATTAGAGTCCCACGCCAACTTAAACGTTCGCCATTGAAGTCATCTTTGCCCAGCCCACGATTTCGTAGTACTGCCCATTGTTTTTTACCAAACTCAGGTATTTGATCGACCTTGCGCTTCCCTAGGAAGAAGGGGCCATTAGCACCAACGGCAGCCAGAACAACGTTCGCCGACTGCATAAATCCAGCCGCGCGAACCGCAGCTTCCGTATTTCGTATATCACGATGAAACTGGGCAGCGTATGCTACAAAGAAGGTTTCAATTGGAAAGTCGTCGGTAAAATATGCCTGAGAAGCGAGCCACGCTATAGTGCTCATTAAATATTCGTCAGTGCTACTTTCTGGCCGCCCCATTTTTCGGTGGCCAATCACGTCAGTAGCTACCGGTAAGCCTCCGTCGGCGACAATAGCATGGATTGCTTCGCTGACTCCTACGATCATGTTGTGAGACAACTCATCAATTGAATTTGCCGGGGTAATCCCCAACTCAGCGACATACGTATGGGCTTCTGGAGTAATATTCACATACTTGCTTGCCAGCTGCTGCAGTCTGCCGAGAAAAACCGTCCTGCCGTTCTGATCTCGTGCAGTAACACTTTTTGTCTCACCAGTCTTTGCATCGACAATCGGTAACTCCCACTCAAAACCATATCCCGGCTCAGTTTGATCATCATATGAACCTTCGACGATACGCAGCTCCGCCACTCGATTACATGGGAGTAGATGACCCTTAAAAGGCTCGCATGTCGGGCCATCATATCCGATGTCGGGTACGCAACCCGGTTCAGCGACAGACAAGACTTTGCCGCCAGAGGCATAGACAACGCCTCCCCTCTCTCGACTGAAGGGTGTGCCATCGTAGAAGTACGACCCTCCCGGAATGAGAACGGGGGGATTATGCTTGCTTGCGGCTGGGTTTGCTTTTGTGGTCATACGTGCATAAGAGATTAGCTAAAGAGATATATCATTTTGTGCACTGTAGTTACGTAGTTTCGAGGTGTACGATGCAATGCTCGTCGTGAGTGAGTAATTGCATGGCCTATATCTTAGGTTACACTACCGCTGCTAACCAGGCTAATGCTTATTTTCACAACAAGACACGTCGAGTCGCTGGCAGCCAACAGCACTACGTACTCTTTTGCGTCTCACATAACCATGTGAGACGATAATATGCTTTAGTCAGAATAATGACCTTCTTACGACAGACAGTACTTACGATGACAATGCACCGAGAAAAAGCAGAGACTCATTGACCATGAACAATTAGTGGTGTCAGGTAGATGTGCTTGATGCATTTAATTAAGTGCCTCTTGATATAGTTTGTTACACTGTTCCCCTACCTGAGCTCCCCAAACCCAACTAGTCGATTAACGCCTGATCGTATTGGTTGCGTATCAATTCGCATTCTACCGCTTTCATTGCCGCCAATTGTGGTCATAGTATTGCCTTGTATTTTTATAACAAGTGCAACATGACTGCTCGTTGTGAGCCCAAGGTAACGTTTCCCTATGTAGAAAGCGACGTCGCCAGGCTGGGGAGTATATGATCCAACTGCAGCATACCTATGCTGTGATTGATAGTACTGTTGTAGGGTATAGACGCCGGGTACACGCCAGCTCCCGGAGTTTGGATTATCGTAAGGGCTGCCGGCTTGCAACATAATCCAACTAACAAAGTCAGCGCACCAGGCTTGCTTGTTGCCTTGACTGTACGTGAGCGTGGCCTGGTCGTAGCTGATAGGGTGCTCGTCGTATTGAGCCTGGGCAAGATCGATAATTTTTATCTGCTGTTTGGACAAATTATTCGTGCTGATGGCCGGGAATGGAGTATTGGCCGGCGCGCTCAAACGAGCCTCTGTTGTTGTAACGATCGTCCGAACGCCTTCGCGAACGGAACTTATCGCGTATGCAAGTATAAGACTAGCGATCACGAAGCATATGCCAACAACCAGAATTTTTATTCTAGACATGGATTCTATTGTACTTCAGGCCAAAGGTATAGGTAGTCCTTGTGCTACTTGACCTCAGCGTTCTTCAGGAATTTGTGCATTTCTGGAAACTTTTGTGCGTGAAGCTTTTGCAATCTTAAATGGTCTTTTTCGGTAAAGTGTTTGTGGCAAGTCCTAAAATGAGTACCGGCTACATCGTGATGACTGAGACGCCAACAGCTAACACACTTATTACGCTTATACCACCCAATGATTACACCGATAATCACTAGTTCTCCAAGATCTGATCCGAAGCCTGACCAAAAGTTATACCACTTACTCCCAGATGAAGGAATATTTACTCCAGTCACATTAATAAGCCAGTGCCAGATTGCTATAACTACATGCATTTATTTAATCCTTCTACTTTTGGGTTTATGGTTCAAATCATAACACTTATCTTGCACCTTATCTCTGATTAGCTAGTTAGACGGAGATACCTATTAGCATTACCATATCAAGCATATCTACTGAGTAAATAAGCAACTAGCGTTACGCTAACCCTTTCGTCTTACCTATTTGGGCGACTTTATAAAGTATAAGATAGCCGACAAATCCACCCAAAGTATTGGCAAACAAGTCCCAGTATGCGTCAGTAGTATCAATGTGCGCTAAGCGTAGTTCTAGTAGTGCAAACTCCATCATCTTATTTGCAACACCAAAAGCTGAAACCCATGCGAATAACGCAAGAATATCTACAAACCAGTGAAGCCGCCAATTAAATAGTTGCTTAGCGTAAAGATACAGGCAAACGCTATACATACCTCCTCCAACAAAGTGCTGCTGAAAGGTTGTGGTCTGTGTAGATATATGAATGTTGGGTAGCTGTGTACTGACTACTATCAGGACGCCTGCTAGTGCGGGAAGCCATGCTTTGGCAGGATAAAGCTTTACTTTAGGAAACAGCTTTGAGGCATAGCGAATTATAGGGGGTAGAAAAGCCGTAACTATAGCCATTAAGACAATGATTAGAAAGAAGAACATTGAGAGCATTATAACTTGGCGATAGGTGACAAATACATAAAGATCTTGTAGTTACTGGGGTCAGGATACTTATACTCACGGTTGGCGTACCAGGTGGATACGAGTTTACGCCTTTTCTCTGACGCAAGGATAGTAAGACTGACGGAAATCCTAGCTATGCTATATCAGAGGTGTCTGCATTGAGAGTTAGAGAGCCAAGAGTCAGCGAAAACAGTAGAACGAGCTTAAGCCCACTCTATTCAAGGAAGTAAATTGCAAACAGCAATTTCCTATGGCTTACAGAGCAAGCTCTTTCTGTAGGATATAAAGGATACGTTCTCGAGACTCTTCGTCGTCAAAGTTGTGATTACCGTCTAGCGTAACAAGCGAAATGCCGGGATGGATCCCTTCAAAACTAACCTTGCCTAATATCTCGTCCTGTCTTGCACTTATAATGCGTAGTGTCGTAACTCTTGCGAGCATATTGTAAAGCTTTATAGGATTTATACCTGCCAGACTTTGCCAATATTCAGGATGTATGACGGTAGTGCTACCATCGGCACGTGCTAGACGTGTTCTGGCAGCAGTGTCAATGATCGTATCTAAACGAGAGCTCAGTTGCTCGGCTACGGTCGCTTCACTTACATCGTCAGGCGGAGTAAGCAGAATAACCTTGCGCATGCCTCGTGGTTTAAGAAGCGCCGCTACTACACACCCCTGAGAGTGACAGACTAGGTCTATAGTTGCATTTGGATTCTCAGCCCTAGTATTGTTTATAATCTTACGGAGCTTTCTTGCCTGTTCGTCTAGAGGCTTTGCCGTCAGTGTATTGGACGCTTCGTTAATGGGGTTGTAGTCAAAAAGGACACTTTTGGTATCCGGCAATACACGGGCAATTGCAGTAAACAGACCTCGGTCCTCTTTTCGAACTCCAAAGCCGTGAGAAAAGATAACAATGTGGGGTTGGGCATTGGACATCTACTTATGATACTTCTTTTGAAAATTTTAGCGCAAAGAGAGTGCTGCTTTGTCCTTAGGTGTCAAAGTATTTGCATACCGGTTTGTTCGGCTTAACCTGACTAAGGTCACCGGGGAGCGTCACTGTCTTCAGTACGAACTGGCAAATCCAGTAGTCGCTATACCCTGCATTACTTGCAGTTGATTTTTAGCGATTGTCTCTATTCGGTCGGGTATGCTAAATATAATTCGGATCCCTATAAACGATGCTGCAAATAAAGACTTTCTTAGCTTCCCCGTCGCGCTTCATTTCTCTATTTAGCTTATCAGAATAAGCGGATTAACCCCAATATTACTTAGTTAACCGGGCATATCTCGAATGAAGTGTTACGAAGCGATTATCTACTAACGGGTGAGTGGTTTTTAGCATTTTCAATTTAAGTTGATGTTATCGCTGATAACTGGCTCGACCTACGCCGTCAAAAATGGCCACTGTTGCGGCAACAATTCTTGAAAGCGGCGGTTAGATCCGCATGGGCACGGGTCGTTATTGCCGAGACGTTCGACTAGTTCTACCTTGCCACCTTTGATTGTGCGATTGCCTCGCTTAACGTGAGTTTCAGATGGGAAACTACGTCGTCGCTTGCTCATTGGCTCAAAAGCACACCTGATTGTCGATTTTATACTTTTTCATAATATATTTCTCCTCGTCGCTCTTATTGTAACAAAAAGAGACCTATGTAGTCTCCTTTAAACACTCGTGCTTGGTGCGCTTGACACACTTTGTTTCGAACACCTTTTGGAATGGTTGGATTGTACTTATGTTGTGTCTAATAACATCGAGTTCATCAGTGACTCAGATGTATAGATACATGATCGCCTGGAAGTTCGAGCAGTTCTCCCAGGCGTGTCATGTCTAGAATCGAAGCAGCAAATGCTGATACAGCTTGGAGGCGAGCTTCAGCATCTGTAATCGGTGGTTGGATTTCTAAGCTTAGTTTACGACCAGCCGGATCAGCGGGGATATAACCACCACTTGGGTCGCTGATTACATCTTCATCAAAAGCAAGGTCGTCGCCAGTATATCCTGCCCTGCAAGTAATTACCGTGGTAGGACCAAAGTCATCTACCTGAACACGAAGTGCACGGCTTCCACCGTCTTCAACAACGCCATATGCGCCGTGATGCTCGCCTATTACTTCTTGAGAGCTATAATTTGTTACTTTCATGACATCTCTTTATGTATTTATATTTTTACCATATTAAGGTACATTATGCAACTTGTTATTGACTGGTGTTGGAAGCGTGTCTGCGGATAAGAAAAGGCTAAATAGTCAAACACCTTGTGAGCCGAATTTTATCCTGTTAATTTAAGCTCAGAATAGAAAGGTCGCAGTTGGTGCAGCAAGTGAGTAAAAGTCTACACCTTATATCTGATGAGATAGTGAGATGGAGGGAGGTATTAGATTTTCAGTATCAGGAATACCTACTGTCCAATTAAGAGCCGGGAGTTACATTAGCAAATACCGGACATAAGTTTACGGATGACGTAAATAAACTTTTGATAGTAAAAGATACATAGCTGTTATCTTACAGACGAAGCAATAGCCAAGCTCTACAATAGTAAGCGATGTGTAGTAATTAACAGTGCGGAACCTACGAAGGAACAGATAACTTCAATGAACGATATAAGACGACAGAAGACTGTCCATAGGAAATTAGCTCATCAAGAGGACCGTATAACGGCTCTGACGCAGCTGCTATCTTATTACAAAGAGATTACTGAAACAGTGCGAGAACCATTTATTATTCTGGACAAAGACTTGTGTGTCGTTACGGCTAATCATGCGTTTTATCACACCTTTAAGGTTCACAAAAGAGAGACTCAAAGCAAGCGCATTTATGAGCTCGGGAATAATCAATGGGATGCACCTGAGCTCCGAGAATTGCTTGAGCGTATCCTACCGAAGCATAGAGTATTTAATAATTTTGAAGTTACCCATGATTTTCCTGTCTTAGGCCACAGAACCATGCTTCTCAACGCCCGACAAGTCGATAGCAAGCAGCTTATATTGCTCGCTATGTAAGACGTCACTACTCAACGAAAACTTAAGTCAGACTCAGATGAACTTACAAAAAACCTCACACAGCAACGCGATAAATTACAAAAATTAAATAGTGCGAAAGATGAATTCGTTTCGTTGGCCTCTCACCAGCTTCGCACTCCGGCCACTGTAATAAAACAATATACAGCAATGCTGGACCAAGGTTATGTCGGCGACATGTCGAAGGAGCAAAAAGACATGGTTGACGTGATATATAAAAGTAATGAACGCCAGCTCGAGATCATAGAAGACTTGCTTAGGGTAGCTAGGGTAGACGACGGCAAGGTCTACTTAGAAAAATCTGCCTGCGATGTCATACAGCAGTTAGAGGAGGTCATAGATAAGCAGACTGTTCTGTTCAAGATAAGAGAGCAGACTGTCATATTACACAAGCCTCGCAAACAAATGATTGCTTTTATGGATCAGAAACTAATGCTTATGGTCCTTGAGAACTTAATAGATAATGCCGGAAAATATTCTGAGTCAGGCAGCCAGATAACAATCGATGTCGAGCAAAATGATAATTACACAATTGTCTCAATAAAGGATACTGGCGTCGGCATAAGTAAGAGTGATCGTCAGAAATTATTTAAAAAGTTTTCTAGAATTGATAATCCACTTTCGGTGGCGGTTGGCGGAACCGGATTAGGTTTGTATTGGGCCAAGAAGATTCTCGATTTGCACGAGGGTGCCATAGAGGTAACTTCAACATTACATAAAGGATCTACTTTTATAGTAAAGATGCCTATTGCTACAGATTCTCCCCTGTAGCACCTTCTCCTAGTGAATAAGCGGCAGGATTTACAGAGCCTTTAGGGTCAATATAGAGCAAGACGTAGGATAAATTAGTTAAGCTGTAAATCCGTAAAATCGCCATGACCCACTTGGGCTAATCGAGTTCATCGTAGTTCCCGTAGACGGTGGAGTAGTCTGAGAGGTATTGGAAGTCCCCGCTAAGACAGGCGTCGTACCATTTGGTGCCGACAGAGGAACATTGCCAATCGAGATATTACCCATAGTCGTAGCTGTGACGCAAACCATAACGTAGTACAGCCCCCCGTAGGTAGTGGTGTAGGAAGCACCCACTGCCAGCTTCAATACCGAGTATGCCGAGCCGAAGCTGCCAGTCTGATCAGCGGTCACTGCACGGACCGTTAAACTGCTATCTAGTATCGCCATCCAGCCGTGTGAGACTGTGGAGAAACCGGTGTTTCCAATCATCACAGCGAGATTATTAACAATAATATTTGCAGGCAGGGCAATGGCTGACACATAGGTTTGTCCGGACGTAAAAGCAGAGGTGTACGCCGCGGCTTGACTGCGTGGGAATGTCTCGCCCGACGCTCCAGACGGAGCCAGATACAATGATAGATCTGCATTGTTTTGGTGCACATGGTCGGCAGCGGCCGCGAGAGCGGATACTCCAGCCGACTGTACACCATCGGGCTTGATGTCAGCGGCAGTAGTATCAGGAGCTGAGTTGTCCATAGCGTACCATTTAAATGCGCCTGGGTTCCACTGGAACATCATGGAGGAATTCGGCGGGATGACACAAGACGTACCACTCATCACCTTAGAAGTGCTGGAAGCGGCAAACGTAATTGATCCGGTACCGGCATTGAGAACGGTAACAACTTGAGTATCAGTTGTGGAACCGCCCTGTAATGTCATGCCGGTAAGATTTGCCGTTGTATCGACGACCGTAGTTGAGACTCCCTCGGCATAGATTGAACTGTTGCTAGCCAAAGCACCGTTATAGTAGAAGGAACTCCCCGTACTACTGGAACGCCAAAGTAGACTATCGCCATAAACTGGCCCTTCAAAAAAGAAGTTTCCATACGAATTGTTTGCGGAAGATAGTGGGTTGTTTGCGGTGAAGTCGATAATACCTGTACATCCCACAATTTGGTTATAGCCGGTCGCGGCACCTGAAGAGGTAAAGTTAACGGTCCCCGGTTGAATGCCCGACTGGTCGGCGTTACACTCAACGTTAATATTCGCTGCGCAGCGACGCAGCGTACTGGCCTGGAAGTTTTGAACTGTTCCCGAGCCAGAAGATGAGCTACTTATCGCCGCACCACCTGAAGTAAGCGATAGCTGAAATGTTCCGAGTGAAATGTTGGTATTGACGACAGCGTAAGACTGGCCGGCACTAAACCCGCCCGGCAATGACGCACCTTGTAAAAAGACATTTATACCATTGCCGTAATACATACCGGTCGCAGTGAATGTGCACGGACTACCATTAGTCGCGGTGAAGTTATAAATCGCTGGAGCCGCTACAGTCAGCACCCAATATTTTGTGCCGGTCGTTGAGTAGTCAATGTTACCTTGCAGGTTGAATTCCCCGGCGTACACTTGCGCACCGTTCTGAATAGTCACCCCATTGCCCACACCTTTAGCGTCCAGTACGATAGTCAGGCATGATCGAGCAAAGCTACCAGTTGACTGACCGGTAAGATTGGCGCTATTGTCAAAGATCAGATTGGATGTATTCTGCTCGACAAAGAGGTGGCCGTACATGTCTTCGCACCAGTAATACTGATTGTCGAACCAGATACCTTTGGATCCGGTGCCTTTGAATGACCGAACTCCGAAATCGAACTTGAGCTGATAGATATCTCCGATATGAGCTCCGCAAGCACCCGACGAAGCATGTGACCCGTCAATGATAATCCCTTCGATACCGCCACCCGACGTATACTGACCATTGCCGTAGCCTATCGACGCGTACATTCTGACACAATCGCCAGAGCCGTAGTAATAGATGAAGGTATTCCAGCGGCTATTACCCCGTAAAGTAACACCAGAAATACTAATCATAACAGTGCTGGTAACCTTGTACGTTCCTGCGGGGAAATATATGACGCCGCCATTAGACGATAGCGCGTTTATCGCATTTTGTATTGCGGTAGTGTCATCGGTCGAACCATCACCTATGGCACCATAATCTTTTATATTAAGCCAATCAGTCGTGCCGCTAATCGTATCCCACGACGCAATCGTTGAGCCCGCGGCGATAAGTGCCTGTCCACTGCTTGGAGTGCCATTAATACTCACACCATTTAGTTTTGTGACGGTTGGATTCGGATAATTTCCGCTCAGATCACCTCCCGCAGACGCAGAAGCTGAAAGTGCACCGATATCAGCAGTGGTAAGTACTACGCTCCCTCCTGCAGGCGTCTTGCTGTTGATGGTAGTTATTGCTCCGGCCCGCTCTACAGCGCTACTCGTTAGGGTACCGTCTGAATTATGCGATACATCCAGGAAAGAATTGAGAATGCCACCCCAGGTGCCGTCATCCGAACCCGGATCGGGGAGCCTGGCAGTCACCTTACCCACCTCATAATCTTCATGCTTATGATTGTACAGTATATTGCTGCGACAACAAAAAGGGCACCGAAGTGTCCAACGTCCCATTGGGTGCATCAGCTAGAACTAGTGAGAATAAAACACTATAAATGCGGAGTATTTTATTATCGTTGCGTAATGATTAATTTAAACTTATGCCGCTAGACCAGACTTTTCGACAACTACAATTCCTTCTAGCTGCTTGATAGTTTTTTCAATAGCAGGCGTCTTATGACCTTTTACGATTAAAAAGCGGTTGTTCTGCTTGTGTAGTTTCTCGTAATTCTTTATCGATACGCTGACGCGTTCCTCACACTGCAGGTCGGAACATTCACACATAAAATCAAGTGGTGCTTCAACAGCTTCTTTATTGTTTCTAAAATACTTTTTAATACTATCGCCAACAGCTCTGTTTCTATCACGGATGACCTGTTCATTTCGGATCATCTTTTCGTTTTGCGCCATATGCCGATTATACCTTTTAAACGTAAGCTGTCATAGTATAGTTAACGTATATGAGAGGCGACCTACCGCTCTAGTATAATTACCGGCGCACTTCACTAATGCCCATTTATTATAACGGCCGCCTACGCACCCGTAGCTCAGCTGGATAGAACGTTGGTTTCCGGTAGCAAAGGTCGGGGGTTCGAATCCCTTCGGGTGTACCAGATGGGACTTGACCGTCCTGAATTTGCATTAAACAGA
>Ga0182030_10017169_pt1 | contig 13994 bp, 10 predicted proteins | sample 812S3MmetaG_FD_121299 | JGI IMG/M metagenome (GOLD analysis project Ga0182030, IMG submission 121299) | Permafrost microbial communities from Stordalen Mire, Sweden - 812S3M metaG (Illumina Assembly) | ecosystem: Environmental > Terrestrial > Soil > Wetlands > Permafrost | place: Sweden...
CAAGGTCAGGGTCAGGGCCAGCAGGGTCAGGGCCAGGGCGGACAAGGCCAGCAAGGTCAGAACGGGCAGGGGGGTCAGGGTCAGCAAGGTCAGAACGGGCAGGGCGGTCAGGGAGGCCAGGGCGGCGAGACCTGGGTTCTCGGGCCGAACGGCGAGAAGCTCCTCATGCTGTCGAGGGGCCAGGGCGGTGGCGGCTCGAGCCCTGGCTCGGGTCAGGGCGGCAGCGGCGGTGAGGGGCAGGGACAGCCGGGCCACGGCTGGGGCGAGGGTCACGATCCCAAGCTGCAGGCCGGCGCGACCAACCCGAAGATGGGAACGCAGGACACCCAGGTGCAGGGCGCCAACGCGAACGGCGGCTCCCGCAGCCAGGTGATCCTCGGCGCGGCGGAGCGGGGCTTCGCGTCGCGCGGCTACAAGAAGGTCTACACCGAGTACCACCAGGTCGCGGAGGAGTCGCTCGCGAAGGACGAGATCCCCGGCGGCTACCGCTTCTACGTGAAGCGCTATTTCCAGCTCATTCGGCCACGCGAAGAGAAGTGAGGAGCCATGTCCGAGACTGAAGCGGTGCGCGAGCAGGTGACGCTCTTTCGCAAGCGCATCGAGGCGCTGCGTGCAGAGATCGCGAAGTCCGTCGTCGGCAACCGCGAGGTGGTCGACGGCGTCATCTCCTGCATGCTCGGCGGAGGGCACGCGCTCCTCGAGGGCGTCCCGGGTCTCGGCAAGACGATGCTCGTGCGGACGCTGGCGGAGACCTTGTCGCTGACGTTCTCGCGCATCCAGTTCACGCCCGATCTCATGCCCGCCGACATCCTCGGCACGACCGTCATCGACGACACGCAGGCGGGCGGCAAGGTGTTCGACTTCCGCAAGGGGCCCATCTTCGCGAACATCGTCCTGGCCGACGAGATCAACCGCGCGACGCCGAAGACGCAGAGCGCCCTGCTCGAAGCCATGCAGGAGCACCGCGTGAGCGTCGGCAAGCGGACGCACGTGCTCGAGGAGCCGTTCGTCGTGCTCGCGACGCAGAACCCGCTGGAGATGGAGGGGACGTACCCGCTCCCGGAGGCGCAGCTCGACCGCTTCTTCTTCAAGCTCCACGTCCCTTTCCCGGGGCGCGACGATCTCCACCAGATCCTCGATCTGACGACGGGCTCCGGCCTCGAGAAGCGGCAGGCGGTGCTCAACCGGGAGGACATCCTCCAGATGCAGCAGCTCGTGCGGCAGGTCCCCGTCGCGCGGCACGTGCAGGACTACGCGGTCCGCGTCCTCCAGGCGTCGCACGCGGACGGCCCCGACGCGCCCGATCTCACCAAGCGCTTCGTCCGCTACGGCAGCTCGCCGCGCGGGGCGCAGGCGATGCTCCTCGCCTCCAAGATTCGCGCGCTCTTCGACGGCCGCTTCGCCGCCAGCGTCGACGACGTGCGCGCCGTGGCTCACCCCGCCCTGCGCCACCGCGTGCTCCTCAACTTCGAGGGGGAGGCCGAGGGCATCAAGACCGACCAGGTCATCGACGCGATCCTCAAGGCCGTGCCCGAAGGCAAGGCCGAGAAGACCGCCGCCGCAGGAGCGAACTAGGACCCGATCGACATGGGCCTCCTAGACGTCCTCCCCTGGCGTCGCGACAAGAAGGCCGTCTCCGCCGCGGACGACGACCTCTTCGACGACAAGTTCCAGCGCAAGCTCGAGTACCTCGCGCTGGTGAGCCGCCGCGTCTTCGCGGGACGCCTGCGCGCCGAGCGAAGGACGAAGAAGAGCGGCAGCGGCGTCGAGTTCGCCGACCACCGCGACTACCAGCCGGGCGACGACTTCCGCTACCTCGACTGGAACGTGTACCAGCGCTTCGAGAAGCTGCTGGTGCGCCTCTACGAGGAGGAAGAAGACCTCGCCATCTACTTCATCCTCGACACCAGCGCGTCGATGGCCTTCGGCGACGCCCGGAAGCTCCGCTACGCGAAGAAGGTGTGCGCGGCGCTCGCATACGTCGGCCTCGCCAACCTCGACCGCGTCACGATGGTCACTACGAGCGACCGCGTGATGGAGCGCATGCCGGAGACGCGCGGCAAGGCGCGCATCTTCAAGGCGTTCCGGTTCCTGCGGGAGGTGAAGGCCGAGGGGACGACGGACCTCGGCGACGCGATGAAGACGTTCGTCGCGCAGAACAAGCGCCGGGGCCTCGCGGTCCTCGTGAGCGATCTCTACGATCCGCGCGGCTTCGAGAAGGGGATCAACGTCCTTCGCTACAATAAATTCGATCCCTTCGTGGTGCACATCACCGATCCCGGCGAGGGTAAGCCCAAGCTCAACGGCGACGTCCTCGTCTACGACTGCGAGACGGGCGACGAGCGCGAGGTGACGGTGACCGCCAAGGTGCTGTCGCTCTTCGGCGAGGCGTACGCCGCCTACCTGGCCGACATCGACCGCTTCTGCGCCACGCACCAGGTCCCCTACGTCACCGCAAGCGTGGATGTGGCCTTCGACGAGCTCATTCTCCGCGTCTTCCGGCGCGGCGGGTTCCTCCGGTGAGGAGCGCGTGATCTTCGCCGGCTTGCCGTTCGCACAGCTCCTCGCCGTCTTCGGCGCGGTCGGCTTCGGCGTCCTCGTCCTCTACATCCTCAAGCTGCGGCGGCGTGTCGTCGCCGTCCCGTTCTCGCCGCTCTGGGAGCGCATCCTCCGCGACAAGGAGGCGACCAGCCTCTTTTCGAAGCTCAAGCGCCTCCTCTCCCTTCTCCTCCAGCTCGCGCTCCTCGCGGCGCTGGTCCTGGCGCTGGGCGATCCGCGCCGGGCCGAGAGCCTCATCAAGGGGCGCACCTTCGTCGTCCTCGTCGATGCCAGCGCCTCGATGCAGGCAACGGACGAGAGCCCCAGCCGCCTGGCCGTGGCCAAGGACGGGGTGCAGACCCTCATCCAGGGCCTCGGCGGCTCCGACCGGATGCTCATCGCGCAGATGGACGCCATGGTCACGCCGCTCGGTCCGCTGACGGGTGACGCCTCGACCCTCAAGGACGAGCTGAAGGGCGTGCACGCCACCGACTCGAGGGCCGACTTCCCGCGCGCTCTGCGCTTCGCGAGCGACGTACTGCGCGGCGTCGACCGGGGCGAGATCATCGTCGTGTCCGACGGCGAGCTCGGCGACGCGAGCGACGCTTCGGGCCCCGTCCACCTGGGCAGTGCCAAGCTTTCGTACCTCGAGGTCGGCCACAGCGACCGCAACGTCGGCGTCACCCAGTTCTCGGTGCGACGCTACCCCCTCGACAAGAGCCGCTACGAGGTGATGCTCGAGCTGACGAACACCGGCTCGACCGTCGAGGACGTGGAGCTGCAGCTCCTCGGCGACGATGCGCTGGTCGACATCACCAAGTTGCGCTTGCAGCCGCACGAGCGCCTGCCGCGCTTCTATCCGCAGCTCTCGGGCGCGAGCCGTACACTCGAGGCGAAGATCGCGCGCGTCGACGGGACGCACGACGACCTGGCGGCGGACGACCACGCGTACGCGCTGCTGCCGGAGCGCCGGCGGGCCAAGGTCCTCGTCGTCAGCGCAGGCAACACGTACCTCGAGGCGGCGCTGCTCCTCGACGAGTACCTCGATGTGACCGACGTGGCGCCCGCGGGCTACCCCGATGCCCTGAAGAAGGGCACCTGGGATGCCGTGGTCTTCGACGGAGCCACGCCGCCGGAGATGCCGAAGGCCCATGCGCTCTACCTCGATCCACGAGGGCCGGGCTCGCCTGTGAAGGTGACCGACGAGCTGAAGCAACCCGGCTTCGACAAGGTCGAGCGCAAGCACCCCGTCGTGCGCTTCCTCGCGCTCGACGACGTGAACGTGGCCCTCGGCCACAAGCTCGTCCCCGAGACGGGCGACAAGGTCCTCGGTGCGTCCGACGGCGGAGCCTCCCCGCTGCTCGTGGCGGGGACGCGCGGGGGCTACCGCTTCGTGGCCGCCGGATTCGACGTGCGCGACAGCGACCTGCCGCTGCGCACCGCCTGGCCCCTCTTCATCATCAACTGCATCAACTGGTTCACCGATGAGGACACCCAGTACCTCTCGAGCTTCCGCACGGGCGAGGTGTGGCGCATCCCCGTCGCGGCGGGCGTGACGGCGGCGACGGTGAAGCTCCCCGACGGCACCGTGCAACCGGTGCCCGTGCACGAGGGCCGCGCCGTGATGCTCGGCGAGCACGCCGGGTTCTACGAGCTGACCGCGGGCGACCAGCGGACGGAGTTCGCGGCGAACCTGCTCGACGTCTCGGAGAGCACCATCGCCGCACGCGACGCGCTGCCGGTGGACGGGCGCAGCGCCGAGGGTCAGTCCGTGGCTCGGGTTTCGACGCCGATGATCGGCCTCCCGAACGAGCCGGCGTGGATGTGGCTCCTCTTCCTCGTGGCGGCCCTGACGGCGCTGGAGTGGGCGACCTACCACCGGAGGATGACGGTATGACCTCCTCCCGGCGAAAAGGTCTGGGGATCGGGCTCATGGTCGGAGGGGTCCTCCTCGGGCTGTGGCTGTATCTGCACTACGTCTGGCTCGCGGGGCCGTTCGTGTGGCAGCGGCATGGCATCGAGTACGAGCTCCGCGAGCCGCGCAACCTGGGGATCTTCCTCCTCACCCCGTACTTTCTGTGGGTGATCGGCCAGAGCCTGGCCGATCTCCCGCTCGCGCAGCGCATCCTGTCGGTGCTGCTGCGCGTTTCCTTCGTGGCCATGCTGGCGCTGGGTCTGGCGAGCCTGGCGCGGACGACGACGACGCAGAAGGTGTGCACCGTGTACGTCGTCGACGTGAGCGACAGCGCTCCGGACGCGGCGCTGGAGGACGCCCGGGCCGAGGTGCAGAAGGCGCTCGACGCGCGGCCGAAGGACGATCGGGTGCGCCTGGTGACCTTCGCCAAGCGGCCGCGCGTCGTTCCCCTGGCCGACGACGAGAAGACGGCGCCGGCCATCGAGCGCCACGGTCCCGGCCTCGGAGGCGCGACCGATATCGCCAGCGCCCTTCAGCTCGCCTACGGCCTCTTCCCCGACGGGTACATACGGCACGCGGTGGTCATCTCCGACGGCGTCCAGACCGACGGGGATCTGCTGGCCGAGGCCAACCGCGCCCGCTCCTACAAGGTGAAGCTCTTCGCCGTCCCCTACAAGCGGCCGGTCCCCGGTGAGGTCGCGGTGCGCGAGCTGCGCGTCCCCGACAAGATCCACGAGGGCGAGACGTTCGACGTACACGCGCAGATCTTCTCCAGCGTGGCGCAGACGGTGAAGCTCACGCTGACGCAGGGGGATCTCATCAACGGGCTCGACGGCGTGCGGCACGTCGAGCTCCAGGCTGGCGACAACGACGTCACGTTCAAGAGCCGCGTGGCCGAGGGGGTGCAGGTCACCTACACGCTGGAGGTCAGCGAGGCCGCGCAGGATCGCTTCAAGGAGAACAACCGCGCCACGGCCGTCGCCGCCATCATCGCCAAGCCGGTAGTGCTCTACGTCGAGGGCAACCCGGCGCACGCGAGCTACCTCGCCAACGCCCTCGCCGCCCAGCAGCTCAACATCGACACCACCGACCCGCTCCCGACCAGCCTGCGCGAGGCCGAGCGCTATGACTTCATCGTCCTCTCCGACGTGCCGGCCGAGCGTGTCTCGCTAACGCAGCAGGACACCATCGAGCAGTACGTGCGCGACCTCGGTGGAGGGTTTCTCTTTGCCGGTGGCGAGAGCGGATACGGCCTCGGCGGCTGGTACCACACCACCGTCGAGCGCATCCTGCCCGTGCGGATGGACGCCGAGAAGCGGCGCGACGAGCCCGAAGTAGCGATGGCGCTGGTCATCGACCGCTCGGGCTCGATGACTGGGCTGCCCCTCGAGATGGCCAAGCAGGCGGCGAAGGCCACTGCGGACACCCTCGCTGCGGACGATCTACTCGAGGTCATCGTGTTCGATTCGCAGCCGACGCGCATCGTGCGCATGACGCCCGCCAAGCACCGGGCGCGCATCCAGAACGACATCGCGCGCATCCAGGCCGGCGGCGGCACGGAGATCTTTCCGGCGCTCGACGCGGCGTATCAGGCGCTGACGACGACGCGCGCGAAGAAGAAGCACGTCATCCTGCTGACCGACGGGCAGGCGCCGCAGAACGGGATCCGGGATCTCGTCCAGGCGATGGCCGCGGAGAGCATCACCGTGTCGACCGTGGGCCTGGGCGGCGGGGTGGACGAGACGCTGCTTCGCATGATCTCCGAGGTGGGGGGCGGGCGCTTCTACAAGGTCGCCGACCCGCAGTCGCTCCCGCGCATCTTCACGCGAGAGACCGAGATGGTGAGCCGGTCGGCGGCGGTCGAGGAGTACTTCCAGCCCAAGGTCGTCTCCCCGGCGGACTTCCTGCGCGGCATCGACATCGGAGGCGCGCCGTTCCTGCATGGATACGTGGCGACGAAGATGAAGGCCCCGCCGGCGCAGGAGATCCTGCAGAGCGAGCTCGGGGAGCCGATCCTGGCGCGGTGGCACGTGGGCCTCGGCTGGACGCTGGCGTGGACGAGCGATGTGAAGAACCTCTGGGCGGTGGAGTGGCTGCGCTGGCCGCAGTGGGGCCAGTTCTGGGGGCAGCTCGTGCGCGAGCACATGCGGCAGAAGCGGCGGCAGGTCTTCGACATGCGAGCCGAGATCGATCCGGCGACGGGCCATGTCCACGCCGTGCTCGACGCCATCGGCGGCGACGACCGCTTCGAGAACGGGCTCGACGCGAGCTTCACGGTCACCGGTCCCCAGCCGGGTGGGGCGACCCACTCGGAGCCGATGCCGCAGACGGGGCCCGGCCGTTACGAGGCGGACTTCCCGCTCGACCACTACGGCTCGTTTCTCCTGCACGCCTCGCTGCAGAAGCCCGTCGACGACGGCCATGGGAGCTTCAAGCCCGTCACCGTCGCCGAGAGCTACGGCCACGTGACCAACCCCTATCCGCGCGAATACCTCGCGCTCGCACCGGACGTCGCGACGCTCGCTCACGCCGCGGCGGCGGCGGGAGGCGGCCTCGACCCGGCGCCGGCGGCGATCTTCGACCCCGCAGGCGAGGTGATCTCGACGCACGAGGACCTCTGGTCGCGCTTCGTCGGCGCCGCCATCGCGCTGTTCTTGCTCGATCTGCTGGTCCGGAGGGTCCGTCTCTTCGATCGCAAGAGGACCGCGAAGGCTTCGGTCCGCCCAGCGCGCCTGGGCGCCTCGTAGCGCCTCGAACAATTCGCTACCTGTCCGCCCCAGCCTGGGCTACGAGGCGGCAACCGTTTCCGCTGCGATGGCATCCAACGGACGGAACCCCCCTTCGTGACGACGACCGAGCCCCGCGACCTCGAGCCGATTCGCCGCCGGGATGACTTGCTGCTCCCGTTCACGGAGGCTTGCAAGCCCCGGGCGGCGTGGCGCATTGGCCCCGAGGTCGAAAAGGGTGGCCTCTTCGAGGCGACGCACCTGCCGGTGCCGTACGCAGGCGAAAAGAGCATCGAGCGCATCCTGGCGGAGCTGTCGGCCAAGCACGGGTGGGCGCCGGAGCGCGAGCACGAGGGGGCGCCCGTCATCGCTCTCCTCCGCGGCAACGCGTCGGTCACGCTGGAGCCCGGGGGCCAGCTCGAGCTCTCCGGCGCCATGGCGGACACGATCCACGAAGTGTGCGCCGAGCTACGCAATCACATGCGCGAGATCGGGCCGCTGTCGCGCGCCATGGGCGTGCGCTGGCTCGGTCTGGGCTTCCACCCCTTCGCGCGCCGCGAGGACTACACCTGGGTGCCGAAGCAGCGCTATGGCGTCATGCGCGAGTACCTGCCCACGCGCGGCGGGCACGCCATCGACATGATGCTCCGCACCTGCACGGTGCAGGTGAACCTCGACTACGACAGCGAAGCCGACGCGATGCGCAAGATGCGCGTCGCCCTGGCCCTGGCGCCGGCGACCACGGCGATGTTCGCCAACAGCCCGTGGAAAGAGGGGCGCCCCCACGGCGGCCTCAGCTACCGCGGCCGCGTGTGGCTCGACGTCGACCCCGATCGCTCGGGTCTCCTGCCGGCCCTCTGGAAGAAGGACGCGCGCTTCGACGACTACATCGAGTGGGCGCTCGACATCCCGATGTTCCTCTTCAAGCGCGAGGGTCACGCCATCGCCAACACGGGGCAGACGTTCCGGAGCTTCTGGCAGGATGGCTTTCAGGGCCACAAGCCGAACATGGACGACTGGAAGACCCACCTCAACACGCTATTTCCCGAGGTGCGCCTCAAGAAGACCATCGAGATCCGCGGGGCCGACGCGCAGTCGAGCGACATGAAGTGCGCGCTTCCGGCACTGTGGACGGCGCTGCTCTACGACGAGGTCGCGCTGGCTGGCGCAGAGGCGCTGGTCGACGGGTGGACGTACGACGAAGTCGACGCGCTGCGCGAGCATGCGTGGAGGGACGGGCTCCGGGCCACGTTCCGCGGCGCGCCCCTGGCCGCGGTGGCCGAGCGCATGATGGACCTTGCGGACGGGGCCCTCGAGCGGCGCAAGTGTCTCGACGGGCGTGGCAAGGACGAGCGCTTGCACCTCGTGCGGCTGCGCAAGCTGGTGGGCGAGGGCCGCACGCCGGCCGACGTGCTGCTGGAGGGGATGGACCGCGAGAAGGATCCCGCGGCGGCCATCGTCGAGCGCTCGTCGCTCAAGTGGGAGTGAGACGTCACTTCTCGTCGAGTGTCCTCGCGGCGGCGAGGAAAGCGCGAACCCGCCCGAGGTCCTTCACGCCCAGCGCGCTCTCCACGCCGCTGGCCACGTCGACGCACCACGGGCGCACGAGCTCCACCGCGGACCGCACGTTCTCCGGCGTCAGGCCGCCCGCGAGGACGAGCTTGCGCCGTCTCGCGAGCCCCACCACGAGGGCCCAGTCGAACGCGTGGCCCGTGCCGCCGAGCGCCCCTGGCACCTTGGCATCGGCCATCACGTAGTCGCCCGGCATGCCCTCGGCGACCGCGACGTCGCCGGCGTTCGCGACGCGCACCGCCTTGTACGCATGCGGCAGGAGCGCGGCCACCTCCCCCGCCGACTCGTTGCCGTGGAGCTGCAGACATCCCACGCCGGTTCGCTCGACGAGCGCGCGCATCGCGTCCACCGTCATCCCCGCCACGACCGCCACGACGAGGGTGCGCTGACCCACGGCGTCGACGACGGCGCGCGCGAGTCGCTCGTCCACGCGCCTCGGGCTCGATGCCACGAAGTTCACCCCCAGCGCGTCGACGCCCAGGTCGACGCACGCCACGGCCTGCTCCACCGTGGTGACGCCGCATACCTTCACGCGCGTCGCCACGCTCACGGCTCGATCTTGAGCAGCTCCTTGACCTTCGCGATCACCTGCGGCGCCTGGATGGGCTTGGTGATGTACGCGTTCGCGCCGAGCTCCAGCGCGCGCTTGCGGTCCTCGCCCGATCCTTCGGTCGTGATGATGATGATGGGCACGTCCTTGTGCGTGGGATCCGTGCGCACGCGCTTGACGAGCTTGAGGCCATCCATGATGGGCATGTTGATGTCGGTGATGATGATGTCGAACTTGCCGCCGGCGAGCTTGCGCAGCCCGTCGACGCCGTCGTCGGCCTCGGTGACGCGCAGGTTCTTCACCCGCGAAAGGGCCAGCACGAGGAGCTGCCGCATCATCGGCGAGTCCTCGACGACCAGGCAGCTGTAAGGGGGAGCGCTCATGGGGAGGGAAATCCGTGACCTTTCCGTTCTAGGCGATGAAGCTCTGTCCCGACAAATGAATGCCTTGCCGACGCGCGGTCACGTCAGCCTACCAAGCTCCGCAGGGCCTCGGGTGTGGGCAGGCGCCCGTCGCCCGACGTGTAGAGATACGCTGCCACGAGCGTCGCCCCGGCGTGAGCCCCGAGCAGCTTGAAGAGCTCGCGATCGACGGTCACGAGCTCCGCCTTCTGGGCGAGAAGGTCGAAGACGACGATGGCGCCGACCGCGCGGTCCTCGATCTGCAGCGGGATGCACGCGGCGGGCACGCTCGCCACCGGGCCCTCGGTGACGTGGGGAACGCCGGTCAGGAAGGTACGCTCGATGACGGCAGAGACCCGATCGCCAGCGCCGCCGTCGTCGAGGAGGACGTTGGGGACCGCGGCGAGGTCCACCCCCTCGGACGCGATCGGGACCAGGCGCCGCCCCGCCTCGTCGGCGAAGTAGATGGCGAGCGAGCGGGCGCCGACCAGCTGCTGCAGGAGCTCCTTGATGTGGCGGACCACGGTTCGCAGCCGGAGCGAGAGGTGAAGCTGGAAGCTCGCGACGTAGAGATTCGCGAAGCTCTCCAGGTCCCCCTCGACCTGGGCGAAGCGGTTGGTGATCTGCCCGGTGATCTCCTCCTGCTCGGAGACGGTCGAGAGGAGCCGCGACTTCTCGCGCTCGAGATGGTCGATCTTCTTCAGCAGATCGCGGATGGCGCGATCGCTGGCGAGCTGCGTCTTGAGCTCGGTGTTCTCGGCCTCGATCCTCGCCATCTGCTCGCGCAGGCGGCGATTCTCCTGCATCAGCTCGTCGGAGAGCTCGGCGCCGCGCTTGAAGAAGCTCTGGAGGAACGCATCGCGCTTCTCTTTCAGCTCCGCGGCGACGGCGGCGGCGGGCCGATCGCTCTTGCGCGACCCGCGGCCCTTCTTCTCGCTCATGGGGGAAGAGGGTAACAGATTAGCCGAGCTGCGATATCCAGGCGCCGAGCTCGCCGACGACGACCCGAGGAGCGCGGCGGAGCGCGGCGACGTCGCGGCTGCCCGTGAGCAGCATCGCCGCACGAAGCTCGGTCTCGACGCCATCGAGAAAGGACACCGCCCCGGGCCGCCCGTGGGCGGAGAGGGCGCGGAGGACGGGGCGTGCAATGCCGGCCGCGCTGGCGCCGAGGGCGATGGCGCGGGCGACGTCGAGGCCCGTGCCGATGCCGCCCGTCGCCACGATGGTCTCGAAGCCCTGCGCCGCCAGGAGCGCCACCGACGCCGCCGTGGGAATGCCCCAGTCCCAGAGGGCCTCTCCGAGGGCACGCGCTCCCGCGTCGCCCGCCGCCTCGGCGCGTCGGGTCTCCACGCCGACCCACGACGTGCCCCCGGCGCCGGAGACGTCGACGTGCTTCACGCCGACCTCGCGCAGGCGCCTGCCGACCGACGGCCCGATGCCGCATCCGGTCTCCTTCACGACGACGGGGAGGCCCACGTCGCGTACCAGGCGCGCGATGGTCGCGAGGCCCTGCGAGAAGTCGCGGTCGCCACCGGGCTGCACGAGCTCCATCGCCGGGTTCAGGTGGACACACAGCGCGTCGGCCCCCACCTCGTCGCAGAGCACGCGCACCTCGCTCGTCGTCATCGCGCGCGCCTGCACGACGCCCACGTTGCCGAGGACGAGCGTCGTTGGAGCAATCTGCCGCACGCGGTAACTCGGGCTCGTGGCCGGGCGCACCAGCATGGCTCGCTGGCTGCCGAGCCCAAAACCGTAGCCGCGCTCCTCGGCGATCCCGGCGAGCTCGCGGTTGATGCGGCCCGCCTCGTCGGTGCCTCCGGTCATCGAGGCGATGAGGAGCGGCGCGCGGAGCGTCTTGCCGAAGAGGGTCACGGAGGTGTCCACGTCGCCGAGCGCCATGTCGGGCAGCGCGTCGTGCACAAGGCGCACCTGCTCGAGCATCGTCGTCCGCGCGCGGAACCCCACGTCCCCCTCGGTGCAGAGTGAGAGATGGTCGGCTTTGCGATCGCCGATGGGGGCGGGGACGTCGCTCATCGCGAGGCCAGGGTACCGCGCGCTCGAAGAACGTGCTCGCTCCCCTCGATGTGCTTCAAAGAAATATGAAAGCACGCGTAGATGCGTCGGAATTGAGGGACACGTCCGTTGACGGACGGGACGTGCGCCCCTAGGCTCCCCGGGCCGACGATGACCCGAACGGCCACCCCGTCCCCGTCCGTGCTACGCGAGCCGATACGCGGCCCCGAGGCGCGACGTTCCCCCCAAGAGACGCAGGCAGCGAGGTCAGTTCGAGGGATGGTCAACGAGGACGCGTTCGGTCAGTTCGTCGCGCGCGTGCGGGCCGAGGTCGACGCCCGTCTCGGGCCGTGGCTCGACGCGCGCGTGGCGCGGGCGCGCGCGCGCGGGAGCGACGTGGAGACCGTGGCCGATGCGGTCCGCTCCCTGGTGGTGCGCGGAGGCAAGAGGATGCGCGCGGTGCTCCTCGCCGCATCGTTCGAGGGGTGCGGCGGGGAAGGGGGCTCGCTCGCGGTGGCCGCCGCTGGCGCGTCGCTCGAGCTGCTCCAAGCGTACCTGCTCATTCACGACGACTGGATGGACGGAGACGACGTGCGTCGCGGCGGCCCGAGCGTGCCGGCCATGATGCGCGAGCGCCTCGCCGGGCACGCCGACGCCGCGAGTATCCTGGCGGGGGATCTGGCGGCAGCCTGGGCGCAGGAGGCGCTCCTCGAGCTGGAGCTGCCGCCGGCGCGGGTGCTGCTCGCCGCGCGTGAGCTGGCGCGCGTGGAGGAAGAGGTCATCCACGGTCAGGTGCTCGACGTCCGCTCTCGCGCCGCCGACGCGCACGAGGTCGAGGCGGTGCACGCGCTGAAGACGGCGAGCTACACGGTCCGCGGACCGGTCGTGATGGGCGCGCGCCTGGCCGGGGCGAGCGAGGTGCAGGTGACCGCGCTCGCGGCCTTCGCGGCGCCGTTGGGCGTAGCCTTCCAGCTCCGCGACGACGTGCTCGGGACGTTCGGCGACGCCCGCGCGACGGGCAAACCGGCGGGGAGCGATCTTCGCAAGGGCAAGCGCACGGCGGTCGTCGTGGAGGCGTCCGCCGACGCGAGCGCGGCCGAGGCGCTGGGTCGCGTGCTCGGCCGCCGGGACGCGTCCGCGGAGGAGCACGCCGCCGCTGTAGCCGCGATAGAGGCGTCGGGGGCGCGTGCGCGGGTCGAGGCACGCATTGCCGTGCTGACTGGCGAGGCGCGTGCCGCGCTGGAGCGTGCCGAGCTGGCGCCGGTGGGTCGTGGGCTGCTCGAGAGGGCCGTCGTGGCGTTGACCGAAAGGGAGAGCTGAGATGGCCGGGCTCGCGTGCGGCAAGGTGATCCTGCTCGGGGAGCATGCCGTCGTGCACGGCGTGCCGGCGATCGCCGCGGGGATCGACCGCGGCGCGCGCGCCGAGGCGACGCCTCTCGAGGGCGGCCCCTGCCGGCTGCTCGTCCGCGGATGGAACCTGGCTGTCCGCGAGAACGAGGAGCACCACGATCTCGCCCGCGCCTTTCGCGCCCTGCTCGACGCCGCGCGCGACGACCACCCGGCGCTGCCTCCATGCTCGGTCGAAGTGGAGGCCGACCTGCCGCCGGGCGGGGGACTCGGCTGCTCGGCGGCCATGGGCGTGGCGATCGCGCGGGCCATCGAGCCGGCGCTGAGCGACGACGCCTTGCAGGAGCGCGCGATGGCGTGGGAGCGCGTCTTCCACGGCAACCCCAGCGGGATCGACGCCGCCGTCGCTGCGCGCGGTGGCTGCGTCTTCTTCCGGAAGGGGGAGCCGATCGAGCGCGTGCGCGTCCGCGGGCCGCTTCACCTCTGCATCGGCAGTACCGGCATCGCGTCGAGCACCAAGGCCATGGTCGACGCCGTGGCCCGCCTGCGCGCGCGCAGGCCGGAGATCGTCGCCAAGTCGTTCGACGGCGTGCACACGCTCGTGAAGAACGCGCGCCTCGCCATCGAGGCGGGCGACCGCTTCGCGCTCGGGCGGCTGATGGACCTCAACCAGATGCTCCTCGCGGGCCTGTTCGTGTCGTCGCCGGAGATCGAGCGGCTCTGCGGGCTGGCGCGTGACGCCGGGGCACTCGGGGCCAAGCTCACCGGCGCGGGCGGTGGCGGGAGCGTCGTGGCGCTCGTGCCCTCGACGGCTGTCGGCGACGCCGTCCTCTCCGCCTGGAAGGCGGACGGCTTCGACGGCTTCGTGACGTGCGTGGCGCAAGAAGCGCGCAGCGAGAAGACGAAGCTCGCGGAGCCGCGGCCGCCGGAGA